>ERZ808037.1564-NODE-1564-length-14337-cov-13.969285_pt1 | contig 14337 bp, 9 predicted proteins | sample MGYA00380190_ERZ808037 | MGnify/ENA primary metagenome ERZ808037 (study PRJEB31490, sample SAMN06133399) | mouse gut metagenome | isolation source: J9 | host: mice | place: China: Chengdu | collected 2015-05 ...
TCCTACAAAACTATATTTTAAAGAAAGAAGGATTTACCTATGAAAAAATTAATGAATTTGTCTTTATCACTTGCTTTAGCATTGACATTGTGTACTGCTGTTGTTCCTATAGTTGATTTTGGTGAGGGTGAGGTTACTGAGGAAGAAGGGATTATGCCGTTGAATGATATGGAACCAGACACTGATCTTCGTATTTAAATTAACCATTTTCAGAAATTAAACGTATACAAAATGATACATAACTACTAAAGTTTTTTATATAACAAAATATTTATAAGTATATATCTATTTGTATACGTTATATCTATAATACACAAAATTTACACATCTTCAAGTCTGTTTTTAACTATAATTTCTTTAGCAGTATCTTTATTGATTTGACATAAAATCAAGCAAGAGTGTAAATATTCCTTTTCTTTAAGTTTCTCTTCTACAGCAAAATTTTTCTTATTTCGCTCCCTATAGTTCCAAATAATACCATATAAGTTAGGGGCTAACATATGTATTCTGTAACAATAAATAGCTTCTTGCATTGTTCTTAAATTTATTATATCGGCTTTGGTATATTCTCCCATTTCTCCATATACATTTGCAATTGTTGTCATAACTATTTCCCTCACTGCAATATGTTCTAATATCCCCTCATCTAACTCCATTTGTTCACACAATTTCATTAATGTCTCAAAAGCACAATTCATATTTTCTCTGCCTATATTTATAGCTATATCAAGAAGAATTTGAATTTCTACATTGGTTAAATACTTTGCCCCACGCTTTACAGCTACTTCATATGGAATCGTATACTCCAATATTCCTATTAATTGTCTTTTTGCTTCCTCTTTAGATATTTTCCCCTGTCTACTCTCTATAATAATTTCAATTCGCTCTTTATATTGCTTATTTATTGGATTCTCCATAGGTACGTATTTCTCCAATTCTTTCAAAAGCCTCTTTATTTTTTCAAATTCTCGATTATTGGCACAACGCTTAATGTCATCGTACATCGGAAATGCTCTCACATCATTTGTCACAACCTGCCATCTCTGATACTCGCCAGACAAATTCATCTTCTCAAACAGCAACCTCACTACCTCGATATGCGGTTTTGTCTTATTTGCCTCTAACCTGCCGATTGTCTTTTCAGAACAAATTCCCTCGCAGAGCTTCTTCTTGGTGAGTCCGAGCATCTCGCGCCTTCTTCTGATCACATCACTGATGCAGTAAGCTTCTTTCTGTTGATACAGATAACATGAACTTTCCATTCTTCTGTGTGTTCCGCAGAGATTGTGGACAAAATCCAGTGCCTCTAACCACTCCGCCGTCGTGTGAATACTGTTTTCTAACGTCTGCTTGGTGATTGCGCCTTTGCTGTCGCCAACTTTATGATACAGTTTTGTCATTCCTTCTTTCTTAATTTCCAGAAGTTCCCACAAATAGTACATTCTGCCTGCTGTGCGCAACTGTTCGATGCCATCGTTGCAGAGTTTGAGGGTCCGCGTCCAGTCGCGCACTGCTTCCGGTGTGCTGATATACAGATAATAAACCACTTTCGGATAGATTTTCACATAACTGTATATATCAAACATGTCACTTTTGATGTATGTCAAAATTTCTTCACACCGTGACGCCAGCTTTTCCGGGTGGCAGTACTTTGTGTATTCCAGTATCATATCCAGCTCGTGCACTGAAAGACAGAGTTTACCCACCGCCCGCTCATCAATCTCTGGAACGGTCAGTTTGACTGCCTTTTCATACATTTGTGCAATCAAATCTGGCGGCTCATGCCGCTTTTGCATCATCTGTGCTCTCATGACCAGCTCAAACTGTTTTCCTAATTTGTCGGTCTCATCTGTCTCATCATAATATTTTAATAAATTTTCCGCCGTCTCATAATTTGACTTTTCAATGGCATTGACAATTCCCTGCTTTCTCTTCCACACAAGATAATCTTCGTAAAACAGAAAGTTTTCATAGCCATCGCTACAGACGCCAAGCCTTGCCAGAATCCTGTCGCGAAGTTCTTTATCCGGGAATCTTTCTCCTCTTTCGATTCTACCAATCATACTAAAAGAACAGATGCCCTCGCACAAATCTTCCAACGTAATATTCTGTATTTCACGCGCTTTTCTCACAAGTGTCGGAAAATCCCACAAATCTAGTGCCTGCAATTGATAGTGCTTTTTACTGATTCCCATATCATTTATTTCCTTTACTTCACAATTCATCTTTCGTATGGCGCGTCTGTGCACCCTTTTCATTCTACTATGTAATTTTATATACAGTGTATCATAAATGGCCGTCACGCGAGACGATGATGACTACAACACAAAAGCCTGCTTTATAAGTATAATACCTATAAAGCAGACTTCTGTCAAACGCTATCATGTTATAATTTCTTCTATTATAAATACTTCTTTAAGATTTCTACCTTGTCCAGCTTTTCCCAAGGAAGGTCAAGGTCATTGCGTCCAAAATGCCCATACGCTGCGGTCTGCTTGTAGATGGGTTTTCTCAGATCCAGCATCTCAATGATTCCAGCAGGACGCAGATCAAAGTTCTCGCGCACAATCTCAACCAGCTTCTCGCTGTCAAGTTTGCCTGTGCCAAAAGTATCCACATTGATAGAAGTAGGCTGCGCCACACCAATTGCATAAGACAACTGAATCTCGCACTTGTCTGCAAGACCTGCCGCAACCAGATTTTTTGCTACATATCTGGCAGCATAAGCACCGCTTCTGTCCACCTTGGTGCAGTCCTTTCCAGAGAATGCACCGCCGCCGTGACGCGCATATCCGCCATATGTATCCACGATAATCTTACGTCCTGTCAGACCTGCATCGCCGTGCGGTCCGCCAATGACAAAACGCCCTGTAGGGTTGATGAAAAACTTGGTATCTGCATCGACTAATTCCTGCGGCAGAATCACATCAAACACATGCTTCTTGATATCTGTATGAATCTGCTCCTGTGTCACATCTTCATCATGCTGCGTGGAGAGCACGACCGCCTCAAGGCGCTTGGGTTTGCCGTTCTCATCATACTCTACAGACACCTGCGTCTTTCCGTCAGGTCTTAAATACTTTAAGGTGCCGTCCTTGCGCACTTTGGTAAGCTGTAATGCGAGCTTATGTGCGAGTGAAATAGGATAAGGCATATACTCCTCTGTCTCGTTGGTCGCATAGCCAAACATCATACCCTGATCGCCTGCGCCGATCGCTTCAATCTCAGCATCGCTCATCTGCTTTGCCTCGAGTGCCTTGTCCACACCCATTGCGATATCGCCGGACTGCTCGTCGATTGCTGTAAATACCGCACAGGTATTTCCATCAAAACCATACGCAGACTTGTCATATCCGATTTCTTTCACGGTATCGCGCACAATCTTTGGAATGTCCACATATGCCTTTGTTGTAATCTCTCCGGTTACAAGCACAAATCCTGTACAGGTTGCTGTCTCACAGGCAACGCGGCTCATGGGGTCCTGCTCCATCAGCGCATCGAGAATGGCGTCAGAAATCGCGTCACACACCTTGTCAGGATGTCCTTCAGTTACTGATTCTGAAGTAAATAAAAGTTTTTCCATCTGTACTTCCTCCTAAAAAAATTCCGCTTACTCGACTGAATAAGCGGAAGTGATTGGTTTCCCGATAATCAAATCCTCTTATTGTTCGAACTATTGCTACTGTACTTGCCGCAAATAGTAACTCGCTCAGGTTGGCACCTTCCGTTGGATTAACGGGGTTGCCGTAGCTTCACAGGTCCTTTGTACCTCCACCACTCTGAATAAGAGTTTCATACTATAACTCACAATATTGAATTTTCATATCAGTTACATCATATACTGATTTGTCTGTCATGTCAACTGGAAAATTTACTTATTCAATATTTTAACATCTTTTGTGATACCCAAATACAAGCTATATTTTTGCCTTTTCCAGCATACGCTTCACATAGATCCCCGTATATGAATTGGGACAATCCGCAATATGCTCTGGTGTGCCCTCCGCAATCACAGTGCCGCCGCCATCTCCGCCCTCTGGTCCGATGTCGATAATATAATCTGCGGTCTTGATTACATCCAAATTATGCTCGATGACAATCACTGTATTGCCACCCTCCGCAAGACGCTGCAAAATCTCGACAAGTTTGTGAACATCTGCAAAATGAAGCCCTGTCGTCGGTTCGTCCAAAATGTAAATGGTCTTTCCTGTACTTCTTCGGCTTAGTTCTGTCGCGAGTTTAATGCGCTGTGCCTCGCCTCCCGACAGGGTTGTTGAGGGCTGTCCTAATCTGATATAAGAAAGTCCCACGTCATACAGCGTCTCTATCTTTCTTTTAATAGAAGGAACAGGTTCAAAGAAGGTCAACGCCTCCTCGACAGTCATATCCAGTACATCATAGATGCTCTTGCCCTTATACTTTACGTCCAGTGTCTCACGGTTGTAGCGTTTTCCCTGACAGACCTCGCAGGGCACATACACATCTGGCAGAAAATGCATCTCGATCTTAATGATGCCATCGCCGCCGCACGCCTCGCAGCGTCCGCCCTTGACATTAAAACTAAAACGCCCCTTGCTGTAGCCTTTTGCCTTTGCATCGACCGTTGATGCAAATAAATCCCGAATCTGGTCAAACACGCCCGTGTACGTGGCGGGGTTTGAGCGCGGTGTCCTGCCAATCGGGGACTGATCAATTGCAATCACCTTGTCCAACTGCTCAACGCCTTCTATTTTCTTGAATTTACCGGGAATCGTGCGCGCCCTGTTCAGCATTTTTGCCAGATATTTGTATAATATCTCGTTTACCAGCGAAGATTTGCCCGAACCAGACACCCCTGTGACACAGGTAAACACGCCGAGCGGGAACTTTACAGTGATATCCTTGAGATTATTTTCCGCCGCGCCCTTTACCGTCAGCCAGCCATTCGGCTTGCGCCTTTTCTCTGGCACGGGAATCCGCAGTCTGCCGCTTAGATACTGGCCAGTGATGGACTCCGGCACCTGCATGATCTCCTCCGCGGTTCCCTGCGCGATCACTTCTCCGCCATGTTCTCCGGCACCGGGGCCAATATCAATCACATGGTCCGCCGCCATCATGGTATCCTCGTCGTGCTCCACAACCAGCAGTGTATTTCCCAGATCTTGCAGATTGCGCAGGGCAGAGAGCAGTTTGTCATTGTCCCGCTGATGCAGTCCGATACTCGGCTCGTCCAAAATATAGCACACGCCGACCAAGCCAGAGCCAATCTGCGTCGCAAGGCGGATACGCTGCGCCTCGCCGCCTGACAGGGAAGCCGTGCCCCGCGACAGACACAGATATTCCAGTCCCACACTCGCAAGAAATCCAACGCGCGCGCGAATTTCTTTTAATATGCGTTTTCCGATTAGCTGCTGCTGCGGTGTCAGCTCCATCGTCTCCAAAAATTTATATAGATTTGTGATCGACATGGAGGTAATCTCATAAATATTTTTATCGCAGACTGTCACCGCCAGCGATGTCTTTTTCAGACGCCTTCCGCCGCACTCTTTGCAGGGCGTGATGCGCATAAAGGTTTCATACTCCTGCTTGATTGTCTCCGAAGAGGTCTCCCTGTATCTGCGCTCTACATTTTTGAGCAGTCCTTCAAATGCCACAGGATATGTGCCCTCGCCGCGCTGTCCCTTGTAATATACGGTGACTTCCTTCCCTTTTGTCCCGTTTACCAGCACGTCCTTCACCTTATCAGACAATTCTTCAAACGGCGTATCGAGCGAAAAATCATACGCTTTGCACAGAGCCTGCAAAATCGCATTGGTGAAACTGTTCTTATCGGCGCACGACTGCCAGCCCATGACCGTGATTGCGCCCTGATTGATGCTAAGGCTTTTGTCTGGTATGATTAAGTCCATATCAAACTCCATTTTATACCCAAGTCCAAAACACTCTGGGCAGGCGCCAAAAGGATTGTTGAACGAAAAACTTCTTGGCTCAACTTCATCAATGCTGATATTACAGTCTGGACATGCAAAGCTGTCTGAAAAATTCATCATCTCGCCGCCAATCACGTCCACCATCAAAAGCCCGTCAGAAAGCGCCATGACATTTTCAATGGAATCGGTCAGTCTGCGCTCAACGCCTTCTTTCACGGCGATTCTGTCCACAATGATTTCAATATTGTGCTTGATATTTTTCTCAAGTTTGATTTCCTCAGACAAATCATACAGATTTCCATCTATGCGGACGCGCACATATCCGCTCTTTTTTGCCCGGTCAAGCACTTTGGCATGTTCTCCCTTTCTGCCGCGCACCACAGGCGCTAACAGCTGAAGTTTTGTGCCCTGTGGCAGCTCCATAATCTGATCGACCATCTGGTCTACCGTCTGGCGCTTGATTTCCCTGCCGCAGTTTGGGCAGTGCGGTATCCCAATGCGCGCATACAAAAGCCTGAAATAATCATAGATTTCTGTCACGGTGCCGACTGTTGAGCGCGGATTGCGGTTTGTGGACTTCTGATCTATTGAAATCGCAGGCGAAAGCCCATCAATGCGCTCTACATTGGGCTTCTCCATCTGTCCCAAAAACTGTCTGGCATAGGAGGACAAAGATTCCATATACCGTCTCTGCCCTTCCGCATAGATGGTATCAAATGCAAGAGACGATTTGCCAGAGCCGGACAGCCCTGTCAGCACGACAAACTTATTTCTGGGAATATCCAAGTCAATGTTTTTCAGATTGTGTTCATTTGCCCCGCGAATCTTGATCACTTCGCCTTTCGGAAGCATTTTCAGTTGTTCTTTGTCCATTTTTGTACCATACCTTTCTATATAATACACTCTCGATACAGCCTGCACATACTGTCAAAGTCCGCCTGTCAAATCCTGTAGCTGTTTTTTGAGCTCCATCATCTTGTCGCGCAACTCCATCGCCGCCTCAAAGTTAAGGTCTGCTGCTGCCTTGCGCATATTTTTCTCAACGGTGTCGATGAGCTTTTTGAGTTCCTTCTCATTCATGGACTCTGGATCTTTTGCAAATGCCTGCTCTTCCTTTGCAACTGCTTTCGAGATACTGATTAAATCCCTTACTGCCTTCTTGATGGTCTGCGGGGTGATGCCATGCTCATCATTGTATTTCTGCTGAATCGCGCGCCTTCTTGCCGTCTCATCGAGTGTCACCTGCATCGAATCGGTAATGGTGTCAGCATACATCACCACATGCCCCTCCGCATTTCTCGCAGCACGCCCGACAGTCTGTATCAAGGAAGTCGCTGAGCGCAGAAAGCCCTCCTTGTCGGCATCTAATACCGCCACAAGCGAGATTTCTGGAATGTCAAGTCCCTCTCGCAGCAGATTGATGCCGACGAGCACATCAAACACATCCAGACGCATATCGCGGATAATCTGCGCGCGCTCAAGCGTGTCAATATCTGAGTGGAGATATTTCACGCGCACACCGACTTCGGACATATACTTGGTCAAATCCTCTGCCATGCGCTTTGTCAGCGTTGTCACGAGCACTTTGTTGTGCTTTGCAGTCTCCGCATTGATTCGTGCGATCAAATCGTCAATCTGCCCCTCTACAGGATGAATCTCAATCTCCGGGTCAAGCAGTCCTGTCGGGCGGATAATCTGCTCGGCGCGCAGCAGCTCATGCTGCTTCTCGTACTCATTGGGTGTTGCTGATACGAAGAGCATCTGGTCTATTTTCTGCTCAAATTCTTCAAACCGCAGTGGTCTGTTGTCCAGCGCCGACGGAAGCCTAAAGCCATATTCCACCAATGTTGTTTTCCGTGAGCGGTCGCCGGCATACATTCCCCGAATCTGTGGTATCGTCATATGCGACTCGTCTATAATTATCAGAAAGTCCTCTGTGAAGAAATCCATAAGGCAGTACGGCGGCTCGCCCTCCTCCGAGCCGTTCAGATGCCTCGAATAGTTTTCAATGCCAGAACAAAAGCCTGTCTCACGAAGCATCTCTATGTCAAAGTTCGTCCGTTCTGATATGCGCTGTGCCTCCAAGAGCTTGTCCTCGCTCTTAAAATAGCGCACGCGCTCTTTCATTTCCTCCTCAATGTCCACGCAAGCCTTTGCAATCCGCTCTGGCGCCACGACATAATGTGACGCTGGAAAAATTGTCGTATGCTCTAGTGTGGCATTGACCTTGTTTGTGAGCGGGTCAATCTCTGCGATGCGGTCGATCTCGTCTCCGAAAAATTCCACACGAATCAGATAGTCGCCGCCCTGTGCCGGATGGATATCCACCACGTCGCCGTGCACACGAAACCGTCCTCTGTCAAGGTCCAAATCGTTTCGGTCATACTGCATCTCAATCAGCGCATGAATGACTTCATCTCTGTCTTTTGCCATGCCGGGACGCAGGGAGAGCATCATTCCCTGATACTCGTCGGGACTGCCCAAACCGTAGATGCAGGACACACTGGCAACCACCACGACATCGCGGCGCTCTGTGAGAGATGCCGTCGCGGACAGCCTTAGCTTGTCAATCTCATCATTCACAGCGGAATCCTTGGCAATATAGGTATCCGAAGATGGAATGTACGCCTCTGGCTGATAATAATCATAGTAGGAGACAAAATATTCTACCGCATTCTCAGGGAAAAATTCTTTAAACTCACCGTAAAGCTGTCCCGCGAGGGTTTTATTGTGCGCTATTACCAACGTGGGCTTCTGTAATGCCTGTATGATATTTGCCATTGTGAAGGTCTTGCCGGAACCCGTGACGCCTAGTAATGTCTGGAATTGGTTGCCCTCCTTGAAGCCCTTTACAAGCTCTGCGATCGCCTCGGGCTGGTCGCCGGTGGGCTGGTATTCACTGTGCAGTTTGAACAACATTGGACTTGATTCACCTCCATAATTTGAGTGCGAATGGAATATTCGCATTGTATTCTGTTTGATTAGGTACAAATTCATCATCACTTCGCATTCAGCTTTTTCGTCATACTGCACCAAAGCTTCTCACGGTGAATGAAAGTCATTTATATTATATTTTTCCACGTTGTCACACGTTTTAAACCGAAATAGACTACATGAAATGAAACGTCAACTATCCGCTCTATGAAGAAGATAAAATCATATGTTTGCCAAATAGAATGATATCACAGAATCAAACATTTGTACAGATCTAAAACAGAAAAAATGCAAATATTTGTTCACCAATTTATATCTATATCCGAATACCTTACAGCAATAATATCACTTCGGCGTAGCCCCTTTAAAACAGTACACAATACCTGCGAATGTTTTCCTGCATGTCTCATGATGATACAGAAGTGATCATTCTATTTCTCAATTTGGGCTTCATATAAATACAGTAAACAATATAGCTGAATACATATAAAAAGGACCAGAAATTTCCTGCTCCTTAATACTTTTTAGATTTACTTTATTTCACAAGTTTTACCTTCTCCAAACCCAGCTTTTTCTGGTTTAGCTTGTCCCTATCACAACACTGGCATCTGCCTCTAAGCATTTGCATATAATGCACTCTCTGCTTTTTCATATTCCGCTTCTGTATATCCCATAGATAATATCTGCTCCCTTGTAATATTCGCTCTGATCATTCTCTCAATAGCCTCTATTCTTCCCTCTATTCTTCCCTCTATTCTTCCCTCTATTTTTCCCTCTATTTTTCCTTCTAATTTTCCTTCTATTTTTCCTTCTATTCTTCCCTCTAGTATTCCCTCCATTCTTCCCTCTATTCTTGCTCGTTCACTAATACTCTCTGACCAATTACACATAATCTGGATTCTCCTTTCCAATTCAACAGTCATTGTCATTCCATATTCATCTGCCAAGATACGTTTCTTCTCTGATGCGTCTTTCTTGGAAACTAACTCTTCCAGCATAGCGATCAACACGTTCTGAGACTTCTTTACAGCTTTTCCAGAAGAACCATCTGCCCCACTCCTGATATTGACAATGATGCCTTTCATCAGATCCGTATGATAGGAGTTTCTCTTACTCCCAAAAACTGTTTTTCTGTCAAAATGGATTTCTTCAATAGAATCTTCTGTTTCCTCGCTGTCCATACATATCCAGATACTTCGGACTTTTTTCAAATTATCAAAGTCACTATGGAAAAATTCTGTCTGTTTCTGTGCCGAAATCATCCTTGCAAGATAGAATATGATCCTATTTTCCAAATGGTATCCCAGCTTGCCGGAATCTGTTGACTTCTGCGCCTCAATATTGATAAGAATCTTCATCTCTTTTTCCTTGAGGTACACAGTAAAACGGATATCATAAAAGATAATGCCCTCTCCCGGAATATTATCTTCCGTCATTGTTCCTTTTACTCGTCCGAGATTGGAAAGTCCTGCATCAACTGGTCTTGTTCCGATTTCAATATCATCGCCAATACAGCCAAGGATATCTTCAATCTCCATGTCCCGGAACTCTTCAACGGTATACTTCAAAATCCGTGACAGTATCTGCTTGTCTGCGAGCAAATATTTTACATTTGTATCATATGCAGAACCAGCGTCGTTCGTTGCATTGACTGTCTGTGCTAAATTTGTCTCTATCATTGGCTCTCCCTCTTTTCATTTTATGTGATAGAAATGATAAAATCAACTGCTTCTCGATAAATTGCACGACAAACGAAAAAATGAACAGTTTAAACAAATGGACTACATGAAATAAAACGTCAACTGTCCGATCTATGAAGAAGATAAAATCATATGTTTGCTAAATAGAATCATATCACAGAACCAAACATTTGTACAGATCTAAAACAGTAAAATACAAATATTTGTTCACCAATTTTTTCTAAAAATGAAAAAAGAGGGCTGCTATGGAAACATAGGATCAATTATAAGCAAATGTTGTAAATTGTTGCTTTATTTCTGTTTTTTCGATTCTCCTATTGACACTTTTCGACAAATGAGCTATACTATTCCAGAAAACTTTATAAAAATTTTATAAAAAGGAGTGTTTTAATATGATTCAGCAAAGAAACATTGCATTGTGTATTATTTTATCCATCGTTACCTGTGGAATCTATGGGCTGTACTGGTATGCCTGCCTGACAAACGACACCAATACTGCTGCGGGGACAGAGGGACCGTCTGGCGCTGTCACGGTTATTTTGACCATCGTTACCTGCAACATCTATGCACTTTATTGGGCCTACAAGCAGGGTGAGAAGATTGATATCATCAAGCAGAAGCATGGCCAGCCTTCCAGCAACAGCAATATTCTGTATCTTATTCTCTGCCTGCTGATTCCAGTTGTAGCGTGGGCATTGATGCAGAATGAGTTAAATAATTTTGCGAATTAGTACACAGGCAATATGATCAGAAAACGGCTGTTTCAGGTTCTTCGCAGCGGACTTCTCCTTCTGTGTATCGGGATACTCTATAGTATTTTTCTACAATGGACGGGCATCGGGCTTATTTGTCCTGTCTATTTTCTGACAGGCTTAAAATGTCCGGGCTGCGGCGTCTCACATATGTGTATTGCCTTGATGCAGTTCGATTTTGTGACAGCCTTTCAGGCAAATCCGGTCCTGCTGCTGCTGAGCCCTGTGCTGGCAGTAGTAGGACTTCAATATTTAATGCATTACATCAAAACAGGGCGCTGGCAGATGCGCCCTGTACAAAATTATATTTTGTGGTTCTGTATTGCAGTTTTCATTCTATATGGTATTGGAAGGAACTTGACTTCACTTCCAATCAAGTAGAGAAGATTACCGCCATGATTACGCTTTGCTGCGCATGAAAAAATAAATACTTATGAAAAAACAAAAATAATATGCTCATTTCCGCAAGAGCGCAGCGCCTGTATCAAGGAGCAAATACCCTTGGTCGTCTCTCCCTGCGCATCTGTCATAACGACAACCATATCATATGTTTGCAGATCGTAAACATATGTTTTGCGTTTGTCGTCATAGAAACTGACCAGCTCATATCTGGTATGAAATGGATAGTCTCGTTCTTCGCTCACGGCAATCGGGCTTCTGGTCGTCGCGTGAAACCACACATTTTTTCCCTGCGTTTCTAATTTTGAGGCTGTATACAATGCCGGATACATAAATTCTTCGGTGCCGAGCACCAGTATTTTCTGTGCACGATTTAAATCAATCTGGCTTGTCAAATCTTGATACAAAGCCTCACAGTATTGTTGATATAAAGCCGCGCTGACGATACGTCTCGCATTCATCTGCTTTTTGGCACAGATCATTTGGGGCTTCACTTGTTCTGTAGAATGAATCGCCGCTTCGTTATCCCCGCAATCGACATATATCCCATTTCCCTTGTAGGAAGCTGCGATCTGTGTATACGCGACGTGTTCTGTCTTGACAAGCCAGAACAGTTCGATTCCGCAGTCCTTATAGGTGTCAAGCGCTGTTTTGTCCATGCCATTTAATATAGAAGCAACACAATATTTGAGGTGTTTGGGATACTGCTTTTTTAGAATCTCAATGATATTGAGAATCGTTCTGCCTGTCGTAACCTCGTCCTCCACAAATAAAATCCTGTCAATGGTCCCAAGCGCGGTATCCATATCATTTTTGACGAGCTTCTGCTCGGTGGCATGACTGTGTTCCTCTGAGAAATAGAGATACTTGGCATCGGGCACAAGCTCTCTTGTCGTCTGTATATAGTCCGCGCCAAGTTCTGCTGCCACTGCCGCACCGATTGCCGTCGCGGTCTCCGCAAAGCCGATTACCAGCAGCCGTTCCTCCTCAAATGACGTGCGCAGCGTATCTGCCAGCGCACAAAACATCGCAAGCGCTTCCTGCGGCTTTACAGGAATGTGTTTTCCCTGGAATCTGTTCACTACCAAATAGGTTCTTTTGGGATTGTTCTCCCTCTTGGCGATTCGCACCAGATTTTGTTCTGTATATACCATTTCTTCGTTCCTTCTGCATAATATATTTTTATCATGATATTTTATTATACTACCATCTAATCTGAGAAAAAAGCATATTTTATGAAAATCTTTTTTCTCAAAAGCTTTTTCATCAGATGCTTTTTTCTGTTCTTGTAAACAGAATTTCCTAATGGTATAATGTACACGATAAAAGTCATCATACATGCAGTACACATGATGCAGGAATGATGACGTGATTCGATGCAGAAGCGAAAGGAGGACTATTATGCCCGAAAACTGCTTGATTGCCAGAGGCGCACAGGTTATCGGAAAGGTGAATCTCGGAGAAAATGTAGGAATTTGGTACAATGCTGTTGTCCGCGGTGATACCAATGCCATCACGATCGGGGACAACAGCAACATACAGGACAATGCCACCCTGCACACAGACGCAGATTTCCCCGTTCAAATCGGCGTTGGCGTCACCATCGGACACAATGCCATTGTTCATGGATGTACCATCGGGGACAACACGGTCATTGGCATGGGCAGCATCGTCCTGAGCGGCGCCGTGATTGGCAGCAACTGCATTATCGGCGCCGGTTCGCTTGTCACTGGCAAGATGCATATTCCTGACAACACCCTTGCCTTTGGCAATCCCGCCAAAATTATCCGGGCTGTCACCGCAGCGGAAGCCGATGCAAATCGGGAAAATGCCGCGCATTATGTGGATTTGATGTCTGCTCAATAAATGTACCGCTCTCCCTTATCGCAAAAGCTCCGCGTTCTTTTTCCAATTCTCGTCCCGTTCCTCGCTCGATGCGGCGACCTGCGAGAGCTGTAACACCATCTCACTAAAATATCGCGGCGGAACCTCCTTGAGCCGGTATGCCTTCTTTTGATCTGCCTCGTCGTAGACATAGCTGCCGTGCTCTACGGTTCCTGCCTTGTAAAATCTCGCATCATACAGTGTCACCTTCTCATAATACCCAACGATGGCGTTGCCGGAAAAATGCAGCTCCACCCCCATGCCAAGCTCGGTATCTTCGCGGTAATACGTGTCAAAGAAACCGCCGTCCTGCACAGAGCCATGATACCAGCCAAGCCCGGTCAGCTTCCCATTCAGGGCGCGGTCATTGACAATGCAGCCGCCAAATCTCACCATACTCCTGTGGTCTGCCTCCTCCTTCGTCACATTGTAAATCTCCCTGTCAAGCTGTCTGACGGGCTGCGTGATCTCATAGTCTGAAAGCTGCTCTCTCCACGCTGCCTTTTCCTCATCTGTAAGCTCGATTGGATGCACAAGGCTGATGCGCGCCTGTTCGGGCAATGTGAACTCCTCCTCGTCCTGCGTATTAAAAGTACCGTCCTCCATATAGCGGAAGCTGTGTATCAGCTTGCTGCCCTCATACACGCCCCAGATCAAGCCGATCGCAAACTGGTGCATCAGCGGGTTTTTGACAAACAGGTTTGTCCAAGCCTCCACACCCCATTCCCGCTTTGCGGACAGTGCGTATTCCAGACGTGC
>ERZ808037.1565-NODE-1565-length-14327-cov-4.192281_pt1 | contig 14327 bp, 8 predicted proteins | sample MGYA00380190_ERZ808037 | MGnify/ENA primary metagenome ERZ808037 (study PRJEB31490, sample SAMN06133399) | mouse gut metagenome | isolation source: J9 | host: mice | place: China: Chengdu | collected 2015-05 ...
TAGAGGGCAAGGATATGATCATCATCGACGATATGATTTCCTCCGGAGAGAGCGTGCTGGAGGTGGCTTCCGCGTTAAAAGAGCGCAAGGCGGGAAAGATTTTCGTCTTCTCCACCTTCGGGCTTTTCACCGCCGGACTGGAGCGGTTTGATAGAGCTTACGCGGACGGCATCATCTGTCGGGTACTCACCACGAACCTGATATACCAGACGCCGGAGCTTCTCAGCAGAGAGTGGTATATCGACTGCGATATGAGTAAATATATCGCCTACATCATCGATACACTGAACCACGACGCATCCATCAGCGATTTGTTAAACCCCGTGGAGCGTATCCAGTCGATTGTAACAAGGTATCATGCGGGAGAGCTGCCGTAAGCTCTTGACAATCTCCCGATTTTCCGTATAATAAAATCTCGGGGAACTTGCAAATACAGGTTTCCCCAAATATACACGTCAGTTCGAGACCTTCCTGACGTAAAACAAAACTAAAGGAGACAACTGCATATGAAAACACAAAACACACAGGCGGTTTCCATCAAAACTGCCCACATTCATGCGCTCTTCATGGCGCAGGCGGCTATGATCGCCGCACTCTACATCGTATTGACCTTCATCGCAAATGCCTTTGGACTCGCCAATTACGCTGTTCAGGTACGCTTCTCGGAAGCGCTCACCGTATTACCCTACTTTACACCTGCTGCCATCCCGGGGCTGTTTATCGGCTGCCTTTTAAGCAATATCATGACAGGCTGTGCTCTGCCCGATATTGTTTTTGGTACTTTGGCAACGCTGCTCGGCGCGCTCGGCACTTATGCCCTGCGGAAATGGAAGTGGTGCGCACCCATCTGCCCGATTCTCGCGAATACGATTATTGTGCCGCTCGTACTGGTCTACGGCTACGGCCTGCTGATCGAGGGCATGTCCCTGATACAGTGTCTCGGCTTTTACAGCCTGACCGTCGGCGCGGGAGAAGTGATTTCCTGCGGGATATTAGGAATGGTGCTGCTGACGGCGCTGGAGAAATACAAAAACCAATTATTTGTAAAATAACCCTTCCCTTATTTTCTGACCATAAAACGATAGAATCCCCTGCAGACAGATGCTTCTATCTGCAGGGGCTTTTATCTTTTATGCCGCGTCTTCTCTCTTCGTTTTAAACATATCTCCAATATACATCTCCGGAAGCAGCGCGCTCTGATCCGGTGCCGGTTCCGGCTGAACAGGAGCTCCTGCACCGCCTGACTGGGACTGGTACGGATCCACCGTGACCATAAATGTCGCCACAGGCTCCTTGGTACTCGTCGAAGCGGCAGTCACCGTAAAAGTTCCCGTTCTCTTGGTCGTTAGCTGCATCTCATAGCTGGAAGAAGATGCCTTGACGGAGGCAGCCTTCTTGTCACCGGAAGAAATGGTCCACTTCAACTTATCCGTCTCCAAGGTCCTCGCCAGATTGCTGACCTGTGCCATAAATACATAGGTTCCGTTATTTTCCAACACAATACCGCCCTCCGCCTCATAATCAATCTTCGTTCCGGCTTCATTCGGATTTTTACGCAGTTGATCGAGACTGACATAATTGACATCTATGCTTCCCTCTGAAACGAGCAGCGGCTTCTTAGTCGTGAATTTCTTCGCCTTTGAAGGCTTATCATTCTTTTCATTGGCATTCACGTCATAATGCGCCGTAATCACGGCTTCATAAGTCTTGTTGCCTGACAGCCCCTTGACCCCGCATATCCACGTCTTTCCCAATTCCTCTTTCTGGAAGGTACACGTATAGGGATTTCCCACCGTTTCCGTCGCAGCCGCCGTTACGGTTTCCCCTGTGACTTTATCCGTAATCTGCAGCGTATAATATCTACTGCCTTCCTCTATTGCCGATACTGCAGCACTCGGCTTAAATGTAATCTGTGCCGATGTATCTTTGACTGTAATCTTAGTGATGGAAGCTGCCTCCATATCCTTGATCTGGATTTTCGCCGTCGCTTGGGAACTGCCCATGCGGAAAGGCACTTCCAGTTTATTTCCGCTCTTTCCATTTATCAGGGCTTTTGCCGTAATGATTGCGTCTTCCGCCTTGTTTTCTGCCTGATTGTCCGTCGTCGGATAGGTAATGGCAAAACAACCGCTCTTGGTCAGCTCCGTCAGTGCGGCATTAAAATCAACGGCTCCGAGATTCACTCCCAATGTCGTCCCCTTCAGGTCCGTACCGATCAGCTCCTTAATGGAAATACTCTGCCCAATCGTCAGCGTCGTCGATTTATCTTTAAGCTTCTCAGGAGCCTTTACCACCCTGACCCTGATCTGCTCTGAGGACCGCAGCATCCCGGATGCATCCTTTCCGCTCACCATAAGCACCGTCTCTCCCACCTGACTGCCGTATTTCAATTTCGCAGGGCTGTTCTTCGGGGCGCTCACACTTACAATCCCCCCGTTACCGCTGGTATATCTCATATTCGTAAATGCCGGGGCAGGACTCATTTCAGTCCCATTTTCATCCAGCATCTGATAGGAGAACACCACCGGCGTATCCGTATCCGTCACCTCATATACAACCGCCGGCGCGGATCCCGGCGCACTCGTTGCAAGGACAGTGCCGTCCTCACTCTTAAGCTGCAGCCGGAGCGTCGTGAACACCGGACTCGTCGTCTTAATCGTCCTGCCATTAGTCACGCCGGAGAATACCAGCGTAGACGCCGCGGTTTCTGAGACATTTCTCAGATAAAGAACATACTCCGTCTCCGCCTGCAGCCCTTTCAGTACCACGCTGCTGTCCTTTGCCGGAACCGCTGCTGCCGACCATGCCCCTGTTCCCAAATTTTCCTGTAAAGCCTTTATCTTTTCCGCTTTTTGCGTATCATCCAGCGAATTAAGACTAATCGCATCCATACCCGTCGCTTTCAAGGCATTTTCCACCACATCCTTCCAGCCCTTCTTATTCGTGCCAAAAGTCGTTAGCTTATAAGGAATGGCATAGACTTCCGTATACTGTCCCGTCGTGTTCGCTTTCCATTTCAAGGAAATATCGTGATCCCTGATTAAAGTGGTACTGACGCCTGCAGGCGCGGGCAATTCCTTTACCGTAATCTTTGCAGTCTTTGTAATGACATTGCCGGATTTATCCACCGCTGACACCGTAATATTCGCTGTACCCGGTTTCAGCGCTTTCAGAACGCCCGTAATTCTGTTTACCGTAACCACATCCGCCGCGTCAGTCGTATAGAACACCTGAATTTCGTCCTGTTCATATTTCTTCTTAAACGTAATGTTACTGTTCTGACTCTGCCCTACATACATGGTGGTCGCCAGTCCGTTAAAGGCAAGCGTTCCCGGCAGAAGCGCACTCTCGCTTCTGGTCTCCAGCGCACTTTCCGAAGGAACGGAAACCGTCAGCGTCTGCTCAAAGGCAAGCGCATCCGCGCCTCCCCATCTGATCGTAAAGCTTTTTTGGAAGCTTTTCTCCACCGGCATGGCAAGAAATACTTCGAAATAATTCGCTGCTGCCTCCATATAACAGCCGACAGCTCCATTCCAGCCCTCCGTCAATGCCTGCGCCGCTCTCGCCGTGCCGTCATCCGTCGTAATGGTAAGGTCCCTCGCCATCGCCGTCGCCTTCACGGATTCCGGCATCTTCAACTGCAGAGCGATATAATTGCCCTTTTCCTCTGCTGCTCCCTCTTTCCATTTTACACGATCCGAGTATGCCACCGCTTCGTAAGTTACGTCGATTTTTTTTCCGTCGGCAGACTTTTTCACAATCGGCGCGGAAAGTTCAATACCGTACTTATTTACTTCCTTGATGGCTCCGCTGCTCTCCGCTCGGTTTTCCTTTTTCAAACCGGAAAGATCAAGATCATACACCATCTCGTCATACTTGGATGTTTCCCCGTCCCCGTCATAATCGACGCGAATCTTCATGCCGGGATTTTCACTGACATTTACGATCAATTTCACCGCGTCCGCCAAATCAGCTTTTGCGTAAGAACTTTCCTTCCGTACCCCCATCGGGTCAGCGTAGCTGACTGTAAGTTTTCCGCCGTCTTTAAACTTAGACGCGTCCGCCGTGAGTTTCAGGGACAGGAAATAGCCGGACGTCGGCATGTCCTTATTCTCCTCATACCCAAGATACTTGCTGCATCCTTCCAGATATTTTACCGTTCCCGACGCCTTAATTGCCGCGCCGTTAATCGTATAGGCGGCTGTCATCCGCTCGGCTGCCGCCGCTGTCAGGTTAGCGTCAATCTCCTGTATCTCCGCTGCCGTAAGACTCTCCACCTTTTCCAGTCCGCTTACCGCTGTCTCTGTTCCGGCATATGACTCTTTCGAAATCTTTGATATGTACTCTGCCTTAAAATCAGACGTCAGATACTGCGACTGCAGAGTCGCCGGCTTAAAATCATCCGTTCCCTTCAACAACACGCCCGCATTGGTGTCCACATAATACCAGGCGCCGCCATCCATCTGCACGATATCGTAAGTATGCGCGTTGGCATCCGTCCCCATCAACACTCTGCAGGGCACGCCCAGCTCTCTGACCAGCCTGTAAAACAACAGCGCATAGCCCTGACAGGTCGCTTTCCCGTTGATCAGCGCGGAATAGCAGGTGTGGTAGATCGGCGTTTTCGTTCCTATATAACTCACGTGACCTCTGACATAGTCGTATGCCGCCTTGACCTTCGCGTAGTCGCTGGCATTCTGATAAGAATACAGGGCACCGCCTGACGTATGAACAAGCTCGTTTATCTTCTGGTCTACCTGATCCTCCTGTGCCCTTGTCGTGATAAAGCTCGGTGTGATCGTATATTGCGTCAGATACCGGGACTCCCATGCAAAATTCGAATCCTTCATCTCCATCCAGGTCCCGAAATATACCTCGGAGGACGCATCCCCCATGGCAAGACTCAGATAATCCCCCTCACAGGGCTTCATACCTTCCCTCTCTCTGTGGAAATCAAAGACATCCTCAAAGTCCAGCTCCGGAAGGGCCGGATTACTTGATGTATTCCACCACTCATACCCGCCCGTCGCATACAGGACGGCATCTTCACGACTAACCATCGTGTCCCGTATAGCCTGGCAGAGATCTTCCTTCGTAGTATACAGCCCCTCGACCGCAGGCGGCGTAATCTCACCGTCTCCCTCCTCGATATGAACCGGGATCTGCCATACAAACTGTCCTACGTGGGAATGATTCATATTCATAATCAGATAATAGTTATCACTCCTGGCAGCGCCAGACAATGCTGTCATAGTCACATGACAGTCATTCATCGTTCCCTCTTTCAGATTCATCTCCGGAACTAACTGTATCTTGTCATCCCCCAGCCTGGAAAGCGTAGCCTCCCCGCTGCTCGTCCCGTCGCTGATCTCCTGACCGGTATAATATTGCGTACAGAGATACCAGCCGGTATTATATGCTCCGCTTAACTCAACCGCACCGCTTCCATCCGCCTTAATGCCATACAGGCGTAAAGATATGGGTTCGCCTTCCTTTATGTTAAGCTCATTCAGCTGAGTTCCCTTATCATCCGTAACATACACCCCGGTGTAATCAAGCTCCGCTCCCGGATAAGGATACCCTGCCGCATAGTAGTACGAATCCTTATTTGTTTTACTGTCCGAAAGCACACTCTCATACAACGGCCAATTACTTGTTCCTTCTTCATGTTCATCGTAAACGACACTGACCCTATAATAATACGTCTTGTTAGTCGCTTTCCCAGCCTTCCTGACATCCGTATCCTCATAGGATAAAATATTGACATCCTCTACTTTTGTAAGTAATGCATCTTCATTCCAAGGACCGTCTGCTGACTCAGACCGATATATTTTATAATACTGGCGGCTTCCCAGCGACGACGTCGACTCATCCTTCGTCGTCCAGTTCAGCTCTACCATCCCATACTCCTGTCGCAGGGTCAAATCTACTGTCCAGCTTTTCCCGTCCGGTGTAATCTCCCCATCCGCCAGCGGATCCGTCTCCGACATAATCTGCGCCGCATCGACAGGCTCTTCTTCTGCGGGTGTCTCTTCCACTGGCGCTTCTACAGACTCCTCCGTCTCCGGCTCATTCGCCGGATTTTCCGCCTCGTCCGGATTCTCCTCCGTTTCCCCGTCCGGATCCTCCACGGGCAGCTGTTCTGTCCCTTCCACCGGCGGCTGTTCCGTTCCTTCCGCGGGCGGCTGCTCCGTCCCTTCCCCGGGTATCTGTCCCTCCTCTGCACCGCCTTCCGGCTTTTCGGGTGTTTCTCCCGGCAGCTGTTCTCCGGACGTCACTTCCTCCGGATTCCCCGTTTCGCTGTCCGCCGCACCATCTACTGCAGGCGGGGTCTGCTCCCCGCTGCCCGACGTCGGAGCTTCTGTCGGCGTCTCCGTCTCCATAGCCGCCTTATCCTCAGACAGCGGATTCGTCTCCGATGCAAACGCCACCGTGGTGCTTTGCAGAATCATACATACAGCCAGCAGCATTGCAAAAATACGTCTCTTCCTCATCCTTCTCTTCCTCCTTCTCACCCTTTAAAATAAACCATAAAATAATCTTTCACTTGAAATAAGTTTTCAAACACTGCCACGCTTAAATCTCGCATCTCCTCCGTAGCAGGCGACAAATCCGGCACCATAATAGGGCGCATTCCCGCGCTGTGCGCGGAACGGATGCCATTATAAGAATCTTCAATCGCATATGTTTTTTCAGGTGAAACACCCATGCGCTCGCAGGTCATCAGATAAATGTCCGGTGCGGGCTTGCTGTTCTTAAGCAAATCACCGCCCACCACCACCTGAAAATAATCATATAGCCCCGCCGCCTGCAGCTCCTGCGTGACTGCGGCAACTCTGGTGGAAGATGCCAGCCCAAGAGGAACCCGATTCTTTGACAGATACGTTAACACTTCCACCGCGCCCGGCTTCACCGGGATTCCCGCTTCGTCGGTCATTTCGTGAAACAGCACGGAGCTTTCCTCACTGAATTTTTGGTAAGGGAAATCCTTCCCGTAACGCTCATAGACGATTTCCTCTGTGCGCACCTTATTCGTGCCGATACAACGCATGAACACCTCCCGGATGCCAGAGATGCCATGCCGTTCGCCGACCTGCTCCCAGCAGTCTAAAACCAGCCTTTCGGTGTCAAAAATAGTGCCGTCCATGTCAAAAATAACCGCGATATCTGATTGCCGCATATACGTCTCCTCTGCCTCTACTCTTTTCTGATGTAGGAAATGAATTGATTGCCGTTCTCCGCAAGCCACTCCGTAGAATCATTCATACCCCTCTTTTCCAGCGTCCCCGCCACCGGATCCATCACCACGATGTTCAGCTCGTTAAAGCCTGTGATCAGCACCGCATTGCCGTCCTCCAGCATAGCCAGCACCGGAATATCCTTATTCACATAGTACAGGACCGCGTCCAGACTACATCCAGTCAAATCGAGTATCGTATCGTCCTGCAAATCGCTTTTGAGGATATCCATCACAGTATCTCCCTGATTCAGGCGTCTCTGCGTGTTTCTGGAAATCCCCTCGTATTTTAAAATCGTGTCGAGACAGACCGCCAGCGAACTATCGCTTTCCGTCACCGCATTCTCGGTAATCGCCATGATCTGATTGCGCGTGCTTCTTGTCTCCCTGCGCCAAACATAATCCCCGTCGTCGTCCACAACCACGCCCGCCACGCGGTACGCCAGCTCCACCGCCCTGCCGGGATTGACATAAAGGTTTTCGATGCCGTTCTTGCCATACACATAGAAATAGTCTTCCGAAGGACCCTCTCCCAGCTCTCCCACAGAACGGTTCCCTTCAAACAAAATTTCCTTCGGTGTCAGGCGCATTAATCCCCTGGCGTCTATCTCCTCCTTCACCGTAATCTGGCAGATGGTCTCATAGGTTTCCGTGACTGCAAAACTCAGCACATTGCTGCCGTCTCTGACTTCCTCCGTGTTCATAATTTGATCATCCTGCGTGGGTACATAGCTCTCGCTTTCCGCATCATACACAACTCGGGAAAGCGTGAGCTGGTTTTCCGTAATCTCACTCTCTACCACATATACATTTTCTTTTTGATAAGTCTTTAAAACATTGCCGTCGTCGCTCTGGATTTTCAGGCAGTACATGGGGAAAGTCGTAATACCCGTACTGTTTTCCCGAACATCCCGCTTTCTCGCCAGACCGTAAATCAAATCTTCCCCCATAAAGCCCACGACTGAAATATATTCGCCGGCGCCCGCCCCGATTTTCGTCTGCTTCTGCGTATTCAGGTTCATCAGAACAAGCTCGCTCGCCGCATAGAGGTCATTGCCCTCCTGCCAGACGAGCATTTGATTGGACTCCGAAACATGGTAGCCGCCCTCTTTCAGTCCCGTCACCACCGTCTGCAAAGAAAGGGTGCGAACATCTACCGCATACACACTGCCATCCAGCATAAAATAGTAAATGCCTGTCCTGCTCAGATAGGAAAGCTCCTCAATATCCATCTTTAAAAGCTCATAGGACTTATCGTAAGGAACATATGCCATCTCCTCCACGGTGTTCGTCATGCTGTTATAGGCATAGAGCGCCACCCCCACGCAGCCCTCATGCCGTCCTCTGTTCATATAACCGTAAACGAGAAAGAGGATATTCCCCGTCTCGTCCACCGTCAGCACCCGGATATCGTGTCTGTCGTATGCGCTTCTTGCGTCCTGCAGCTCCTCCGTATTGCCATAAAAGCTGAACAATCTTGCCAGCTTATTATCCGTCACATTATAACTGTAAAGCTTATCCGCCACCGTGAAGGCAAATACGTTGCCGCCGTCACTCTCCTTGAGCACCACCTCTTCCCCGGTAATCCCCAGCACGATCTTGTCATTGATATAGACGTCGGACTCCTCGTCAAAAACCTGCTCCATTGTTCTCTCAAAATCAAGAAGATACATACGGTCCGGCGTGTAACGAATTCTGTAAAACTCGTTTACCCGGTAATAATCTGTCTGTTTTCCATTTTTGATGTTTACCAGATATTCCATGTGAAAGGAGCCTGTCTGCTCCGCCAGCTCCCTGATGATAATGCACGGTTCCGACACTCTCCTTACCGGTAAGTCTCCCCACGTCACCTGATTAAAACTGGAGTGAATCGTTACCTTATGAAAAGTGGTATTATCCCCCTCCGCATTGGATTCCAGATACTTTGTCAGCTCCGCCGCCGCATCCTTGTCAAACGTACGCTCGTGGAAGTCCATGATATAATCCAGTTTCTCACGGATATGAAGCGATTCGCTCAAAATGATGCGGGAATAGTACCTGATCGGCGCGCTGTTTTCCGGCGTAACAAGAAAGACCAGCATGTACTCGGTATCATTCTCGATCAAATCCTTTAACGTGATGGAAAAGGAAATCTCGTCCTCCCTGTTTTCATACTCTTCCACGGGTGTGCTCTCCACAAGGCGCTCCCCGTCAAGACTTCTCACTTCAAAAGCGATATTGTCGATTCCCCGCCCGTAAGTATCCATCTTTACATCTATTTTCCTGTCCTCACCAATGGGCTGGAGGTTGTCCCGCAGATAGGCGCACTCCATACTCTGGGCAAAGCCATGCAGACTCCCTACCCTGTACGCGCCCACATACATGGACAGCACAGGGTAAGTCGCCTCACCCATTTCCGTCGTCATATCCGTATTTCCCTGATTCATGACCCTGCTTAAGACCATCAGCGCGAGCGCAAAGATGCATCCCAGCAAAACGCCTTTTATGATAGCTCTCTTCATGTATTTGTAATTCCCCTGTCAAAACTTTAAAATTCCGTTTTGATTCATATGGCGCTTTTTGTAAATCTCACCGCATAAAAGCACCTGCACAAATTCCGCGATCCGGTCCCAGTCCTGCTCTTCCTGCTGTCCTTCGCCGTCCCGCTTTAATTTATCCACAACGACCTGTGTCAGCCGGTAAATCTGCCACTTGTCGGGATATTCGTCATAAATCATACTGCCTTCATAGTCTAACCGTTCCAAAATCCCCGCAATCACCTTCTGGTATTTCTTTGCCTCAGCCGGATACATCTCCTGCAGATATTCCAGATCTCTTGTCACCGTATCCTGCTCCTGATAGAAGAGCGGCATCGGATACGCCATGTAAAACGGTAAAATTCTCGATTGTCTCATATACTCACCATGATAACCGGTCGCTTTATTTTATCATATGGCAAGACATTCGGAACGTGCCGCAAAATCCCTATTTTTTTAAAAGTCTGAAGCTTCCCACAAGCTGCTGGAGCATCGCTGCCTGACCGGATAATTCCTGACTGGTAGCCGCGCTTTCCTCCGCGGTCGCGGAATTATTCTGCACCACGCCGGATATCTGCCCAATACCTGCGGCAACCTGCTCAATTGCATCGGTCTGATCGTCCACGGATTTTGCCACCTGCTCCATCTGTTCTACTGCCTCGCCCGCCATCTTTGCCGCGGCAGTCACCGAGTCAGTCACCTTCCCCACTACAAGGCTTCCGCTTTCGACCGCTTTGACAGAGCGCTCAATCAGCTCCTTGGTCGCCTTCGCCGCCTGATCCGACTTGGTCGCCAGATTTCTCACCTCTTCCGCCACCACGACGAAACCTTTTCCGCTTGCCCCGGCGCGCGCCGCCTCCACCGCCGCGTTCAGCGCCAGAATATTTGTCTGGAAAGCAATATTTTCAATGGTATCTATAATGCGGCTGATCTCATCGGAGGACTGTGTGATCTGGCTCATCGCCTGATTCAAGCTGTCAATATACCCGCCGCTCTCCTGAAGCCTTCCTCCCGCCTCGTCCACAACGTCCTTGGCGTGTTCCGTCATCTGCGCGATTCCCTTCGCCTCCGTACTCATATTGGAAATCGTCCCGGAGAGTTCCCCTATTGCGCTCGTCTGCTCCACCGCGCCTTGGGACAGCGCCGCAGCTGTAGCCGCCACCTGCTCCGATCCCGTCGAAACCTGACCTGATGCAGCGACAATACCCGCCATGGTAACATTCAGCTTTTCGCTGATGCCCCGCAGGGACTCCCACAAAACGGCAAAATCGCCGGGATAAGACTGTCCGGAAACTTCCCGGGTCAGATTCCCGTCCGCTATCGCGCCGAGAATATCCTGCATTTCATGTACAATTACCCCAAAGTCTTTCACGAGCTGCGCGGTGGAATCCGCCAGTATCCGCGTCTCGTCCTTACTCTTTACCTGTGGAACAGGGCTTCCCAAGTCGCCCTGTGAAAGCGCCTGAATCCGCTTCGCGCACTTGACGACAGGCGTGACGATGGAGTGACTGACCTTCATGGAAATCATGATAATCACGATACATGCTGCGGCGCAGACTGCAATCTGTATAAAATTCCCATACTCCGCCGGGCGCATGAACTCATCCTCGTCTATCGTCACCGCAATCGACCATCCGTCCGTCCCCGCAATGGGCGCATAACTCTGAATATTGTTGGACTGATCCTCCGTATAATGGAACCGCTCCACACCGATCTCGCCAAGCGTCATTTTCTTCTCGATCGCCGCCACCGTCTGGAGGTCTTCATTTCCAGGATCCGCCGCCGCTTGGCGCATGACGTTTTCCCTGTTCATCACCGTCTCCTGATCCACGTAAGCAATTGTCGTACCCTCTTTGTCAAGAATGTACGCCTCGCCTTCCTCTCCAATCTGCAGCCCCTCAATGATGGACTGTAGAATATAGGTATCACACTGGAAATAGAGCACACCTTTCACCACATCGCCTTCCCTGATCGGGGCGGCAACCATGATATAGATATCGCTGCCGTCTATGTAGGGGGTAGACATATAGCTGTTCCCCTGTACAGCTGCCTGAAAAAAGGGCTCTCCGGAAATATCCACATCATGAAACGCGTCATGACCATCCAGATCAGCCATGCCACCCACACGCATATAGTAAGCGTCCGCCCGTGCCTGAATAAACGCCTGCTTTTCCTCCGGCGTCGTATTTTCATCCACAAGGACCGGATTCGATGCCATCTCCGCTATTGTCAGCGTATAAGTTGAGATCATGTTTTCCGCTGCAAGAGCGGCAAGTTCTGCCGTTTCCAGCACATTTTTCTCAAGCGCTGACGTAGTGGAATACCGGGTTACCGCCGTACTCACAACCCCCGCAATCACCGACACACATACCGTTGCCAATACCACTACAGCAATAATTTTCGTCTGAATTTTCCGCATTTCTTCCGTCCCCGGGCGCCTCAGATGCCGAGCCCCTTCTCCCTTCCCATTCGTCTGTGTTGTATAAACAGGGGAACGGATCAATCCGTTCCCCCATAATACCTTGTCATTTGTGCACTGTCTCTATCCTCGCCACCGCTCGCTTCAGGGACATTTCCGCCCTTCGCATGTCCGTTCCCGGCGCGTGTTCCCTGATACGCTCCTCGGCGCGGGACTTGGATTCCTCCGCACGTTCCACGTCAATCTCGCCCGGCCACTCGATAATCTCCGCAAGTACCGTGACCTGTTCCTGAAGCACCTCGGCAAACCCTGCATGGAGCGCAGCCTCCGACACTTCCTGACCCTTCGTGATCGTGAGGATTCCGGGCGCAATAATCATCGTCATCGGGATATGATCCCGATATATGCCGACCTCGCCCTCGACCGTATTAAACTCCACCATGGACACTTCATCCTCATAAAAGACCCTGTCCGGTGTGATGATTTTTAATGTAAAGTTTCTGCTATCCTCAGCCATAATTTAGTAACTCCTTACTTCTTCACGCGTGCCACCACGTCGTCGATGCTGCCCGCATTCAGGAAATAGCTCTCCGGAATATCGTCGTGCTTCCCTTCCATAATCTCCTTAAAGCCGCGGATGGTCTCGGAAATCGGCACATACACGCCGCTCATTCCCGTAAACTGTTCCGCCACATGGAAAGGCTGGGAGAGATATCTCTGTATTCTTCTCGCGCGTGCCACCACCAGCTTATCTTCCTCGGAAAGCTCATCCATACCAAGGATGGCGATGATATCCTGCAGCTCCTTATACTTCTGCAGAATCTCCTGCACGCCTCTTGCCACCTGATAGTGCTCCTCCCCGACGATTCTGGGGTCAAGGATTCTGGAGGAAGACTCAAGCGGGTCAACCGCCGGATAGATACCTAACTCCACGATAGAACGGGAAAGCGTTGTGGTTGCATCCAGATGCGCGAACGTCGTCGCCGGAGCCGGGTCTGTCAAATCATCCGCAGGCACGTAAACCGCCTGTACGGAAGTGATGGAACCGCTCTTTGTGGAAGTGATGCGCTCCTGCAGCGCGCCCATCTCTGTCTGCAACGTAGGCTGATAACCCACGGCGGAAGGCATACGTCCGAGCAGCGCGGACACCTCGGAACCTGCCTGTGTAAAACGGAAAATATTATCGATGAAAAGCAGCACGTCTTTGCCGCCTTTGTCACGGAAATACTCCGCCATCGTAAGTCCCGTCAGACCCACTCTCATTCTCGCCCCGGGGGGCTCGTTCATCTGTCCGAACACCATCGTCGTTTTATCGATAACGCCCGACTCTTCCATTTCGTGATAGAGGTCGTTACCCTCTCTGGTACGCTCGCCCACACCGGTAAATACGGAGTAGCCGCTGTGCTCTGTCGCGATATTGCGGATCAGCTCCTGAATCAGCACCGTCTTTCCTACGCCGGCGCCGCCGAACAGACCAATTTTACCACCCTTCTGATAAGGGCAGAGCAAATCAACGACCTTAATTCCTGTCTCCAGAAGCTCGGTCGCCGTGGACTGCTCCTCGAACGCCGGAGCCTGTCTGTGAATCGGCTCATATCCCACATCCGTGGGCGCGGGTTTATTGTCAATCGGTTCTCCCAGAACGTTAAAGATACGTCCCAGCGTGTTTTCTCCGACAGGAACCGTGATGGGAGCGCCTGTTGCAACCGCATCCATACCTCTCACCAGTCCGTCGGTGGGACCCATGGAGATACATCTGACGGTATCGTCACCCAGATGCTGCGCCACTTCCACAGTCAGCTCTCCGCCCGTCTTAAGCGGGATTCTGATTGCGTCGTTAATCTCCGGCAGGTTTCCTGTCGAAAATTTTATGTCCAGTACGGCGCCGATGATCTGAGTGATCTTTCCAAGATTTTCACTTGTCTTTCCTTCTGCCATCTCTTTTTCCTTTCACTCGTATTAAATTTTAACTTATTGCATTCGCACCTGCGATAATTTCTGTTAATTCCTGCGTAATAGATCCCTGACGCGCTCTGTTGTACTGGAGCGATAAGTGGTCTATCATTTCCTCAGCATTGCTCGTTGCGGAATCCATCGCCTGCATTCTCGCACCGTTCTCGCTCGCAACCGCTTCTACCAGACCGCCGTAAATCAG
>ERZ808037.1566-NODE-1566-length-14322-cov-3.744682_pt1 | contig 14322 bp, 6 predicted proteins | sample MGYA00380190_ERZ808037 | MGnify/ENA primary metagenome ERZ808037 (study PRJEB31490, sample SAMN06133399) | mouse gut metagenome | isolation source: J9 | host: mice | place: China: Chengdu | collected 2015-05 ...
GCGCGGCTCACCAAGCGCCGGGGCGAGCGCGCCGGCGTCGCGCACGAGCGCGCAGAACGGACGGCCTGCCGGGCGCAACCCATCAGCACAGGCGACTTGGCTCATGAGCGGCGACACTTCGATTGAAAAGTCGGCGACGAGCGCGGCATAGACATCGACCGGATTCCCGTAGTGCTGGTAAAAGGTCGACCGACTCACGCCGGCCCGCCGCGCAAGCTCGGACACGGTGACGGACGCGAGTGGCTTCTCGTCGAGCAACTCGAGAAGCGCCTGCTTGATCGCACCTTCGCTGCGTGTCGCATATTTTCCTGCCATGACGCCCGCCTCCAATGCCATACAAATTCGGGCAATGTGTTCGGAATTCAAATGATAGCACGGCTGAGCAGGAAGATCTTTGCTAGGATGGGCGAAAGAGCCCCGATAACGGGAGGCTTCATGCAGATCAAGCAAGTTTCGGTTCTCGAGTTCATGGGCGCGCCGGACGCGCGCTTCTCCATCCCGAAGTTCCAGCGCGCCTATTCATGGAACGCGGAGCAGTGCGACGAGCTGTGGCGCGACCTCATGCGCGCGGCGCGGGCGCACCGAAGTCATTTCCTGGGGACGCTCATCTACCTTGACGACGGCAGCGAGCTGGCGATTGTCGACGGGCAGCAGCGACTCACGACCATCACGCTCGTCCTCGCGGCGCTCGCACGGCACCTCCGCGAGAGCGGCGAGGCGCTACTCGGCATCGACGCGGAGCTCATCGAAGAGACTTACCTGCTTGCGGGCGGCGCGGCGAAGCTCCGGCTCTCCCCCGCCGACCGCGCGACGCTCGACGCAGTTGCGAGTGGCGCGGGCCTGCCCGAGCGGCCGTCAGAGCGCGTCATCGCGAACCTCGAGAACTTCTCGGCCAAGATGCGCGCCGACGGTTTCGACGCGCGCGAGCTCATGACGGGTCTCGAGTCGCTCTTCGTCATCGCCGCCGAGCTCGACAGCCGCGCGCAGGCGCCGGTCGTATTCGAAAGCTTCAACTCGAAAGGCGTGCCGCTCGTCACGGCCGACCTGGTGCGCAACTTCCTGCTGCTCGCCGAGAGCCATGCCGAGCAAACGCGGCTGTTCGAGAAATACTGGCAGCCGATCCAAGGCGTGTTCGGTGACGACCCGGGGTCGATCCGGCTCAACAACGCGATTCTCGGGTGGCTCGCAGTGCGCTTCAAGCAGGTGAGAAAATTTGGCGACGACCAGGCGTTCAGCATCTTCAAGAGCTTCTGCGAAGATGAATTCGACGGATCGGTCGACGACCTGCTCGAGGAGCTTTACGCGTTTTGCATGGTATGGGCCGAGCATTACCGCTATCACGCGGTGAAGAAATACAAGACGGCCGACTGGGCGACGCTCGGGCACAAGACGCGCGTGTCGGGCCGGGCGCGCGCGAAGCTCGACAACCCTGAGAGCTATGAGTTCTACAGGCGCCATTTCGGCGTCGACCCGCAGTGGTAAGAGAGGATGCGAGCATGGAAATCAAGCAAGAACGGTTCATCGACCTGCTCGGTCGCAACGGCACGCGGTTCGTCATTCCCGTGTTCCAGCGCGTTTACTCCTGGAACGCCCGGCAGTGCGAGGAGCTGTGGGGCGACATCATGACAACCGGCGCGCGCGGAGCGGACGAGCCGCATTTCATGGGGATGCTGCTCTGCATGCCCGATTCCGAAAGCTGGCAGGGCACCGAGCAGCTCGACGTCATCGACGGGCAGCAGCGCATGACGACGCTGACGCTTCTGCTCTGCGCACTGGCGCGCTTCCTCGACGAGAACGACGCCTCAGCTGGCGGACATTCAGCAAGCGACCTGCTCACGCGCTTCCTGCGCACCGGTGACGTAGGGAAGCTCGCGCTCTCGAGCATGGACCGAGACACGCTGTTCGCGCTCGTGGGCGTGAGCGCCATGCCGGAAGAGCCGGCCGGGCGCCTCATCGACAACCTCGAGCTGTTCTTCGGGAAGATGCAGGAGGCCGGGTTCGACGCCGAGCAGCTTTGGCGCGGGATCGAGCAACTCGAGGTCGCAAGTGTGCTGCTCGCGCACGACGACAGCCCGCAGCTCGTGTTCGAGAGCCTGAATTCGAAGGGCATGGCGCTCGCGCTGGCCGACCGCGTACGCAACTTCATCGTCGTGAGCGACAACGCAAACGGGACGGCCGGGCTTTTCGAGAAGAGCTGGCAGCCGCTTGAGCGGCTCGTGGCGCATTCGGATGACCACGCCGTCACCGCTGCCATGACCGCCTGGCTCGCCGGGACGTTCCGCGATGTGCGCATCTTCGACGAGAGCGAGGTCTACGGCGTGTTCAAACGTTGCTTGCGCGAGGAGTTCCACGACGACGTCGCGGCGCTGCTCGCCGACGTCGCCGCCTATGCAGAAAAGCTCCTCGGCGACGAAACGTTGCGCGCCGAGGAGCTTGAAAACGCCGAGCGCTGGACCGCCGGCAAGCCGAAAGACCTCATCTCCGAATATAAGATGTTCGGAGACTGACGGAATCGGTGTGACAGCGGCGCCTGGCACCGCTGTCACACGCGCTCACTTACGCCAAATCCTCCAACGACAGCAGGCGGAAGCCGGCAGCCTCGAGGACGTGCGCGGCCTCGTCGGCCTTCTCGGTGCCGCGGATCTTCAAGACGTCGACGGCCTTCTCGCCGCCGACGGAGAAGCAATAGCCATATTCGATGTTGAGGTTCAGAGACTCGAGCGTGTCGAGCAGCTTCGCGAGCCCGCCCGGGACGTTCGGCACCTCGATGGCGCTCACCTTCGTGATGACCGCGCGGAAGTCGGCCGCCTCGAGCACCTCGAGCGCGCGCGCCGGCTCGTTGCAGATGATGCGCACAACGCCGTAATCGGTCGTGTCCGCGATTGTGAGCGCCGACATGTCGACGCCCGCATCGGCAAGCGTGCGACAGAGCGCGTTCAGGCGACCCTTCTCGTTCTCCAGGAAAACCGTAATCTGATCGATCATCTTATTCTCCCTTCTCGCGCAAGTCGATGACCCGCTTCGCCTTGCCCTCGGAACGCGGAATCGCGTTCGGCTCGACTATCCTCACCTTGATGCCGACAGAAAGCGCGGCCTTGAGCTTCGCCTCGACGCCCTTCTGCAGCTGCTCGATCGCGCGGATCTCGTCGAAGTCGAAGCCGTGCTCGAGCTCGACCTTGAGCGTGACGCGGTCGAGGTGATCGACGGTCGTGAGCTCGACTTGGTACCAACTCGAGAGCTCCGGCACCGTCTTCATGACGTCTTCGATCTGGCTCGGGAAGACGTTCACGCCGCGAATGATGAGCATGTCATCGGTGCGCCCGTGCAGGCGGTCGATGCGGCGATGCGTGCGGCCGCATGCGCACTCGCCCGGGATGATGCGCGTGATGTCGCGCGTGCGGTAACGCACGACCGGCGTCGCCTCGCGGTCGACCGTCGTGATAACGAGCTCGCCCCATTCGCCGTCGGGCAGCACCTCGCCGGTCTCGGGGTCGATGACCTCGGCGAAGAAGTGGTCCTCGGCAAGATGCAGGCCGTTTTGCTCCCAGCATTCGATCGCCACGCCCGGGCCCATCGTCTCGGTCAGGCCGTAAACGTCGAGGACTTTATAGCCGAACTTCTTCTCGAGGTCGGCGCGGAAGTTGTCAGAGAACGCCTCGGCGCCGTGGATTCCGGCGCGCAGGTGGAAGTCCTTTTTGGGGTCGAGCCCCATCGCGATGGCCGTATCGGCGATGTGCATCGCGTAAGACGGCGTGCAGCACAGGATCGTCGAGCCCATCTCACGCATCACGCGGATCTGGCGCTCGGTGTTGCCCGCGCTCATCGGGATGGTCATACAGCCCGCCGCGACGCCGCCGTAATGCGCGCCGAGACCGCCGGTGAACAGGCCATAGCCATAGCAGACATGCATGACGTCGTCCTCGCCGCCGTCGGCATATTCCACACCGCGCGCGAAGCAATCGCCCCAGATCTCGAGGTCGTGTTCGGTATAGCCGCCCACAGTGGCGATGCCGGTCGTGCCCGACGACATGTGGATCTCGCGCACCTCGGACTTGGGAACGGCGAACAGGCCGTAAGGATAGTTGTCACGCAGGTCCTGCTTGGTCGTGAACGGCGCCGCCTTCAAGTCGTCGAGCGACTCGACCGCGCGCGGATCGAAGCCCGCCGCATCAAAGCGCTCCTTGTAAAACGGCACGTTCTCGTAAACGCGCACGAGCGTCTTCTTGATTCCCGCCAGCTGCACCGCCTCGATCTGGTCGTGCGGCAGCGCCAAAATCTCCTGCTGTCTCCCCATATAGAACCTTTCATGATGACCCGGGGCGCGTACTACCCCGGTTACATGATTACGCGAGGAGTATCTTATCGCACCGGACAAGCAAGCTTCGTTTCACCCGTGTGAAATCGCCGAAGCGGGGCAAACGCGACGACAGGCTACAGGGACGACGTGTTGGTTGGATGAAAAGCCGCGATGCGCGATAACGAGGGCGCGATTTTTGTTGCATATCGCGAGATTTCGTCCATTTGAGTTATTTGCAGAGGGAAGAGTGGGGCGTGGCGGCGCCATTTCCGAAAGGGCGGGCGCGGGCGGGCAATAGGCGGCCCCGACGGGAGGGGTAGACAACGGGATACGGGCCCGGGGTGACAGGTGGCGTTATTGCAGGCTGAAGGGTTCGGCGCGGGTGGCGAGCAGGTCGCGGGCGGCTTTCCAGCCGGGCAGGATGCGCTCGAAACGCTCGCGCACTTCCTCCTCGGGGATGGTCGCGCGCTTCTCGAGCTCGCGCCAGATGACGTAAACGAGGCAGTCGGGCGGGTAAGGGATCAGGTCCTCCGACAGCCACAGCGCCCCGGCCTCGTTGCTCGACCAGCGGTCGCGCATCGCGCGCAGGCGCACGGTCGGCGTCTTCGCCCCCGGCATGAGGACGCCCGCGAAATCGGCTGCGAGCTTCACCGCGTTGTTCAAGATGACGCCTTCGGCATAGCCGTTGAACGCGCGCTTCGCCTCGTCGAAGTTGCGCGGATGCATGACGTAGAGCGTGAGCAGGCTGATCGCCGGATCGATGGAGTATTTCGAGGTCGTCCGGCCGCGCGCGCCAGATTTCGGGCGGTCCTTCATCTCGCCGAGCGGATAGACGCGCAGCTGGAACGGCCGCCCCATGACGTAGGCGACGTCGCCTGTCTGGTAGCGGCATTTGAGCGAGTCGGATTTCGCGAAGCGCTTCAGCATGTCGGCGCGCAGCTCCTCAACCTGCTGCACCCGCGACGCGAAGAAGTCGATGATCGGCTGCGGCTCGAGGTCGCGCGGCGCCATGACGTAGGGGTCAGCGGTCGGCGGGCGCAGCGCCACGAACAAGTCGGGCATCCCCGCGCGCACGACCGGCACCTCGACCGCAACCCCATCCGGTCGCGTGTAGGTGATCTTCTCGCCGCCCTCGGCCATGTTTGCCCCTTCGTCCCGGCATGATTCCAAGCAAGACCATTTTACTGATAAAATCGCTCGTTAGTCAGGGGTAATTCGAAGGAGCGGGATGAAAAGGCACACGTTCACGTTCATGGGAACGGGCGCGGGATGCGGAGTCCCGGCGTTCTTCTGCGACTGTCCCGCCTGCGAGGAGGCGCGCCGCGACCCGCGGGCGCGACGCGGCGATTGCGGCGTCATGGTCACGGGGAGCACGCGCACGCTCATCGACACGCCGCCCGACATCCGGCACTACTTCAACCGCGAGGGCGTGCGCTCCATCGACGATCTCGTGTTCACGCACTGGCATTACGACCACGTCGGCGGACTCGGCGAGCTTGAGTACATGGTGCAGCTGAAGACGCGCACGCCGCTTGCGACCTATGCGAGCCCGCGCACGCTCGAGAGCATCGGGCGCGAGTTCGAGTATATGATGTATTGTCTGGCCACGGCGCCGATCGAGCCGTTTGAAACGTTCGCGATCGACGGCGTGAGCTACACGGCGCTGCCGGTCACGCACGCGCCGGGGACCTATGGCTATCTCATTGAAACGGACGACACGCGGCTCTTCTACGCGAGCGACACGGGCAAGCTTCCGCCCGAGACCGCCGAGCGCATCCGCGGCATCGACATCCTCGCGATGGACGCGACCTATTGGAAGGAAAACGGCTATCCCGCCAACCACCACAGCATCCAGGAATGCATCGAGGAAGGCCTCGAGCTCGACGCGGGCAAGATCTTCCTCACGCACCTGTGCATGCATTACAGCGAGCCCATCACGCTCGCCGAGCTCGAGGATTACCTGAAACAGTTCGGGGGGCGCGTCGAGGCGGCCGCCGACGGGCTCTCGTTCGCGATTTAACGGCGGCGCAGAACCGCCGGCGCGCCACGAAACCCGCCGTCAAGCTGGGAGGACGCGTCAAAACGTTACGAACGGATTCCTCGTTTTCGCATCAACATGTGGTGAAATACATATATTAGATATAAGGGCGGCGCTGCGACGAACGCGGCGGATGCCCGACCATGATCTCGAGCACCACCTCCGCTGTCGCTTCCCGGCGCAGCGCGAGCTTGATCTGCAAGAACCGCCGGGGCGGCAAACGACAAGCACGACCATTGGAGGCTTGCCATGGGCAGAAGAATCACGGGTGGAAAGAAGATCCTCGCAGTGTTCATGAGCTTCGTGCTGGCGATGGCATTCATGCCGGCGTGCTCGCAACCGCAAGAGCCGAGCTCGACGCAAAGCCGAGCGAGCACGGCCGACGTCACGCGCGACGGCGAAGGAGGCCAGGCGAGCGCGGAGGACCTCGAGACCTTGAGCTCCCTGCTCGGCGACTCGGCGACGCCCTTCGGGTCGGCTGCGGCGCTCGCGGCGAAGAACGGCTTCAAGTCGGACGACGACGCGTGGGCGCGCATCGCGACGGACGCCCTGCGCATGCTCGACGTCTTGCCCGCGAGCGCGAGCGAGACCGAGAAAATCAAGCAGACCCACGACCTGCTCGACAAGGTGGACTCGACGCTCGATGCACAAACGGGCCTTGCCGACGCGACGGCCAACACGCCGGCAGCAGAGCTCACGCAACGGATGGGCGACGTCGAGAAGAACCTGAAGCTCCTGAAGGCCTACCTCAACGACGCGGTCGCGGCGCTCTCGAAGGACGGCGTCAAGGTCGACGTCGACTCGAAGTCGGGCAAGATCACCATCGCGGGGCTCGGCATTTCGAGCGCCGACGTCACGCGGGCCGACAAGGAAACGGCCAAGGAAAGCAAGGCGGCTGACTCGAAAGAGAAGAGCGCGTCGGCAAGCGCCGCCGCGGAAACGAGCGAGAAGGCGGGCGAGGCGACGGGCACCGCGAAGGACGATGCGGCCGGGAGCGCGTCGAGCTCGGCAAGCGCCAAGGCGCAGGATTCGAAGGCCACCCCTGCCCCATCGGAAAAGGAATCCGCTTCCAGCTCGTCTTCCTCGAGTGCTGACAAGGCGGTTTCCGGCAACGTGGCCGTGCAGACCTATGCCGAGAAGCTCGTCGCCTCCGCGCGCGAGAACGGAACGGGCCGCGAGGCATCCTTCGAGGACTGCTGCAAGGCGCTCGCCGATGATTACCATGCCGTGGCGACGCAGCTGAAGGCGCAAGGCGACGCGAACCCGCTCGCGAGTTTCGACGCAGCGGCCTCCAAGATGCTCGGCTCCGACGAGCAGCAGCTCAACGTGGTCGAACGGGGACTGCGCCTCAAACTCAAAGCGCAGCTCGAAGAGAACATGGCCTCGCTTGCGCTCGTCAACGGCGACGACGCCGACGGCAACCAGGCGCTCGCCAACGAGTTCAACGAGTGCGCTGCAGCGCTGACGGCGGGCACGGCGGTCAACGCCGACGACCCCGGCGCGAACGCGACCGCCGAACCTGCACCGGAGGGCACGCCCGCCTCCTCGTGGGACGAGCTGCAAAACGCCGTCAACAATGCGGAGGACGGCGCGACGATCAGTCTGACGGCCGACGTTCTCGCCGACAACGGCAAGACCAGGATCGAGGTCCCCAACGACAAGAACGTGACGCTCGACTTGAACGGCCACGCGCTCGACCGCGGATTCTCTAACGAAGGCAGCAAGCATGACGACGGCCATGTCATCACCGTGAAAGGCACGCTCACCGTGCGCGACGGCGCGGGCGGCGGCCGGATCACGGGAGGCAACGCGAAAGAAGGCGGCGGCGTCCTCGTCAGCCACGACGCCACGCTGAACCTAGAGGGCGGCGCCATCGCCGACAACAAGGCGACCGATGGCGGCGGCGTGTTCGTCGAAAGCGGCGCAACGCTCACCATCAAGGGCGGCGAGATTTCCGGCAACGCGGCCAACATCGGCGGCGGCATCGTCAATCACGGCACCGTCACCCTGGCTGACGGCAACGTCTCCGACAACACGGCAAGCGGCGACTGGGCCGGCGGCGTGTACGTGGCATCCGACGCGACGTTCACCATGACCGGAGGCGCGGTCGCGAACAACGTCAACACGAGCAAGGACGGCGGCGGCATTTGCTCGGAGGGCACCACCGTCGTCAAAGGCGGCACCCTGAACAACAACAACGCGAAGAAGTCGGGTGGAGCCTTGCGCGTGCGCGGCGGTGAGACGACCATCACCGGCGGCGTGTTCGCGGCGAACTCCGCAGTGGACGATCAAGGCGGCTGTGCTTACGTGTCAAGCGGCACGCTGACGCTTGTCGGCGGCACAATCTCCGGCAACACGGCAGGCGACGCCGGCGGCGCCATCTTCGCCACTTCGGATGCGAAAGCCCTGCAAATCGGCGGCACCCCACACGTGATCGCCAACAAGGCGGCTTACGCAAACGACGTTTGCCTGGCAAACGACAAGCCCTTCACGTTGACGGGCAAGCTGGAAGCCGCGCAAATCGGCGTGCACATCCTGGGCGGGGACGGCGTCATCGCCCAGAACTACAGCACGTTCAACAGCGAAGACCCGGCAAGCTTCTTCATCCCGGAAGCTGGGTTGGACCTCTCGCTCGAAAACGGAAACGTACGCATCGACTCGTCGTGGCCCGCGCTGAAAGCGCTCGTAGACGAAGCGGCAAGCGGCTCGGTCGTCAAGCTCGAGCGCGACTACACGGCAGCGCTGAAAGACAGCTGCGTGGAAATCGGCAAGGACAAGAGCATCACGATCGACCTCAACGGCCACCAACTCAACAGGAACCTGGGCGGCAACCAGCTCGGCGACGGGCATGTCTTGAAGGTCGCCGGCAGCTTAACCGTCGTGGACACGAGCGGCACGAACGGGGGCAAAATCACAGGCGGCAACGCGCGGGAAGGCGGCGGCGTGTTCGTCGACAACGGCACGCTCAACCTGGAAGGCGGCTCCATCGCCGGCAACAAGGCAACAGACGGCGGCGGCGCGTTCGTCGCGGGCAAGTCGGGCAAGTTGAACGTCGCCGCAGGCGCAAGCATCTCGGACAACAAGGCCAACATCGGCGGCGGCCTCGTCACACACGGCGAGACGACGCTTTCGGGAACGCTGTCGGGCAACACGACGGAAGGCGGCGAATGGGGCGGCGGCGCGTTCGTCTGCTCCGAGGGCACGCTCAACGTCCAAGGCGCCACGTTCACCGGCAATGTGGCCGGCAAAGACGGCGGCGCCATCCACAGCGAGGGCACCACGCGCATTGAGGACGGCACCTTCACTGCCAACAAATCGCATCTTTCAGGAGGCGCGCTGCGCGTTCTCGGCGGCACCACGGAAATCGCGAAGGGCACGCTCAGCGAGAACCTTGCCGAAGACAAGGGCGGCGGGATTTACGTCAACAACGACGGGACGCTCGCCCTCAAGGACGTCTCGATCACGAAGAACACGGCCTATGAAGGCGGCGGCGGCATTTGGATCGGCGGCAGCGCCAACGTGAACGCGAGCGGCGCCCCCGTCGTGAAAGACAACACGGCGAACAACGTCTTCTTCACTGACGGGCGAAAGCTCACGGTGACCGACACGCTCTCCGAGAAGGCAGACTTCGGCGTCTTCCTGGAGAACGAGTCCGGCACGTTCACAAAGGGTCTCGCCGACCACAACAAAGACGCGAGTCCGGACCTCTTCTTCACGCCTGAAGCCGGATACTCGGTGCAGCTCGACGGCAACGGCGAAGCAAGCATCGTGACATCGGATTGGATCAACCTGCAAAGACGGATCAACAATGCGGAAAACGGCTCGACCATCATCCTCGAGCAAGATTGGAAAGCGATCGGCAGCGACTCGACGCTCACGGTCCCAGACGGCAAGGCAGTCACCATCGACCTCGCAGGTCACACGATCGACCGCGCCCTTCAATCGGCCGTCGACAACGGCGAGGTCATCACGGTCAACGGCAGCCTCACCATCGCAGACAGCGTCGGCTCCGGCACCATCACGGGCGGATATGGCATCGGCGGCGGCATCTACGTCAGCCCGACGGGCTCCCTTGATTTCCAAGGCGGCTTCATCAAGGGGAACAAGGCGGGCAACGAGAAGACCAGGGTTGACAGACTCCAGCAGGGCGGCGCCGGAATTCGCAACGAAGGCGTCGTCACGATAAGCGGCGGCGGCATCGGCGACAACAAGGCACGCAAAGACGGCGGCGCGATTTACAACGAAGGAACCCTCGTCATGAGCGGCGGTTCCATCGGAGACAACACTTCGGGCAATCAAGGCGGCGGAATCTACAACGCCGGCTCGGGAACGTTCACCCTGAACGACGGCGTCATCGCGTCCAATTCGTCGGTGCACGCGGGAGGCGGCGTCGCCAACGTGGGAACGTTCACCATGACGGGCGGCACCGTGATCTCAAACAAGACGCACAACGGCGGCGGCGTGTGGTCTCTGGCCACCACAACCATCAAGGGCGGTGCCATCAGCAACAACGTGGCGGACGGCAGCGACGGCCATGGCGGCGGAATCTTCGTCGACACGGGCACGACGAGCATCGAAGGCGGCACCATCACGTCCAACAGGGCGCTTACCGACGGTGGCGGCGTGTGGTCGGGAGACACGCTGAACTTCACGGGCGGAACCGTGAAGGCGAACACTGCGACGGCGGAAGGTGGCGGCCTGTGGATCAAGGGCGGAAGCACCTTGAACATGCAGGGCCATCCCGCCGTTTACAAAAACAAGGCGTCTTTGGGCAAGGGCCTGTTGCTCGCCTACACCGACAACCCCGACAACACGCGCATCAACATCACGGGCAAGATCGAGAAGATCGCCCGGGTCGAACTCGCCACCAAGAACGCTCCCTATGCCATAACGCGCGGCTTCAAGGAAAGCGGAAGCGACATCCGCGTTTTCAGATATAGCGAGGACGACGAGCATCGCTTCGAGTTGCATGACGACGGCGAAGTGTATCTTGCCGACATCAATGCAGACACGTGGGTCAACAACTGGGACGAGCTGCAAAGCGCGATCAACAACGCACAAGGCGACCAGGTCATCGGCTTGAAGAACGACGCCCTGGGCAACGGCAGCGACGGTGACCCCATCAGCGTTAAAGGCAAGACCGTGACGCTCGATTTGAACGGCTATGCAATCGACCGACGCGTCAAGCAATGCATCGAGCAGGGTTCTGTGATCGAAGTGTCGGGAGGAAGCAAGCTCACGATTCGCGACAGCGTCGGCACCGGAGTCATTACCGGCGGCAACGCGGTTATGGGCGGCGGAATCCTCATCGACGACGGCGCGACGTGCACCATCGAAGGCGGCTCCATCAGGGACAACTGGGCGCAGCACCACGGCGGCGGCATTTGCGTGAAAGGCGGCCTGAAGATGACGGGCGGGTCGATCGTGCAAAACCACGTCACCGACGGCTGGGGCGGCGGCGTTGTCGCCTATGGCCCGGACACCTTCGAATTGCGCAACGTTCTCGTCTCCGGAAACGCCGCCGAACAGGGCTGCGGCGGCGGAGTGTTCTTCTATGCCAGGCAGGACGACGGAAGCGACCCGATCATCGACAGCTGCGTCATCGAGGAAAACCGAGCGGTCGACAAAAACCTCTATAGCGAATACGCCCGCGGGAGAGGAGGCGGCGTCTACGTCTACGATTACCGAACCAAGGTAATCATCTCCAACACCGACATCCAGAATAACTCAGCCGACTTTAACGGAGGCGGCGTCTACGTCGACGTCGGGACAATGGAGATGTCGGGCGGCTCCGTGTCCGACAACACGTCGCCCGACGGCGGCGGTGCCTACGCCGACGACAAAATGAGCATGGACAACGTTCGCATCGTGGGCAACAAGACGACGGAGAAAGGCGGCGGCGGCTTCAGCAACCACGGGACCTCCACCTTGACGAATTGCACCATCGTCGACAACAGCAGCGCGGAAAAAGGCGGGGGTGTCTACAACAGCAAGGTCCTGACCTTACGGAGCTGCACGATTAGCGGAAACGATGCCAAGGAAGACGGCGGCGGCGTGATCACCGAGGAACACAGCGCCAACGACGGCACGGTCTTAAACGTCGAGGCTTGCGTCATAAGCGAGAACACGACCGGGAAATCCGGCGGCGCGCTGCGCGTCTTCGGAGACGCGAACGTCATCAACAGCATGATGTGCTCCAACCACGCGTCGGAATTCGGCGGCGCGATCTTCATGGACGGCTACAGCAACCTGAAACTCACAGCCGACAGCATCTCCGGAAACGTGGGCGACTCGGGTGGCGGCGGCATCTGGACTTCCGACGACAAGGGGGCGGTCTCGATCGAGGGTGCATTTACCATCATTGAAAACGCAGGCAGCGACGTCGCCCTCAACGGAGGCGAGAAGCTCACGGTGACAGATCAACTGACCGAGGGGACGACCATAGGCATCTGCATCGACAGCGGCTCCGGCACGTTCACCGAAGGCCTGCACGACAAAAACCCCGTCACTTACCCAGGTGACCTGTTCGTCGCCCCCGCCGGACAAGCGGTCATCGCGGACGATGGCGGCGAGGCTCGCTTGAAGAAATCCGACTGGTCGGCGCTACAGCACATGATCGACACGACAGGCGACAGGGCGACCCTCACGCTCACGCGCGACTGGAAGGCATGCGATGAGGACGGACCTCTTCACATCAGCATCGTGAAAAACATCGAAATCGACTTGGCGGGCTACACGATCGACCGCAACCTGAGCTCGAGCAGAGGCGACGGGCAGATCTTCACCGTGCAAGGCGTGCTCACCATCAAGGACAGCGCGGGCGGCGGCACAATGCGCGGCGGCTTCAGCGAGCAAGGCGGCGGCATCTACGTCGACTCCGGCGCAACCTTCGCCCTCGAAGACGGAACCCTCACGGAAAACCGGGCGAAACTCGGCGGCGGCATCTTCAACAACGAAGGAACCGTGACGATGAGCGGAGGCGCGGTTTCGGGCAATCACGCAGACGAAGACGGCGGCGGCATCTATGCCACGGGCGGCGGCGCGAGCGGCGACGTTGCCATCAAAGGCGGCGAAGTCTCCTCGAACTCGGCGGGCAACAACGGCGGCGGCGTGCTTCTTGCCGGGAAGTCCTCGCTCGACCTCGCCGGCGGCGCCGTCACCGGCAACGTGGCGGCTTACGAAGCCGGCGGCATCCATTGCGTTAACGAGGGAACCACCCTTTCCGCGAGCGGCTCCCCCACCGTCGCGGACAACGCCGCGTCCATGGGCAAGAACATCCTCCTCGGCAAAGACACGTTCATCACCCTGACGAAAAAACTGGCCGACGGCGCCAAGATCGACATCACCACGAAAGACGCCGCAAGCCCGCTCACATCGGGGTTCCAAGCGAGCGAGTCAGACCAGAAAGCCTTCACCTGCAACGAGAAGAGCGATTTAGTCGAGGTCAAGAAATACGAGGCGACGGGCGCCGACGAGCTCTTCTTCAAGCGCCCCTTCGCAGACACATGGGTCGGCGACTGGAACGCGCTGCAAAACGCCATCAACGACGAGGCAAACCAAGGCAAGACGATCGGCTTGAACAACGACATAGAAGCCAACGGCGCAGACCGGCTCTACGTCGGCGACAAGACCGTCACCGTCGAGCTCTGCGGCTACAAGCTCGACCGCCAGCTCGATGACGACGACGAAGACGGCCACGTGTTCGAAGTCGAAGGCAACAACTCCTCCCTCACCATCAAAGACACCGTCGGCACGGGCCGTCTCACGGGCGGCTATGCCAAGCACGGCGGCGCCATCAACATCCACGGCGGGTCGACCTGCACCATCGAAGGCGGCACCGTGCTCGGCAACCGCGCAAGCAAGGAGGGCGGCGGCATTTTCGTGTATGGCACGCTCAACATGACCGGCGGCGCCATCATCGACAACCACGGCGACGACTGCGGCGGCATCTACGTCCACGAAGACGGCGCCATCACACTCGAGAACG
>ERZ808037.1567-NODE-1567-length-14308-cov-14.789263_pt1 | contig 14308 bp, 14 predicted proteins | sample MGYA00380190_ERZ808037 | MGnify/ENA primary metagenome ERZ808037 (study PRJEB31490, sample SAMN06133399) | mouse gut metagenome | isolation source: J9 | host: mice | place: China: Chengdu | collected 2015-05 ...
CCGTAGCCCCGGCTGAGGCGCACCATGGTGTCGTAGATGGCGGCGTCCCCGTGGGGGTTGAGCTTCATGGTGGCCCCCACCACGTTGGCGGACTTGGTGCGCGCGCCCCCCAGCAGCTTCATCTGGTACATGGTGTACAGCAGCTTGCGGTGGGAGGGCTTGAAGCCGTCGATCTCCGGGATGGCCCGGGAGACGATGACCGACATGGCGTAGGGCATATAGTTGAGCTCCAGCGTCTGGGTGATGGGCTGCTCCAGCACCTGGGCCCGCAGGCCCATGACGTTGGGATTGTCCACCTTTTTGGGGCCGTCCTGCTGGGGTGTTTTCTTCTTAGCCAATGGGATCAGTCCTTATCTCAGTTTGCGCGTCAGTTGCCAGCAGCTTCCTGGGAAAGCTGCTGGGCGGTGACGCCGGGGACGGGGACGACGGTGGCCTGGAACAGCGTGTCGTCAAACAGCGGGCCGAAGTCGGGGTCGTCCTTCATCTCCAGATAGGCCTGCCCCCGCTCCGACTCCCAGACGTCGGCGTCCCGCCCGTCGATCCGGGCCCACCAGTGGTAGCCATCCAGGTAGTTCTCATAGGCCTCGTCCCAGGAGGAGAAGTTCTCCCGCAGCAGCCGAGCGGCGGGCTCCACCAGGGCCAGGGCCTCGGGATAGGTGACGTAGCCGGCCAGATAGCCCCACTGGGCCAGGTTGGACATGCGGAACAGGTCCCAGCACAGGATGCCCCGGCCCCCCCACTTTTCGCTGAGCTGCTTGGTGTAGGGGAACATATAGGCGTCCACCCCGCCGCCGCTGGCGATCTCGTTGTACTGGGCGGAGGAGAGGGAATTGCCAACCTCCACCGCCTCAAAAAAGCTGTCGTTGTGGCCGTGGGCGGTCATGCGGGTGATGGTGTCAATCAGCTCTTCCCGGCTGCTGATGTCCCAGCTGTCGCTGAGGATCTGCCGCCCCAGATCCGCTCCGGTAGTCTCCAACGCGTTGCTCACCGCGCTCCCCACCGGAGCGCTGCCGAAGCGGGATTTTCCGCCGAACCGGTCCACGTGGCCGCTCTTGTTTAGGTAGGACAGCATGGCCCCCATGGGCAGGGCCCAGGCCTCCAGGTTGGAGGGGGAGACGGCGTCCTTGTTCTCGTTGATGTCCACCTGCTGCCGCTCCGGCCGCCACTCCACCGACTGGCCGAAGAACTCCGCGATATAGCGGATGGGCACATAGGTGCGCCCGCCCTCCTCATAGGGGACCACGTCCATCTCGAAGGGAACGCCGTTTTTCAGGGCGGTGCGCTGGCCCAGGGTCATCACGATAACATCTTTGGCCCGCTCCATAGTGACCTGCTGGGTGGCGTCGTCATAGGACACCTGGGCCCCCATCAGCTCCGCCAGGCGGCGCACCGGCACCATGGTGCGGTCGTCCCGGACGTAGGCGGTGGAGGTGTCCAGGGAGCTGCTGCTGTAGCGTACCGCCCGGGGGTGGACCAGGTCGCCGTCCAGGGTGACGAAGAGAAGGGAGCGGGCCTGTTGGATGGTTTCCTGGGGCAGCAGGCGCATCTGCTGGCAGTCCAGCAACTTTTCCGTGGTGAAATTGGGGTAGTATTTCAGGGCCAAACCGAAGGCCGCGATATAATGAGGAAGGCTCTTCCCGTCCAGCCCCTCGGAGAGGTCGGCGTTCCACAGCGCCGCCCGGGCGTTCCACAGGTAGCATAGATGCCATGCGGGTTCCTGCCCCTTGGACAGGTCGCCCGCCAGTTCCAGGCTTCCTTTCACCTTTACGTGCTGTCCTTGCCGGGCGGCGTTGCTGGCGTACTGGAAGGAGAGCATGGCCAGCTCAAAGGTTATACTGGGGTCGCCGGCCATAAGGGTGAGGTTGCGGTAGCGGTTGTAGAGGACCATGTCCCCTCCCTCCCGGGTGGGCTCCAGTCCCCCCGCCTCGGCCAGCTTCCGCAGCTCCAGGATGGAGGCCCAGTTTTCCGGCTCATAGGCCTTGCCGCCGGCAAAGACGGCGTACTCCGCCGGGTCGATCCACGACGGGGCGGTGGGCGTGACCCCGCCCGACGGGGAGGCCGCCAGCGCAGGGACGGCCAGGGACACGGCCATGGCTAGGGACAACAACAGGGCAAGCAGCTTTTTCATGGTGATTTCCTCCTCGCTTGTTTATGAGATATCGGCCATATCGAGATATTTGTACCCGCTGTCCGCGATGTGGTCCTTCCGGCCCTGGAGGTCGTTGCCCAGGAACATCTCGAACACCTGGGCGGTGCGCTCCACGTCCTCCGGCATCACCTTGATGAGCCGCCGGGTGTCCGGGCTCATGGTGGTGAGCCACATCATGTCCGGCTCGTTCTCGCCTAGGCCCTTGGAGCGCTGCACATCGAACTTCTTCCCCGCCAGGGAGGCGGCGATCTCATTGCGCTCCCGGTCGGAGTAGGCGAACCAGGTCTTTTCCTTATAGGTGATCTCATACAGAGGGGACTCGGCGATATATACATACCCCTTCTGAATCAGGGTGGGGGTGAGGCGGTAGAGCATGGCCAGCACCAGGGTGCGGATCTGGAAGCCGTCCTCGTCGCCGTCGGTGCAGATGACGATCTTGTTCCAGCGCAGCAGGTCCAGGTCGAAGGCGTTCAGGTCCTTCACGTGCTTGTCCTTCACCTCCACGCCGCAGCCCATCACCTTCAGCAGGTCGGTGATGATCTCGCTCTTGAAGATGCGGGCGTAGTCCGCCTTCAGGCAGTTGAGGATCTTGCCCCGGATGGGCATGATGGCCTGGAAGTCGCTGTCCCGGGCCAGCTTCACGCTGCCCAGGGCGGAGTCGCCCTCCACGATGTAGAGCTCCCGCTTGTCCACATCCTTGGTGCGGCAGTCCACGAACTTCTGCACCCGGTTGGATATGTCCACCGAGCCGGACAGCTTCTTCTTGATGCCCAGCCGGGTCTTCTCTGCCGTCTCCCGGGAGCGCTTGTTCACCAGCACCTGCCCGGCCACCTTCTCCGCGTCCATGGGGTTTTCGATGAAATAGACCTCCAGCTGGGCCCGGAGGAACTCCGTCATGGCCTCCTGGACGAATTTGTTGGTGATGGACTTCTTGGTCTGGTTCTCGTAGCTGGTCTGGGTGGAGAAGTTGCTGGACACCAGCACCAGGGCGTCCTGGATGTCGTTGAAGGTGATTTTGGCCTCGTTTTTCTGGTACTTGCCGTTCTGCTTCAGCCAGCCGTCGATGGCGGACACGAAGGCGGAGCGCATGGCCTTTTCCGGGGAGCCGCCGTGCTCCAGCCAGGAGGAGTTGTGGTAGTGCTCGATGAGCTGGACCCGGTTGGAGAAGCAGAAGGACACCGACAGCTTCACCTTGTACTCGCCCTTGTCCGCCCGGTCCCGGCCCCGCCGCTCCCCCTGCCAGAATACCGGGGCGGTGAGGGCGTCCTCCCCCGCCAGCTCGCGGACGTAGTCGATCAGGCCGTTTTCATAGCGGAAGTCGGTGGTCTCGAATTTGCCCCCCGCCTGGCTGCGGAAGCGGAAGGTCACCCCGGCGTTGACCACCGCCTGGCGCTTCATCACGTCGGTGTAGTAGTCCGCGGGAATGTCGATGTCGGTGAACACCTCCAGGTCGGGCTTCCAGCGGAATTTGGAGCCGGTCTTCTTCCGGTCGGCGGGCTCCTTTTTCATCTCGCCCACGATCTCGCCCTTCTCGAAGTGGAGGGTATATTTGAACCCGTCCCGGTAGATCACCGCGTCGAAGTACTCGCTGGCGTACTGGGTGGCACAGGAGCCCAGGCCGTTCAGACCCAGGGAGTACTCGTAGTTGTCCCCGTCGCCGTCCTTGTACTTGCCCCCGGCGTACAGCTCGCAGAACACCAGCTCCCAGTTGTAACGGCCCTCCGCCTCGTTCCAGTCCACCGGGCAGCCCCGGCCGAAGTCCTCCACCTCGATGGATTTGTCCTCGTACCGGGTGACGGTGATGAGATCGCCGTGGCCCTCCCGGGCCTCGTCGATGGCGTTGGAGAGAATCTCGAAAACGGCGTGCTCGCACCCCTCCAGCCCGTCGGAGCCGAAGATGACGCCGGGGCGCTTGCGCACCCGGTCCGCCCCCTTCAGGGAGGAGATGGAGTCGTTTCCGTACTGCGGTTTTGGAGTGGACCTAGCCATGGTTGCACCTCATGATTTCTTTGCTCCCGGGAGAGGAGCCGTCGAATTTGGCCCAACGGCGGCGAAAACCGCCCGCTCGGGCGGGAAAGCCGGCTTTTGAGCCGTCAACAATATAGTATACCGCAAACTGGGAGGAGACGTCAAGGGCGGGAAGGCCTGGAATTCACCCTTGCCCAAACTGCCGGGTTGTGCTAAAATCTGGGGGAACGCACAGAAGAGGGGAGGGGGGCCGCCGGCAGGCGGGGCGGCCCCGTGGGAATATGGCAAACAAAATCGGATTTGACAACCAGCGGTATCTGGACACCCAATCCGCCCGCATCCGGGAGCGCATCGCCCAGTTCGGCGGAAAGCTGTACCTGGAGTTCGGCGGAAAGCTGTTCGACGACTACCACGCCGCCCGGGTGCTGCCCGGCTTTGCCCCGGACAGCAAGATCCGGATGCTGCTGGAGCTGCGGGACAGCGTGGAGATCGTGGTGGCCATCAACGCCGCCGACATCGAGCAGAACAAGGTGCGGGGGGACCTGGGCATCACCTATGATGAGGACGTGCTGCGCCTTATCGACACCTTCCGGGGCAAGGGGCTGTACGTGGGCAGCGTGGCCATCACCCGGTACGCCGCCCAGCCGGCGGCGGACGCCTTCAAGCGTCGGCTGGAGGACCTGGGGGTGCGGGTGTACCTCCACTACCCCATCCCCGGCTACCCCCACGACGTGGGCCGGATCATGTCCGACCAGGGCTTCGGCCACAACGACTACATCGAGACCGCCCGGCCCCTGGTGGTGGTCACCGCCCCCGGGCCCGGCTCGGGGAAGATGGCCACCTGCCTGTCCCAGCTCTACCACCACCACCTGCGGGGGGTGCGGGCGGGGTACGCCAAGTTCGAGACCTTCCCCATCTGGAACCTGCCCCTGAAGCACCCGGTGAACCTGGCCTATGAGGCGGCCACCGCCGACCTGAACGACGTGAACATGATCGACCCCTTCCACCTCCAGGCCTATGGGGAGACCACGGTGAACTACAACCGGGACGTGGAGGTGTTCCCGGTGCTCCAGGCCATGTTTGAGGAGATCATGGGGGAGAGCCCCTACAAGTCCCCCACCGACATGGGGGTGAACATGGTGGGCAACTGCATCGCCGACGACGAGGCGGTGTGCGCCGCCGCCAAGCAGGAGATCGTCCGGCGGTACTACGCCGCCCTGTGCGACCGCCGCCGGGGCCAGGGCAGCGACGAGATCGTGTACAAGCTGGAGCTGTTGATGAAGCAGGCCCACGCGGGCCCCGAGCTGCGCCCCGTCATCCGGGCGGCGGAGGACAAGGCGGAGGAGACGGGGGAGCCCGCCGCCGCCATCCAGCTGCCCGACGGACGCCTCGCGGTGGGCAAGACCTCCGAGCTCATGGGGGCGGCGGCCTCCGCCCTGCTCAACGCGCTGAAGGCCCTGGCGGGCATCCACCGCAAGACCCACCTCATCTCCCGGGAGGCCATCGAGCCCATTCAGGCCCTGAAGGTGGGCCACCTGGGCAGCCGCAACCCCCGCCTCCACAGCGACGAGGTGCTCACTGCCCTGGCCATCTCCACCGCCACGGTGCCCCTGGCCGCCCAGGCCCTGGACAGCCTGGACAAGCTCCGGGACTGTGAGGCCCACTCCTCCGTCATCCTCACCGCCGCCGACAGCGGGACCTACTCCAAGCTGGGCCTGCGCCTCACCTGCACCCCCCGGTACCAGGGCAGCCAGCTCTTCCACAAGTAGGCGAAGTGTTTCACGTGAAACACTAGTTTGATAAAAAAGGACTTGCATTTGGCGCGGCCCTGTGGTATCCTGTTTAATACCTGTATGGGCTGTGTCCCCTGATTATGAAGCTGATACCGAAAGGATTTGAGTCAAATGACCGTACCCCAGATCGTTTTGTCCATCATCTATTTCATCGTGGCCCTGGCCCTGGTGGCCGTCGTCATGCTCCAGTCCGGCAAGAGCGCCGGCCTGTCCGGCGCCATCGCCGGCGGCGCGGACACCTTCCTGGCCAAGAACAAGGCCAAGTCCGCCGACGCCCGTCTGGCCCGGATGACCAAGTGGGTGGCCATCGTGTTCATGGTGCTCACCCTGGTGCTGTGCCTGCTGCCCTCCGCGTAAGCCCCAGATCCCCCGCCCAGTCAGGGCGGGGGATTTTTCTGCCCTGAAAATGCCCAGAGATTTCAAATTGAAGCCGGCCCGCCCTCCTGGTATGATAAAACCATCCGGCGCACGGAGATTAGAAGCCGTACCAATAGCCGAAGCGTTCCGATTCGCGAGATAAAATTGCCGATGGCAAGGCAAAAAATCGCGGGAATACGTTGTGTATTTCAAGATTTTTTAACGCAGCTCATCGGCGATTTTGGCCGCGAAGAAGTATGCTGAGGCTATTGGTACAGGTTCTTATTTTGCAACAGGAGGGAACTGACCATGAAGGAATCTTACACCCTTGAGGAGGTGGCGGCCTTTACCGGCCTCACCGACCGCACCCTGCGCAGCTACCTGAAGGAGGGGCGCTTGACCGGGATGAAGGAGGAGGGCGCGTGGCGCTTTGGCCAGGAGGATGTGGCGCGGCTGTTCCAGGACGGCGGCGCCCGGCGTGCCATGGAGGCCAACCGCAACGCCCTGGTCTATGACTTCATGCTGGGGGGCGTGGCGGAGGACCGCTGCTGCGTGGTCCGGGACATCCCCGTGGAAGAGGGCGGGGAGGAGCCCCTGCGCACCCGGCTGCTGGAGCGGGTGAACCGGGAGGAGGGACGGGTGAGACTGTCCTACTCCTACGGCCTGGACCGCCGGGGCCAGGGCTCCGCCCGGGTGATCCTGGTGGGACCCACGGCACTGATCCAGGCGATTTTGGCGGACACATGAGAAAGTCAGCCCCGGCCTATGGCCGGGGCTGACTGCGTTGTGGGGCGGAGGCCGTTCTCCGGGTCAGAGGGCGGCGCCGGCCTTGACCACGCCGGCCACCGCCGCCAGCACCTCCCCGTGGGTCTGGTCGAAGAGGTGGGTGTAGATGCGCTGGGTGGTGCTGGGGCTGCTGTGGCCCATGGCCCGGCTGATCTGGTACATGGGCACCCGGGCGCTGTTGGCCATGGTGGCAAAGGTGTGGCGCAGGCCATGGAAGGTGATGGGGGGCAGGCCCCGTTCCCGCACCAGGGCGGACAGGGCGGCGGACATCCGGCTGGGGTGGAGGGGGAGCCCGTCCCGGTCCAGCAGGAGGAAGTCCCCCGGGGCGCAGGGCTGCCCCTCTCTCACGCGGCGGGCGTGGAGGGCGCGGAGCAGCTCCAGCAGGCCGTCCAGGGCGCGGATGGACAGGGTGCGGCAGCTGCCGGAGGTCTTTGGGGGCTTTTCCACCACCCGGGCGCCCACCGTGGTGCGCACCCGGCGCACGGACAGCAGGCCGGCGCGGAGGTCCACGTCCCGCCAGCGCAGGCCCAGGATCTCGCTGCGCCGCAGGCCCAGGGAGCAGGCCAGCTGCACCGGGACCTCCAGGGGGTGGCCCTTCACCGCCTGGAGCAGCAGGCCCAGGCTGGCGGGGGTGTAGTAGGCCGCCTCCACCGGGTCGGCCCGGGGAGGGGCGGCCCGCTGGGCGGGGTTGTCGGCCAGCACCCCCTGGCGGCAGGCGGAGTTCAGCGCGGTGTGGAGCAGCACGTGGTGCTTGCGGATGGTGTTGGGGGACAGGCCCTTTTCCTCCGCCAGCCACTGGTAGTAGCCGTTGATGAGCTGGGGAGACAGCTGGGCCAGCCGCACCCGGCCCAGGGCGGGGCAGATGTGGTTGCGGATGATATTGTCATAGCCGCCGACGGTGGTGTCCGCCCGGCAGGGCTCGATGTCCCGGGCCATCCAGAGGTCCAGCCACCGGGCCAGGGTGGCGCCGGCGGTGGCGGGAGGCGGAGCTTGGGGCAGGGGGAAGGCCACCGGGGGCACGGAGGACAGGGGGTGCAGGGTGATGCGGCCGGGGCGGATGCGGGGACGAGACATAGGGAACACTCCTTTTCTTTCTGTATTGGCGGCAGCAGGTCCAAAACTTGGAATTTTTTGAACTTCCCTTGATGATACGCGCTGGAGGCGGAAAGGAAAAGGGGGCCTTGACTTTTCCCGCGTTTGGCAATACAATATTGTGCACCAATTCTATATAAAGGATGGAAGCGACATGGCACAGGACAAGAACAAACAGGTCAGCCAGATCACCGATATGGATGTGGACTTCGCCCAGTGGTACACCGACGTGTGCAAAAAGGCGGAGCTCATCGACTACTCCAGCATCAAGGGTATGTTCATCTACCGGCCCTACGGCTACGCCATCTGGGAGAACTTCCAGCGCATCCTGGACGGGATGTTTAAGGAGACGGGCCACGAGAACGTCTACCTGCCCATGCTCATCCCCGAGTCCCTGCTGCAAAAGGAGAAGGACCACGTGGAGGGGTTCGCCCCCGAGTGCGCCTGGGTCACCTACGGCGGCAGCGAGAAGCTGGAGGAGCGCATGTGCATCCGCCCCACCTCCGAGACCCTGTTCTGCGAGCACTATAAAAACGTGATCCACTCCCACCGGGACCTGCCCAAGCTGTATAACCAGTGGACCTCCGTGCTGCGCTGGGAGAAGACCTCCCGCCCCTTCCTGCGCCACCGGGAGTTCCTCTGGCAGGAGGGGCACACCATGCACGCCACCGCCGAGGAGGCCGTGGCCGAGACGGAGCGGATGCTGAACATATACGCCGACTTCTGCGAGAACTACCTGGCCATGCCGGTGGTGAAGGGCCGCAAGACGGAGAAGGAGAAGTTCTCCGGCGCCGAGGCCACCTACGCCGTGGAGTGCATGATGCACGACAAAAAGGCCCTCCAGGCGGGCACCTCCCACTATTTCGGGGACGGCTTCGCCCGGGCCTTCGACATCACCTTCGCGGGGAAGGACAACCTGCCCCACCACCCCTTCCAGACCTCCTGGGGGGTGTCCACCCGGCTGATCGGCGGGGTCATCATGACCCACGGCGACAACAACGGCCTGGTGCTGCCCCCCAAGGTGGCCCCCGTCCAGGTCATTGTCATCCCCGTGGCCCAGCACAAGGAAGGGGTCATCCAGGCCAATGAGGCGGTGATGGACCGGCTGAAGAGGGCGGGCTTCCGGGTGAAGATGGACGCCAGCGACAACTCCCCCGGCTGGAAATTCGCCGAGTATGAGATGAAGGGCGTCCCCCTGCGGCTGGAGCTGGGCCCCAAGGACATGGAGAAAAACCAGTGCGTGCTGGTCCGCCGGGACAGCGGGGAGAAGTCCTTTGTCTCCCTGGACGGCATCGAGGACACCGTGGCCGAGATGCTGGAGGACATCCACCAGGGCCTGTACGCCAAGGCCAAGAAGAACCTGGAGGACAACACCTACCCCTGCGCCACCTTGGAGGAGGTCAGGGAGAAGATGGAGTCCCGGGGCGGCTTCGCCAAGACCATGTGGTGCGGCGAGCTGGCCTGCGAGCTGCGGATGAAGGAGGAGGCGGGGGTGTCCTCCCGGTGCATCCCCTTCCAGCAGGAGCGGCTGGGCGAGGTGTGCGCCTGCTGCGGCAAGCCGGCCAAGCACATGGTCTACTGGGGCGTGGCATACTGACGCCTCGCCGGAACGGAGCGCCCCGGAGCTTCCGGGGGCGCTTTCTTCGTGAAGCTGCACAGAAGCTTTCCCGCCAAAGGCCCGAAAACCGTGAAAAAACTTTTGAAAACAGGCAAAAAAGTCCTTGACTTCCTGGGCGGTCCTGTTGTACAATAATTGAGCGCCTGTAAAGGCGCACTGCGATGATGCGGGAGATTGCTCGCCTGGCGAGGTAACTTCCGCGGAGTATGTCCGTATGATCGGGCGGCTGAGGGGCTCATTCCACGGCGTATATCGCCCTGGATGGGTAGAACCGGCCTGCTTTGCGCCGGTTTTATTCATGCTGGGGAGTGATACGCACGGAAACGTGGACGGAAAACGCCCCTCATCCCTTGTCGAACGGAGAAAGGACGCAGTTCTATTGAAACGTCACTTTGTATGTTCAAGGAGGAAACACAATGGCAGCTCAGAAAGAAATGATCCGCATCCGGCTGAAGGCCTATGACCATCAGCTCATCGACCAGGCCGCGGAGAAGATCGTGGACACCGCCAAGCGCAGCGGCGCCAACGTCTCCGGTCCCATCCCCCTGCCCACCAAGAAGGAGATCGTCACCATCCTGCGCTCTCCCCACAAGTATAAGGATTCCCGGGAGCAGTTCGAGCGCCGCACCCATAAGCGGCTCATCGACGTGATCAAGCCCTCCCCCAAGACGGTGGAGGCCCTGATGAGCCTGGAGCTCCCCGCCGGCGTGGAGATTGAGATTAAGCTGTAAGGAAGAGCGGAAGAACGGGCTGCAAAAGAGCTTGGACCGGAGCGAGGGCGGGCGGAGGGCCGTGAAAACGGCCCGCAGACCAGCCCGAGCTGGAGGAAAAGCGATTTTGCGACCAGCCCGGCCTGGAGCTTGACAACAGCGGGGGGCGGAACGGGGTCGGAATGTATGTCTCTCGCAGTCCCCGCCGCCAACCAAGTCAGTACCGCAGCTTACCGCGTTTTTGAGGTAAGCGGGTCAAGTCGGCCGAGCAATGACGAAGCGTCCGAGCCGTCGTGAGCAGCGCGGATGGACCGAAGAGAAGGCAAAAGACCAGGAAGGGCCGGAGGCCCGGATGGGCTTTGCCTGAGTCGAAGGGAAGCCGCGCGTCGCGAACAGGCGAGGCGTGATAATGCCCCAGCCCAATGGGGACGGTCATCTCGTCCGACCAATAACCTTAACAAGGAGGAATACACATGGAAAAGGCCATCATCGGCAAGAAGGTGGGTATGACCCAGATCTTCGACGATGCCGGTAAGGTCATCCCGGTCACCGTCATCCAGGCGGGCCCCTGCACCGTGGTGCAGAAAAAGACCGAGGAAAAGGACGGCTACACCGCCGTTCAGCTGGGATTTGAAGAGGTCCCGGAGAAGAAGCTGTCCAAGCCCGAGGCGGGCCACAGCAAGAAGGCCGGCAAGTGCCTGCGGGTGCTCAAGGAGTTCAAGCTGGACAACGCCGCTGAGCTGAACGTGGGCGACCAGCTCACCGCCACCGTGTTCGCCCCCGGCGACCGGGTGGACATCACCGGCATCAGCAAGGGCCACGGCTACCAGGGCGCCGTCAAGCGCTGCGGCGGCCACGTGCAGAAGAACACCCACGGCGGCGGCCCCGTCCACCGCCACTCCGGCTCCATGGGCTCCAGCACCGACCCCTCCCGCATCTTCAAGGGGCACAACGGCGCGGGCCAGATGGGCAATGAGCAGGTCACCGTCATGAATCTGGACGTGGTCCAGGTGGACGAGGAGCTGGGCGTCATCGCCGTGCGCGGCGCGGTGCCCGGCCCCCGGGGCGGCGTGGTCGCCCTGCGTACCAGCGCCAAGAAGCTGGCCGAGAAGCACACCGCCGAGGCCGCCGGGCGCGTCAATCCCCAGAAGCAGTCCGCCCGCGTCAATCCGCAGAAGGCCTCTGCGCGTAACAAGTGAGAAAGGAGAGAATGACAAATGCCTAAAGCGAACCTTTATGATATGGCCGGCAAGCAGATCGGCGAGGTCGAGCTCTCCGAGGCCATCTTCGGCATCGAGCCCAACCAGTCCGTGGTCCATGACGTGGTCAAGAACCACCTGGCCAACTGCCGTCAGGGCACCCAGAGCAGCCTGACCCGCGCCGAGGTTTCCGGCGGCGGCAGGAAGCCCTGGCGCCAGAAGGGCACCGGCCACGCCCGTCAGGGCTCCACTCGGGCTCCCCAGTGGACCCACGGCGGCATCGTGTTTGCCCCCAAGCCCCGCACCTACCGCTACACTCTCAACAAGAAGGTGCGCCGCCTGGCCCTGAAGTCCGCCCTGTCCGCCAAGGCCGCCGCCGGCAACGTGCTGGTGGTGGATAAGCTGGAGATGGGCGAGATCAAGACCAAGACCTTCCAGGGCTTCCTCAACGCGGTGGAGTCCAAGAAGGCCGTGGTGGTCACCGGCTGCCCCAACGTGGTCAAATCCGCCCGGAACATCCCCGGCGTGGTGACCAGCCCCGCCAGCCTCATCAACGTCTACGACATCGTCAACGCCAACCAGGTCATCATTGACCAGAAGGCGCTGGCCGCCATCGAGGAGGTGTTCGCCTGATGAAGACCGCATACGACATCATCAAGCGCCCCATCATCACCGAGCAGTCCATGGCCGCCGCCACCGAGAAGAAGTACACCTTCGAGGTGGCCAAGGACGCCAACAAGATCGAGATCGCCAAGGCGTGCGAGGAGATCTTCGGCGTGAAGGTGGCCAAGGTCAACACCCTGAACATGCAGGGCAAGGTCAAGCGCATGGGCCGCTATCCCGAGGGGCGCCGCCCCCACTGGAAGAAGGCCATGGTCACCCTGACCCAGGATTCCAAGTCCATCGAGTTCTTCGAAGGCATGGTGTAAGGAGGAGAATAGAGAATGGCTATCAAGACTTATAAGCCCACGACGCCCTCCCGCCGCCACATGACCGTGTCCGCCTTCGAGGGCATCGACAAGAAGGCCAAGCCGGAGCGTTCGCTGCTGGAGAGCCTGAAGAAGCACGCCGGCCGCAACAGCTACGGCCGCATCACCGTCCGCCACCGCGGCGGCGGCAACAAGAAGAAGTACCGCGTCATCGACTTCAAGCGGGACAAGACGGGCAAGGCCACGGTCATCAACCTCCAGTATGACCCCAACCGCTCCGCCAACATCGCCCTCATCGAGTATGAGGACGGCGAGCGCCGCTATATCCTGGCCCCCGTGGGCCTCAAGGCGGGCCACGCCATCATGACCGGCTCCGGCGCGGATATCCTGCCCGGCAACGCTCTGCCCATCTCCGAGATCCCCGTGGGCGAGACCATCCACTGCATTGAGCTCTACCCCGGCAAGGGCGCCCAGCTGGTGCGCTCCGCCGGCACCGCCGCCCAGCTGATGGCCAAGGAGAACGGCATGGCCCAGGTCCGCCTGCCCTCCGGCGAGGTCCGGCTGGTCCGGGAGAACTGCATGGCCACCATCGGCCAGGTGGGCAACACCGATTGGGCCAACATCCACATCGGCAAGGCGGGCCGCAAGCGCCACATGGGCTGGCGTCCCACCGTGCGCGGCTCCGTGATGAACCCCAACGACCATCCCCACGGCGGCGGCGAGGGCAAGAGCCCGGTGGGCCGTCCCGGCCCCGTGACCCCCTGGGGCAAGCCCGCCCTGGGTTACAAGACCCGCAAGAAGAAGAACCGCACCGACAAGTTCATTGTCCGGCGCCGCAACGGCAAGTAAGGAGGGAGTGTAACAGATGAGCAGAAGCATCAAGAAAGGCCCCTTTTGCGCTCCCGAGCTGCTGAAGCGGGTTGACGAGCTGAACAAGAAGAACGAGAAGAAGGTCCTCAAGACCTGGAGCCGCGCCTCCACCATCTTCCCCTCCTTCGTGGGCCACACCATCGCCGTCCACGACGGCCGCAAGCATGTGCCCGTCTACGTCACCGAGGATATGGTGGGACACAAGCTGGGCGAGTTTGCCCCTACCCGCACCTTCAAGGGTCACGCGGGCAGCAAAACCGGTAAGTAAGGGAGGAGAGAGACAATGGAAGCGAAAGCGACACTGAGATACATCCGTATCTCTCCCCGCAAGGTGGGCATTCTGTGCGACCAGATCCGCGGCAAGAGCGTGAAGGACGCCGCCGCCATCCTGGCCCTGATTCCCAAGGCTGCCTCCGACCCGCTGGCCAAGCTGGTGAACAGCGCCGCGGCCAACGCCGAGAACAACCACGGCATGGACCCCGAGAAGCTCTACGTGGCCGAGACCTACGCCACCCCTGGCCCCATCATCAAGCGCTTCATGCCCCGGGCCAAGGGCCGCGCCTACGGCATCAAAAAGAGAACTTCCCATGTGACCGTCGTGGTCAAAGAGCGCTGAAAAGGAGGTCGAGAATAAATGGGACAGAAAGTGAATCCCCACGGCCTGCGCGTGGGCGTCATCAAAGACTGGGACTCCCGCTGGTACGCCCGTGACGAGAAAGTGGGCGACCTCCTGGTGGAGGACTACAACCTCCGTAAGGAGCTGAAGAAGAAGCTGTACGCCGCCGGCGTGCCCAAGATCGAGATCGAGCGCGACAACGCCAAGATCCGCATCTACGT
>ERZ808037.1569-NODE-1569-length-14297-cov-5.019409_pt1 | contig 14297 bp, 16 predicted proteins | sample MGYA00380190_ERZ808037 | MGnify/ENA primary metagenome ERZ808037 (study PRJEB31490, sample SAMN06133399) | mouse gut metagenome | isolation source: J9 | host: mice | place: China: Chengdu | collected 2015-05 ...
CAGCTTGGCGGCGAGGCTTTTCGCAACAATGCTGATCGCCTGCAGGATGCCGATAAGCTCCTGTGATTTTTCCATAGGCTCCGTTCCCTCCTTTCCGGGGCTGATAACCTTGTACCCCTTCACTGTCGTAATGACACTTTTTTGAAATGTGACGATGGAAAACAGAAAGAAATTTATAAACCGTTCGACAAACATACGGAAATATGCTGAAAAATTTCGTATGCCGTCAGATAATGTCATTTATGCACATCAAATCCCCTATCCTCAAAAAACAGGCGCAGCTTCTCCAGTACCCTCTGCTTCCGTGAAGATACCGTTGTCCTGCTCTCATTCTTCGATTTTGCAAACTCGCTGACCTGCATTTCCTCCCCGAACACCTTCATGGCAAGTTCCCGTTCTTCCGGCAGGAGGGAATCCATAGCGTCCTGCAAGACACCAAGCAGCATCCGCTTTTCCGCCAGTTCCTCCATGCTCTCCGCAAACAGCTCCGTCCGCATATCGTTCTCTTTCCATTCCTCATAGGATTCTTCCGTGTAGCCGTTCTGCTCCATCGCCTCCCGGTTCCGCTGTTCCTTTTTCTTCATCTGCCACCACGGGCGGTAATATTTCAGATATTCCTCTTCCGTTACATTCATTGTGGTTTCTTCGTTCCCTGACTTGATCCTGATGATTTTTTCAGACATAAAAGCGTTCCTTTCTTTACGCCTTCGTAAAGCCAGAAACGCTTCTATTTTTGATATGAAATTGATTGAAAATGGAAAAATGGCCGGAGTAAGCTAAGGCTCATTGTCTCTAGCTTCACTCCGGCCATTCGTGACTCGATGTCCCCTGGTCCCACTCGCTCGGTAGTAAGTCTTATTTAGCTGTCTCCGTGACCTGTAGTAGCCATTCCAATTTGACTATCCTCCCGCATTCGGGGCATCGTACCTTCAAGACTACGCGCCCTCCCGCGGTGGCAATAATATCGCAGATCCGTCCTTTGCAAGCGGGGCATCTGACCATACACATACCGTATACCTCCACAGCCTGTTTTGGATGACAAAGCCATGTTATGCACTCAGCATAAAATGTCCCATCGGTGGAAATTACCAAAAATTCCCATTTCCTGTTACCAGTATGGCCCGGAAAGCCGCCCCTTAATCACGAAATGCATAAAAAAACAGCAGAATCACCTCCGCCGTTTCTTCCTCTCATATATGCCCGCCTCTATCCCTTCCGGGCCGAAGTGCAGCCTTACCAGTTTTCCGCAGTGCTGACATTTGATCTCAAGGACCGTCCACTCCGTCTCTGTTCCCTCATCGTCCAAAATGCGCCTCCTGCATTTGGGGTTGGGGCATCTGATCACTTCCATCTGCCGCCTCCTTTACTCCACTCCGGCCAGTAACCGGCCTTATTTTCCGCCTCCTGCACTGATATGTAACAAGGGAACTAGCCTATATCTGCCAGTTCCCTTTTATCGTTTGTGTATTAAAATATATTTCTGCTTCGCTTTATACCTAAATCTTTTAATTGCATAAGTCTGCATATCAGATAAAAAATTTCTATTCCTATATCAGACTTTCAACATGCCCGGTTCTGCAAATGGACCTGCTTTCGGTATTTCTCCATGTGCATTCCCATAATAATCTTCGTTGAACACAATGGGAGAGCCATCCGGATTTTCAAACTTCTGCTCCGGCTCAAACGCCATACCAAGCACTTCTGTCGTGATTATTCTGTTTTGCATTTCCGGCATGTAATCATACAGATTCGTTCTTAAGAAAAAACCTTCCTCTGTTTCTTCAACTCCTATAGTTACTTTGTTTGTTTCATCCACAAATGCCTTTTCCTTTGACATGGGCTTAGCACCGTTAAAATAGACGTTTCCTTCGGCCCATACCGGGAGCGGATTATAATATCTGTCACTGGGTGCTGAACCCATCCCACAATAACCCTCAAACTGTTTCTGGTATTCTTCCAAAGTCGGATATTCCTCATAAGGAATCGTGCCAGTAATCAGGTTCCCGTCCGTCCATTCACTATCTTTCATTGTATCCATCATCTGTTTTAAAGAGGGGCGTATTTCTTTCTGAATGAATATATTATTGTAAAATCTCATATCCCCATGCAGAACTGTCATAAATCCCGCTATCTCTGTGCGGTGCGGCACATGGTACGGTGTATAACGCGGAGCAGCTTTGGTAAGCGCACCATTTAAGACACCGCGACCTACTGCCGTAAAGGAACCGGCAATCAGATTATGTACCACGGCAACTCCCTGTGTTGCAAGTTTCAGCGCACAGTCCGACAGGAGGACATTATGGTCGATCAGAGTTGGACCATGAGATATTTCCACAAAAATATCTTCTCCGATTTCGTTTCCCTCTGTATGGTTATATTCTCCCAGCAGACAGTTATCAAAGAACAGATTTCCTGTTACCCTTGCCCCCTGTGCCTGCCAGTCAAGCCATAAGCCACGGGTGCAGTGATAGATCCGGTTGCGGCGTATGGTGACATCAATCGTTGCGTGCATTTTGATTCCGCCGATTTCAGCGCCGCATAAATTCTGCTTATTATTGATATGATGAATCCTGTTATCCTCTATAACAGAAAATACACCGCCCAGATGCCCCACTATTCCCGTCTGGCCACAGTCATGGATGTCACACCTTCTGACAATATGGGAGCCTATTTTTTCCTTGTTCCAGCCTTCCCGCTGCGCCTGACAGATACACTCCCGTTCTGTCTGCGTTCCGTCCTTATATTTCCATTTAGACCACTTATTATCGTTTTCCGGCTGTAGATATTTCCCCAGAGAAATACCGGAGCATTTTGCCTCATAGATTTCACAGTCCTCTATGATCCAGCCCTTTGACCAATGAGGCCCGATCATCCCCTCCTGATAAGCCGTAGGCGGAGCCCACTGTGTTGCCGCCTGTCTCACGGTAAATCCCGATAAAGTAATATAGCCCACACCTTCTTTTTCCGGATAAAAGCAGTTCTTTCTTACGCTGATTTCCACATTTTCTTCATTAGGATTCCTGCCCTGGAAATTGGCATATAAAATCGTCTCATCTTCCTTTTCATCCTGCACCGTACACCATACATAGACAGAAAATTCCGGCTCCCATGATGTCCTGCTCTTTTCCGGATGCAGAACTTTGTCAAATTTCGTAACCTCATACATGGACTTACCGTTCAGGTATACATCTCCTGTATGCGCAATCATCGAAGCCACAAACCAGTCCCCATATACCAATGTCGTATAGGGATTATAACTGTCAAATACCTTGTTGGGAATCCGTGCCTTCCACACATTGCCATCACAAGGCTCCCAGTCTTTTACAGATTCTGCTCCCGTAATCACAGCAGCCCGTTCCACTTCCGAGCGGTAGACAATCCGGGCATCTTCCCTGCCACCATTTACTGGACTTACCGCCTCCCGATAGACTCCCGGCGCAACAATTACCTCATCCCCAGCCACCGCTTTATCCGCAGCTTCCTGAATCTTCCTGAAAGGCTTCTCACTGCTCCCGTCTCCTCCCTGTACTGCATTCACATCAACATAATATCTCATCTGGTACTCTCCTTCCTGTGATGATTTTTCTATGCTGTCAACTGCCTCCTACGGTTCAAAACTTTTCAGCTAACTCCTCTGCCTGTTTACAGCCTTCTGTTTTATCAATATCGCCGACATTAACAACTCCCGGTATCATTACTGTCCCTACCATTTTCCAGTTTAACAGAGCGGCAGACCGTTCTACCGGAATACGAACACCATCAAAAACAGACTCATCATTTTCTTCACAGCAGGAAATCAATGCACATTCCTTACCAGAAAGATCAATCTTTGCATTGTAGAAGGAAAATAATTTGTCTATTACAGCCTTTACCTGTGACGGGATAGAATACCAGTAAACCGGCATGGAGAACACTACTGCGTCCGCTTCCTGAATAACCGGAGCTATGGTATTAAAATCGTCATTAAAGGAGCAGGCTTTTCCTGTTTTGAAGCAGGTTTCGCAGGCACGACATCCGCCTACATTCATTGCCGCAATGTCAAAGCGGGTTACTGTATGCCCCTTTTTTTCTGCCGCCTTGACAAAAGCCTCTGTCATTGCAAAGCTGTTACCCTTTTTCCGGGGACTTCCTGTGATTACTACAATTTTTTTGCTCATAAAAATATCCTCCTTTATAATAGGCTTTAATTACGCCTTTACTTTACTAAACTATTTACTGTCTAAACTTCTCTCTCATTGAGCGTCTCCTCCGCTAAATATAGAACTGAAGGAGTTGCCAACACTTATGGAAATATGTATAGCTAACTGTCTATTGTCCGTTAATCATTCCCTTTTTATTATTCTCAATCATTGGCAGCATCTTTTCATGCATGACAATCATAAGAGCCAGTATAACCAGCAAATACACCGGAAGCAGGGAAAAGCTGATATGGTTTGCAATAACACCAAAGATTGGCGGCATAATACAGATTCCCACATAAGCAAATGCCATTTGTACACCGATCATAGCCTGTGATCTATCCGCTCCAAAATGTTCTGGTGTAGAATGTATGATTGAGGGATAAATCGGGGCACAGCCCAATCCAATAATAATCAATCCCACCAATGCACTTTTTCCACCTAGTGGCAGAAGCAAAAGTACAACTCCCAATAATATAACTCCCTGCCCAAGACGTATCATCTGCGTGTCATTCAGCTTCATTGTCAAAAATCCGCTGAAAGCCCTGCCTATGGTAATTCCAATAAAAAACAGGCTTGCGAATCTTGCCGCAGTTTCTGTTGATACTCCCCATCGGATTACAAGATAACTGCTTGCCCATAACCCCGCAGTCTGTTCAAGGGCGCAATAACAAAAAAATGTTATCATCACCTCTTTTGCTCCCGGAATCCTTAAAATCTGACGTAAGGAAAGCGATTGAATTTTGGCTTTTTTGTCCACCTGTTCGGTGTTGCCTGCTCCCTGCTTTTTCCATAGCGGTAGGCTAAAAATCAATATGACAGTTAATATCATTTGAAGAATGGAAATATAGCGATAACCCATATTCCATCCCTGCCCGCTTGTCAATGCATACCCCATGATATGAGGGCTAAATGAAACACCAATACCCCACATACAATGCAGCCAGCTCATATGCCTGCTCGCGTAATGAAGCGCAACATAATTGTTCAAAGAAGCGTCTATACTTCCTGCTCCAAGTCCGTAAGGTACAGCCCACAAACACAATTCGACATAAGAATGGCTGATTGAAAATCCAAACAGCGCAACGGCGGTCATTAACACACTGATTGCCGTAACCTTTCCGGTTCCAAGCATCTTGGTCATTCTGTCACCCTGCAGACTGGAAATGATCGTAGCAACAGCTATAATCATAGAAACTGCACCCACATAGGAAACAGGTACAGAAAATTCCTGATACATGACAGGCCATGCTGAACCTAACAAGGAATCCGGTAGTCCCAGACTGATAAATGCAAGATAAATTATAACTAACAGCAACTGAAACATTTTATCTCCCTCCTTCATTGCAGGATTGACTTTTTCCATGAAATATATTATCATCATAGCAAGAATAAACCCAAAAGCAAGTACGCACATTAAAGTGCGATACTTACCTATATGTTATATACTAATAAAAGGAGAGTGCAAATATGAGTGAACGCCTTATTTCAAACGAGTGTTTCAGAAGTACTGGATTCAGCTATACTTTATCCCTGATTAACGGGAAATATAAAATGACCATATTATACGTTTTGGCAGAGTTTGAGATAGTCCGGTTTAACGAAATAAAAAAATATATTGAGGAAATTTCCTACAAAACTTTAAGCGCCACGCTGAAAGAGCTGGAGGCCGACCAATTAGTTCACAGAAAGGAATATCCACAAATACCACCCAAAGTAGAATATAGCTTAACTGAACGCGGAAAATCGCTGATCCCGATACTCAACGCAATATGTGATTGGGGAGAAGCAAATGCCTTACAAACGAAACAGACTGAAACCGCTTGAGGTTTCAGTCTGTTTTTCCGTTGCATCAAGATTATTGCTATAACTCCCCTTACTCACCCATACGGATATTTTTCACTGTTTTCTGTTCAAAGGTAAGGTCTGTATAAACCCTTGTCCCGCCATTTCCAACAGGAGCCTGTGCAAGCAGCCCTACCTTTACGTTTTCACCAACAGGAAGATTAAAAAATCTCATCATGTAAAATTTCTTACCGTCAACGGAATAATGGAACGCAAAGGATTGACCGCACCTGCATATCTGCAGCCATACCTCATTTCCGTCAATGTTGCACCCATTCGCATCGTCCGATTCCCCGTTCCTTGCAATTACGCTGACAACGGCATGTGTGCCAAAATCGGTCATTTCAAAACATGATTTCGCCCAATTCCGCATATCCTGCATTACCATAATAGAAGCAGAGTCATATGTGTCTTTAAAATCATGGGATACTTTTACCCGCATCACGAAATCTCCGGCAATCTCTGTGTGGTAAAACGGAGCATTGCACAAAGATTCCGGCGTAATCCCCTCCTCGCTGACCGCACCGTTATTAAAGAAAAAGTCGCTTTGCGCCGGTGCAAACATTTCTATTCTGTTGTCTTCTGTTTTTATCTGTCCTTCATTAAGCCATTTGAATTCCATATAAATACCCCCTATCAGTCACGCCATTCTGCATCCGATTTCCACTGACATTCCGTAATCTGCATATTTGAAAATGTTGCCTTGTACGAACCTTCTGTCGGGCTGCCCGCATATATGCCATATGTAATTTTTTCTGCCCCTTCCCACATATGGAAAATCCGCATCTGTCTGAAATTTATGCCGTCCTCGCTGCATTCAATGCAATAGTCGCTATTTCTGCGCGAAAAACGATACCACATACTTCTAATGTCAGAGGATATATCTGTCGTGGCCCAGTCAGAATATCCATGATTCGTGACGACACTTCCCAACCGCTGCATTTTTTCATCTTCATACTCAATAGATGCCTTGAACCAGTTGTCGCTGTCTAAATACATAACCACACCGCACTGATCAAAACGACGGGTACTTTCAAACTCTGTTTTCACGATAAAGGAGAAAAACTTATCTGTCGTTTCAATCTGAAACACCGGGGCATTATCATTCTGGAAACCATAATAAGTGCGTGCCCACAAATCAGTTCCTCTTTCCGTAATAATTACAACCTTGTCTTCATCAACCTGCACCTGCTTGGGCTGGCGTGTCCATTTCGGACTGCATTTCAAAAAATCCATCTTTTTTTCCTCGCTTTCTTTTATTCCTGATAGGCAGCTATTTCAATGCCTATTTTTTCATTGCATATAACACAGCTCTCATATCGTCCAGACATGTTTCTGGGTTCATATAATGGTTCTAATCCTACCCCATCATATCTAACGTCAGTTCGTTTACATCATTCTTCTGTTTTACAGCAAATACAATGAAGATAAATCCATCTTTGCCTTTTTCAATAGATATTTTCCCCTCCATTACGAGAACTCTCTTTTCATTTTACCACAGAGAATAATTCCCATTAGTAACAGCGCTGGAAAAATAATACCTGCTAAAACCCCTATCTTCAGATTATCCCCCAATGCCCCTGATACCATACCGACCAACGTGGGACCTCCCGAACAGCCTATATCCCCGCCTAGCGCCAATAACGCAAACATAGCGGTTCCGCCTTTTGGCAAAGCTGCCGATGCCTTGCTGAAGGTTCCTGGCCACATAATTCCAACTGACAGCCCGCAGACAGCACAGGCAATCAGGCTAAGCAACGGAACCGGGAAAAGGGAGATTCCCAAATAAGACAGTATACATAGGAGGCTGCTGTAGACCATAAAGCGTTCCAAATGAATACGGTCCCCATATTTGCCATAAAACAATCTTGACGTCCCCATCAAAATCGCAAACGCCATCGGTCCAGCCAGATCACCTGCCGTCTTGGAAATCCCAAGTCCTTTTTCTGCAAAGGTAGAAGCCCATTGGCTGACTGCCTGCTCGCTCGCCCCTGCACATATCATCATTACCAGCAAAATCCAAAATATCTTCATCCGGAACAATTCCTTTAATCCCAGTCCGGACTCACCGTCCTCAATCAAGGTTGCAATGGGAACCCTGGTAAAAACAATAGCATTTCCAACCGGGATAAGCGCCCATATAATCGCCAATATCTTCCAGTTCTCTATACCAGCCACATAAAAAAACAAAGTTGATATGAATACCACCCCCGCATGTCCCCAGCAATAAAAAGAATGAAGCATGCTCATTGCCTTCTCCTTATTGTCGGAAGGACACGCCTCCACAACCGGACTGACGAGAACTTCCAGAAGTCCGCCGCCAATGGCGTAAATCATGACAGCAATTAAAATCCCCACAAAGGGAGTTGGTAAAACATCCGGCAAAACCGTAAGAAGAACCAAGCCTGCAGCCGATAAAACATGGGCTATCACCATTGATGCACGGTACCCTATCTTATCTATAAATCCGACTGAAAGAAGGTCAACCAACAGCTGTATACCAAAATTAAAAGTCACCAACAGCGTAATCTGGGAAAGCGGGACATGATAACTTTTTTGAAAAAACAAAAACAGCAACGGCGTAAAATTGTTAACTACAGCCTGCACGATATATCCTACAAAACAGGCTGTGATTGTTTTATTATATTGGTTTTTCATTTCAATACCTCCAAACAAATGATATTATATCTCACAATTCATGCCAAGTCATTGCACATAATCGCACACTTATGGTACAATATCACTAATCTGATTTTTATTTTATGAAGGAGGGACGCTCTATGGACTCTTATAAGATCACTACAGATGAAACATTGCGTGAAACCGTCCGTCATGGAGACAGCAGTTATCCTTTTGCATACTATCCTGAAAACATCTGGCAGTTTGACTTCCATCGGATTGACTGGCACTGGCACAGTGAACTAGAATTCCTGTTTGTCGAAAATGGCGCGGCACTCTGCCTGGCCGGAACAGACAGAATCGAACTGCATGAAGGCTTCGGCATATTTATCAACAGCAGTATTCTCCACCGTTTTGAAACACGGTGCAGCACATTCGTTCCTAACATTGTTTTTTCGCCAACCCTGTTAGCGCCTGAAACAAGCCTTATTTATGAAAAATATATCAGCCCCCTTATAATGTCATCTATCCCGTACCAGATTTTTGATCCGCATATACCGTGGCAGAATCACATCCTGCAATTACTGTCACAAATTTTTGCCCTTCAGGGACCGGGGCAAAATAATGAGTTATGCACCGTCCAGCTTCTTTTTCAAATATGGGACGTATTGTTAAGACATTTAAATCTGGATTCCAATTCAAAAAAACTTCAGCGTTTAGACCACAAACAGGCAAGGTTACAGACTATGATGCAGTACATCCATGATCACTATATGGAACAGATTACCCTTGAGATGATTGCAGCATCCGCATCCATCAGCAAGAGCGGCGCATTACATATTTTCCAGTCAGGTATCAACATTTCTCCAGTAGCGTATCTTATCCAGTACCGACTGGCACAAGCCGCCACGTTGCTTTATGCTACTCAAAAATCTGTTTTTTCCATCGCAGAAGAAACAGGATTTACAAGTTCTGGATACTTTTGCAGAAAATTTAGACAGCATTATCTCATGAGTCCAAATCAGTATAGGCAAAAGAAAACCTAACCAATACACTTTAAAATACATAGGATGTGTTGTAAAGAAATGAATTGTGGAATATTAAGACATAAAAAAAGAACTGCCAAAACAGTCCTTCTACCATTTTATCATTTATCCATTCAGTTTTTACCGTTTTGCTAATACATAAACACGGGAACCCTTATATTATCACGAAAACTCCCATTGGGTTTCCGTGATAATACAGGCAGTTTCCGTGTTCGTATAAGGGTTTTGCCTGCGAGTATCGACTTTTGCCTGATAGTATGGAGTTTTGCCTGATAGTATCCGAGTTTCCGTGATAATAAGCGACTTTTGCCTACGAGTATATACTATCAGGCAAAAGGACCCCAGAACAACTGTTCGTACCCTCGCTAATGTAAAAATGCCCCTAAAAGCACACGAAAATAATGTAACTTTCAAAGCTATGTAGTGCCACAAACGCCGTATTTACGGGATTTCTCGGCTTTCCGTGTCCGTATCTGCCGGAAACTAAGACACCGTTGGATGTCAGAGTTATCGCCTCAGCACACTGCCTTATTCCTAGCGCATTCATATATTCTAATGTGCCAAAAAATTCTAATCTTTGGCTTCACTTTCACATTTTCAGATTGACGATTTCTCACATCTAACACCTAAAATATTCTTAATATATTTAAACAAATTGTATGCCCTATACTTAAACAGAATAATCGTTGACTTTTACATCATTACGTTCTGATGTCTAACGAGGGGATACATTTATTGAAATAAAAAGCACAGTAAATCATATACCACTATTTCTCATTAAGGAACCCACTCGCTTTAAAATTAGTAATCAATTACCTATTATTACATAATTTAAGTCTAGCCCATAATTAATAGCGAATACAAAAAAGAAACTAATTTTTGTTCAACTTCTGATAAAGACCCATTATTTTCAAAATATAAATCATACTGATAATTTTCCACCTCATCATCAGATGCATTTCCCCACTTTTCAACATCTATATTTTGCCTATTAATTAAAAGTGTTTTGCATCTTATATCAACTAATTTCTTAAATTTTTCAATTTCTTCTTTTTCTCTAATATGTACAAAAAGTATTTCATTTTTGCTTTCCAAAAATTCTCTATACTGATCATAAAGATATTTTGTCGGCAAATCGTTATAATCAATAAAAACTCTCTTTAAATCAGATAAAAATTTTCTAGACCTTGCATCCTTTTCACCTTTCCAACCATAGTTTTGAGCAATATCCTTAATTGGAGTTATTGCAGATATATTTTTTACCTTATAATGTTTTGCTGCTAAATCGCATATAGTATCCTTTCCCGCTCCACCTACACCATTTATTATAATTACAATCTTCTCCATCGCTACTCACCCTTGCCATAATAACTTGGATAATCATCATACACAAATCCACCAGCAACTTCAAAATCATACAAAGCAGTCATACCTATAGATTTAAAATTATCAATAATATTTTCTTGCTTGCTCCAAAAAGTGTTTGCTGGAATATCAACTACATCCACAGCTATATCAGGCATCTGCATTCTATTAGCCGCAAGCATTTTATGATGGCCTTCCAGGATATAATAATTTCCATTAAGTAAAAATACTTTTATATCTTCTGTCGTAATATTCTCTTTAAAACATTCCATATAAAACAATATTTTGTTCTCTTCAATCGAAAATAAACTTTCTGTAGGATATAGTTTTCTCGGTGATAACATCTTTATCATAATTAAATTCCCTTCAAACTCAAAATTACTACGCTTGTGTCCAATCAATCTGCAATCCCGAACCATCCAATTCTCTCATAACTTGTGTCTTCCAATCTGCATCCTGCATAGAAATATATATAACTCCACTTAAATCCCCCGGTATTTCCACTCCTCGATCAACTAATGCAATTACTTTACCCCTACCTAATTTTGCAACCATATATCCATGTTCAAAAATCACATTTTGCCTTGCTCTATCCTTTAGGTCCCTCTCACCTTTCATCCTTCCCTCATCACAAGGTGTATATAATACAAGTGCATATGAAACATCACTATATTTTTCGATTTTTTCAATAATAGTCATACCACTATTTACTTGTTCAGCTAAAATAATTGGTGTTAATCCAATTCGTCTGATAAATAACTCTATCTCGTTCCTAATACCAATATTTCTTCCGTGTACCACAAAAATCCTATCTTCCATTATCATGCGCCTCTTTCCCATAGTATTTGTACAATTACTTTTTTCTAAACTGACTTCCTGTTCAAAAGGAATGCTGTAACTTTTATCTATAATAAGTTCTAATAAACTTTTAAAATTATCTATCTGCTTTACGAAATCTAATCCCAAATATATGAACGGCAATTTTGAACAACTAATCAATATTTCTTTTTTTATTTTTTGAAAATATTTTTGAACCTGATAACAATCATTATAATAACTGCAGGCTTTCCTATATAAATCCATAAAATCAGAATACTCTACACATCTTCTTATATCATTGATTGTATAAGCCGTTGCATTTTTAAGAAATTCATCTATACCAAAAGCACTCAAAATTCTATCAAAATTATAATAATTATAGTAAATATTTTCTACTTTAATCAAATAATTCAAATTTAACGCTTTTGGTGGAGCATCCTCGATAATTGCAGCATCATATTCTTCTAAATATGTAGAAAGATACTCGTGTTGAATCGCTTGATTAATTGCAAAATCTAACGAATAATGTTGTATATTTGCCTCTTTCTTAACTGCCTCCAATGTTACTGAGATTCCGCGTTCTTTTAATATATAAGGAACTTCCCTTAATTTATCTGCATTTTTAGGTTCTACAATAGTTATCGGAAACCATAATTCAGAATCATCCGAAATTTCTTGCCAGCTTTCAGCAATTGTACGTCCCATCGAAGCCTTTCTTCCAATAATTGCATCAGCATATTTTCTAATAAAATTCTGCCCACCCTTTTTATAAAACTCAAAATGACTGTCCTTTACAAAGCTGTACTCCATTTTCTTTTTTTCAAAATAATGTTCTAAATCACTCTCTCTTAATGGAAATACCACAGCCTTTTCTTTTAAAAAATCTGCTTTTATTTGCATAACTTTTCGAGTAATATGTGACTGTGCTACAAATGCAGGTGGCAATATACAATAATCTTTTGTCATTAAAACTGCAATATTTAAACTCCTAGCTAGTATGTTTATTTTCCTTCTATCAGTTCCAACAAAAGAAGGCATTGTTTTCCACATATCTGGTCCCATAAAATCCAGAAAAATATTTTTTCGATTAATTATCTGTTCCATAACTTGTTAAATTTTCTCTTAAATATTTAAAATAAAATCTTTTATTCTTGTCAAGTCAATGTTTTCTCCTGTATTAACTTTAAAAACTTTTTCTTGTTGCAAACTTTCTATCCAGTCACTATACTCCTTATTTAATCTATTAATATATGAGATATCAATCCCTTGTTCAAATTCTCTGTTTCTTTCTTTTATTCGTTCCATAGAAATTTCTGAATCGCAATAACAATATATATATCCGTCTATTTTAGGTGCAAAAGAAACTAAACAAGTATACAATTGTTCATACACCTTGAATTCCCTTGTTGAAAGGTTACCTTTCTCAAACTGCAACCGTGCAAACGTAATCAATTCGTTTAGACATCTATCCATCAATATAATATCTGCCTCATTGTCTTCTGTTTCATAGTTCGAAGCAATCATTGCTAATGTAGATATACGACTATGAAATGCCCATTTTTTCATATCTTTATAAAAGTCTTCTAAAAATTCGTTTTTACTAACATCTTCTTCAATAAAATTAGTATTTGGCAACAAATTCAATAACCCCTGTCCTATTGTTGTTTTTCCAACAGCAATCCCTCCTACTATTGTAATGAATTTACGTTTTTTTTCCATTATAGTATACCTCTATTTTCCTTCTCTCTTTTCCGTATCCAATTCCTTTAATCTTAATAACAAAGCATCCTCATCTGTATATACACCTAAAGACAACTTTAATCCGCCAATTATGAATTGGTTTAAATACATAGATTGATTATCTACCCCTTTTTTCACAGGATTAGGCAGTGTTTGCAAACGTATATCTGTGGCAAGTCCTATTGATCCCCAGTATTGTTTCTCACTCACCTTTTTACTCAAACAATCCATATAACCAGCTTCCCACATAGTTCCAGAATCCTCTGCTACTTGGCACAAAAAAACATTTGCCCTTTCTAATTCATTAATATCTGCTGTATAAATTCGTTCAGCTGTAATATCTGTTCTTGTTTTATCATTTATACTATCATTTTCATTCGGACAATACACATCGAATCCGTTTTCCCTCAATTTTTTTGCCAAACGCAAATTATTTGTAACATCTGCATATGTAAACATAGGACCACCAAGATAGATTTTCATAACGCACCGTCTCCTTAAAAATATTTATTTCTATTTTATCACTTTTTTCCCCCTACTTCAATATCTCACTCGGCAAAACTTCAAACTCGAAAACCATCACGGAAACCCTTATACTTTCACGCAAAACTCGGATACTATCACGGAAACTACCGACTTTTGCGTGATAGTATAATTTCGCCCCAATCGCCCCTCTATCAGCGGT
>ERZ808037.1570-NODE-1570-length-14292-cov-7.025114_pt1 | contig 14292 bp, 17 predicted proteins | sample MGYA00380190_ERZ808037 | MGnify/ENA primary metagenome ERZ808037 (study PRJEB31490, sample SAMN06133399) | mouse gut metagenome | isolation source: J9 | host: mice | place: China: Chengdu | collected 2015-05 ...
CGACTGGGCGGAAAACGTAAAGGGCGTGGATGATTACCTGTATGATCTGGAACAGAAAAAAAGCAATAGTTAATTTGTGCAGAGGATGGTATAATATATAAAAAAGCGTAAGGTGGCTTATGGATCTTGGAAAGGAGAATGGTATGTCAACATTGGAGAAAACGATAAATCTGTTGAACGCCCTGCCGGAAAACCAGATAGAAACGATATATAGCTTTGTGCAGTTCCTCAGTTCACAGCAGACGAAGGAAATGCCTGGAAGTGAAAAACCGCTGGATGATATTTTGGGGAATATCGTAGGTGTGATACCGGATACAGGGAAAACACTGGAGGAATACAGAGAGGAAAGGATGAGGGAACGGTATGAAGCTGTTAATTGATACCAATGTACTTCTGGATATGGTCCTCAAAAGAAATGGGTATGATATTTCCGTGGAACTATTCAGAAAGATCAGGGAACAGGAAGTCCATGCATGTATAACGGCATCTTCTGTAACGGATCTGTTTTATATCATCCGTAAGGAAACACATGACACAGAACGGACATATGTTATCATGGAAAACATCTTCTGTCTGGTGACAGTTCTCTCCGTAACGGAAAAGGACATCCAGGATGCGTTTGGACAGAAATGGAAAGACTTTGAGGACTGTGTGCAATATATGACAGGGCGGAATAACCGGATGGATTACCTTATCACTGTAAACCGGAAAGATTACAAAGATGTTTCCCTGCCTGTCCTGACTCCGGCCGAATGGCTGGGACTGGACAGATAGTATGCAGGGCAATCCATCATAAAGCTAAAATTATTTCAGGGCGGACTTCCATATGGGGTTCCGTCCTTTTTTATGCACATAATATGTAAAATCCACCAATTTTTACATAACGCTGTTGGCTTTTACTTACACCATGCGTATAAAACATTAAATAAAAGTAAAGGAGCTGACGTTATGATGTATCAGAAAATTATTGTACCGGTAGACCACGGAAACAGGAACATGAAGACCGAGCATAAGATATTTACCTCCGGTTTTGTGGAGGGGGACTGCAGGCCCGCGCTGGGGGAATACCTGCAGTACAATGGGCGCTATTATGCCCTGACTGAGCAGCGGATACCTTATATGAGGGACAAGACACTGGATGACCGTTTCTTTATCCTGACACTGTTTGCGGTGGCGATGGAAGCGGAAAAGCAGATGTTAAATACAAAGGATACACTCCTTCAGGTGGCGCTGCCGGTTGGACTGCCCCCGAAGCATTACGGCGCACTGTACCGGAAGTTTGAGGATTATTTTATGGACAGGGGCATCCAGCAGTTCACATACAAGGGTATTCCTTATCAGGCTGAGATTGTGGAAACAGCCGCCTTTCCGCAGGATTATGCGGCTGCCATGACCGTTTACCAGAAGATAGCGGAGTACAGTAAAGTCATTACGGTAGACATCGGGGGCTTTACGCTGGATTATCTCCTGATCCGGGGAGGAAAACCGGATCTGTCCGTCTGTGACTCTCTGGAGAAGGGTGTCATCCGGCTGTATAATGACATTGCCTCCCGCATCAATTCCGAGCAGGACATCCTGATTGACGATACGGACATTGACCGGATCATCCGGGGAGAAAGGACGGATTTCTATGGGGAGGTTGTCCGTATCGTGGAGGATATGACAAGGACCTATGTGAATGACATCCTTGGTACGCTCAGGGAGCGGGGGCTTGACCTGAAGGCAGGCTGCGTGGTATTTATCGGAGGCGGCTCCTTGCTGCTTCGGAAGTATCTGGAGCATTCTGGAAAGATTGGCCGCTGTATTTTTGTGGAAGACATCTGCGCCAACGCAAAAGGGTATGGTATGCTCTACCAGATTCAGAAGAAAGGCAGATAACTATTATGGGGAAGAAAAACCCGTTTGTGACGACGATAGGATTCAACAGACATGATCCCGCCCATGTGGAGGTGGCGCAGTTCCTGAATGGCATGGAGCGGGGGAAGGCACAGTATATCGTGGACGCAGTTATTGCGTACCAGAGCGGAGGGCAGGCGGGCGTTTCTGTTTTATCCGGGACTGAAAGGATGGCAGACTATGAGACAATCCGGAAGATTGTGCTGCAGGTCATGGAAGAACGGGAGAACGGAGCCTGTGGCAGCAATATGGCGGCGGGAGCAATGGAGACGGCTCAACAGGCAGAATCTTCCGGTGCAAATGGATTGGCGGGACTGGATGATGATGCGTTGGGGGGTATCTTACAGTCGCTGGAGGCGTTTAAGGGATAGGATGGAAAGAAACAGGAAATGATAGTAGCATAAAAGGAAGCCTTTTCCAGTCTTTTATGAATCGGCTTCCTTTTGTTCAAGCAGAGTGTCGGTTGATATGTTAAAATATTTAGCGAGAATGGCAACTTCGTAGTCGGGTACAAAGCGGCTGCCCTGCTCGATACGCAGGATCGTCAGGTCGCTGCACTCCATGCCGAGAAGTTGGAGCTGGCTTGCGAGCGCGGCCTGGGATAATCCTTTTTCCTGCCGGAGCTGTCTAATCTTGGAACCAATGATGTTTTTGGAGGTCCCGTTCCAGTAAATTTTCATAAATACATTCCCTTCTAAAGATGAAGTGTATAGAATTGATTTTACCGAAACGGAGTGATAATATACTTCTAAAGATGAAGTACAGGAAAATATCAGAAATTTAGTAAGTTACTGGTATGATATAAAAACTGATTGTAAAGGAGAGGCATGACATGAACGATGTATGGGTGAAAATAGCTGAATTTTTGGGAAGATTGAACGGGGAAAGCGTCAGCAGGGAAAGCTATGTGAAGACTCCTGAATATGAGATGGCATTGGAAGTTTGGAAAGAAAAAGAACAGGAATGTGAAGACTTTCTGGAAACTCTTTCAGCAGAGCAGAGGGAAAAGCTGGAAGAAATAAAGGAATGTCAGGAGGATTTTTCTTCTGCTCAGGAGTTAAGGGCATATATTCAGGGCTATGTAGATTGTGTGCAGGCGCTTTATCATATGGGACTGTTAAAAACAACAGAAGGATTAAGATGGAAAGAAAAAACGTAGAATGAATGTTATCACAAGTATGTTACCCTATAGGACTTGCCCATAGGGTAATATTTTATAGAAAAAAAGAATAGCTAATGTAAGGAAGATGATATTTCATTTATATTTTCCTGCATCATCATCAAAAACTTTTCCGCCGGTTTAGAAAAGACCTGATATTTTTTCCAGATCATATACATTTCAATCTCAATCGTAGGGGAAAGGGGACGGAAACACAGTTTGCTGTCACCGGAAGTATTGATGATCCTGTCAAAACAGATCGCATACCCAAAACCTTCTTCCACAAGCAGGGAGGCATTAAACAACAGGTTATAAGTCATGGCAATATCCAGTTCTGATATACTGCGTTTCATCCATTGGACGAGTTCTCCACCCTCTGATTCCTGCTGAGATATCAGTAATGGCTGGCTCCACAAATCTTCCGGGAAAATAGCCTCTTTTTCCGCCAGGGGAGAATCTTTCCGCATTAAGACACCCCAGATATCTTTTGCAGGGAGCTTTAACGCTTCATATTTGGTCAGGTCAGGCGTTCCGAATATAATTCCGAAATCAATCAGCCCTTTATCCAGCTGTTCTTTGACAAAGATAGCATTTCCGCTGGAAATATGGTAATGGATTCCCGGATACAGCTTTTTCAGTTTCCCGGCGGCTTTTGCCAGCAGACGGACTCCATTGGTCTCACCGGTGCCAATATATACATCTCCAATCACCACATTATCTGAAAGTGTAATTTCATGTTCCGTTTTCTTTACCAGATCTAAAATTTCTTCTGCACGTTTGCGAAGAATCATTCCCTCTTCCGTCAGCGTGACCTTACGGGAACCCTTTGTGCCACGAATCAGCAGCTGTTTTCCCAGTTCTTCTTCCATGTTTTTAATTTGTGTGGAAAGAGTAGGCTGTGAGAGATGAAGGGACTCTGCAGCCCGAATGATGCTCTGCTCTCTTGCGATGGCAAGAAAGTATTGAAGTACCCGTATTTCCATATCTTTGCTCCTTGCTGTCTGTTTTTCTAAAAAAATCCTATCACAACTTTCAATAGGTTTCAACTATGAAAACGGATTATATATAAATATTTGCTATTTTTCTTACATGGTCTTATAGTGGAACTATCAAATACGTCAGGGGGTGCAGGAATGATAGCCATAGGAAACAGGGAATCCGTTATACAAAATCTGGAGGATGCCGGATGTGAAACCGAAATGATTCGGGATTTCATGGGATGGTTTGACAAAGGGCAGCAGACAAAACAGTTGGAACTGCTGGAACATCAAAGGGAATATCTACTTGGCAGGGTTCACACGGATGAGAGAAGGATTTCCTGCCTGGATTATCTGATCTATCAGATTCAGGGAAAGACGATAGGAAAGAACAAGGATAAAATCTAAAAGAAAGAGGAAATACCCGTTGGGTGTACCTATATGTCCAAAAGGCCGGGCAAAAAGGAGGAATAGAAAAAATGAGCAAAAAAATATTAGTGGTTTCAACCAGTCTGAGAGCAAACAGCAATTCTGATATGCTGGCAGAGGCATTTATCGAGGGAGCCAGGGAAACAGGACATGAGGTGGAAAAAGTGAGCCTGAAAGACAAAACCATAGGATTCTGTAAAGGCTGTCTGGCTTGTCAGAAAACAGGAAGCTGTGTGATTCGGGATGATGCCGGAGCAATCGTGGAGAAGATGCTGCATTCGGATGTACTGGTGTTTGCTACCCCCATTTATTATTATGAAATGAGCGGTCAGATGAAGACCTTGCTGGATCGGGCAAACCCGTTATATACGGCAGATTATGCGTATCGTAACGTGTATCTTCTGGCAGCAGCGGCAGATGAGGCCGAACATGCCATAGATGGGGCAAAAAAAGGACTGGCAGGATTTATAGCCTGCTTTGAGAGGGCGCATTTGGCGGGCTGTGTCTTTGCCGGCGGTGTGGACGCTCCGGGAACAGTAAAGGAACACGCTGCTTTGGAAAAAGCCCGTGAGATGGGGAGGCAGGTATGAAGATTTTAGTCTTGAACGGAAGTCCCCGCCCAAACGGAAATACGGCGGCTTTGGTTGATGCCTTTGTGGAAGGGGCAAAAGAGAACGGACATGAGATTACAGTTGTGCCGGTATGCCGGAAGAAAATTGCAGGCTGTCTGGCCTGTGAGTATTGCCATACCAAAGGTGAGGGAAGATGTATCCAACAGGATGATATGCAGGAGATTTACCCGGTACTTTCGGAGGCAGAGATGATCGTGTTGGCATCCCCGGTGTATTACCATAGCTTTACCGGACAGCTCCAGTGCGCCATCAACCGTATTTATGCTCTGGATAAACTGGTAAATCTGAAAAAGGCGGCGCTGATTTTAAGCTCTGGGAGCGACAGGGTCTATGACGGTGCAATCTATGAATACCAGAACTCATTTCTGGATTATCTGAAACTGGAAAATATGGGAATCTTTACAGCGTATGACAAACAGAACAAATCGAAAGAAAAGCTGGAGGAACTGAAAGCATTTGGAAAGAGTTTAGTTTAGAAATTGTTTAGATAATATTGTGAATTCTTTTATCCTGCCATGCTAATCTGAACGTAGATAGAAGGTTTTTGTTCATAATCAGGAAAGCGAACAGGTTATGCTAAGTATAAGGCATTGTGGATATACAGTAGAGCTGGCAGGAAAAGGAGAACATAGAAAGTGACCATTAAGAAAAAAATCAGACTATCTAATATCATGATGGTTCTGATACCGATTTTATTTACAACGATTGTATTTATTGTGTGTCTGAACACCTCTCTGGGAAGCTACTGGCATACGTTTGTGGATATGTATAGTGATGAAAATGGTGTGCAGTTTGCCCAGAGCATGATCTACAACTATCAGCAGGAGCTGTGGGAAAACAACTGGGGGCATTGCCCGGAGATGGATGAGTGTCAGGCCCAGATCCGGCACAGTGATGAGATGACACATCTGGAAAATAAACTGTCTGGTCTGGGATACCGCTTTATGATTACAAAGGACGGAGAGAGTATTTATTCCAACCTGTCCGAAACGGATTTGGAAACAGCGCGGTCTGTGGCGGGAGATGCAATCGACTATGCGAAAATGCTGACAGCCAGTCGGTATGAGGTGTCAGTCATTAAAAGCACTTTCTGGCATGGGGAGAACGTCTTCTGCATTACGGCAGTCCATCCCCAGGAAACCGATGGAGCCATGGTAAATTATCTGAAGAACTGTATCCTGCGTTATCTGGCCGGCATTTTGATCCTTTTTGTGGTATTGACGGTGTGTATTAACGGCATCCTCTCCTGGTGGATTTCCGGCAGTATTTTAAAGCCCCTTGGAAAATTGAGTCTTGGTACAAAAGAGATTCGGGAGGGAAATTTGGATACGCCCATGCAGTATGAGAAAAAAGATGAGTTCGGCCAGGTATGTAGGGATTTTGACGAGATGCGTGCCTACCTGCAGGAATCCGTACAGCAGCGTCTGAAGGATGAAAAGCGCAGACGGGATTTGATCACCGGAATCTCTCATGACCTTCGGACGCCTTTGACTACCATTATGGGATATCTGGACGGACTTCTGGAGGGCATTGCAGATACACCGGAAAAGAGGCTCCGTTATCTGCAGGCCATAAAGACAAGGACCGGGAACTTGGTCAGCCTTGTAGACAGCCTTTCAGAATACAGCAGGCTGGATGCTGGTTTCCGGTATCATATGGAAGAAACGGATTTCAAAGATTATGTGGAAAAATATCTGGAGCTTGTGCGTCCGGATATGGAAAATCAGCAGGTGCAGATTGAATATTTCTGCGGAAAGGGAAGTTTTTTGGTTCGGCTGGACAGGGAAGAATTTAAGCGCATCTTTAATAACTTGTTTGCCAATACGGTGAGATATCGGAGAAAAGAAAATTCGAGAGTCATTATTTCCCTAAAAAGGACCATAGAGGGAAACAATCTGGAACTGGTATTTCAGGATGACGGTCCAGGGGTTCCAGAAGAATGTCTGGAACAGATATTTGACAGCTTTTACCGGGTGGATGATTCCAGAAACAGTGCAGAAAAGGGAAGCGGCATCGGGCTGGCGGTAGTGAGGGAAATCGTCTTTGGCCATGGAGGAACCATAAAGGCAGAAAACAGAGGAGGGCTGGCAGTGATTGTCAGCATTCCGGTTATAGACTGATAGAGGAAACACCACAAGGGTGTACCATAATGCCCTGAAATACGGGCAGAGATAAGGAAAGGAATCAGCTACAATGGAAAGGGTACTGATTATAGAAGATGATGAGTTAATTGCAGAATTAGAACGTGACTATCTGGAGGCGAACGGATACGAAACCGATCTGGCCTTTGACGGTATCACCGGAGAAAAGAAGGCGAAAACCGAAAAATATGATGCCATTCTGTTGGATGTGATGCTCCCCGGCAAAACAGGCTTTGATGTATGCCGGGAGCTGCGCAGGAGCCTGCGGCTGCCAATCATTATGGTGACAGCCAAAAAAGAGGATATTGACAAGATTCGTGGACTGGGATTGGGGGCAGATGATTACCTGATAAAACCTTTCAGCCCTACGGAACTGGTGGCCAGGGTGAAATCCCACATCTATATCCATAACCTGCTTTCTTCTGCGGAAAAAGAGGATGAACAGCAGGAAACAGAGATTACCTACCGGAATCTGACGATCCTGCCGAAGTCCAGAAGAGTTTATCTGGATAAAAAGGAAGTCATACTGGTCAATAAAGAATTTGAACTGCTACTGTTTTTGGCGGAAAATCCCAATCTGGTATTTTCAAAGGATACCCTGTTTGACCGGGTATGGGGAATGGATTCTCTGGGGGATGCGGCTACTGTGACGGTCCATATCAACCGCCTGCGGGATAAGATGGGGAAAATTGATGCAGAGAACCAGTTTATTGAAACAGTGTGGGGAGCGGGATACCGGTTCCGGATTGATTAAAAAAGTTGGAGGGAAAAAAAGCAATCAGGAGCATGATATGAAAAGAATAAAATTGAAATATATCGTTTATACCTTTTTCGTTTTGCTGGTAGTGGTACTTATTACTTTTATACTGCTTTTCCAAAGGAATATTCGGACAGCCGCAAGTGTCAGGAAACTGGAGGATGGGTTGTATTCCATGGAATATAAAGGCGATTATAATCTGGACGGCTTTCTGGAGCAGGGAGGTGCATCCGATGATCTGGCGGTGGCGGAATTTGTGATACAGGATGTGTTCCATGGCTTGCTTCCCATAGATTTGAGGGGCGGTTCTTTTGGGTGCAGCACCATCTCTGCCAAGACACCGGAGGGCGATGCTTTGTTTGGAAGGAATTTTGACTGGGGAACCTGTACGGCGCTAATCGTGCTGACCAATCCGGCGGAAGGGTACGATTCTGTTTCCACCGTAAACATGGATTTCCTAAACTTGGGACTGAATATGCCGGAAGAAACACAGATGCGTCTTTTGTCAGTGGCAGCGCCTTTTGCGCCTATGGATGGGATGAATGAAAGGGGGCTGTGTGTGGCGGTTCTGATGATCCAGGACAGTCCGGGATTCCAGCAGGATACAGGGAAACCGGATCTGACTACGACAATGGCAGTACGTTTGCTGCTTGATAAGGCATCTGATGTGGAGGAAGCGTTGGAGCTGCTTTCTCAGTATGACATGCACGCATCGGCAGGAATGATGGTGCATTTTGCCATTGCTGATGCAGCCGGGCATTCTGTGGTTGTAGAGTATATTGGCAATGAAATGGTGGTAACAGAAACTCCGGTTGTCACAAACTATTACCTGTCGCCCGGTGAGAAGTACGGCATCGGAACAGAAGAATCCAAAATCCGATATGCCATGCTGGATGATATGCTGCAGAGCGGTTTCCCATTTAGTATGGACGGGATACGGGATGCCCTTGACAGTGTGAGCAAGCACAATTTTGATTCTGATTTTGCGTCTACGGAGTGGAGCATTGTCTATAATCAGAGTACCGGGGAGGCACGCTATTACCATAGGGAAAACTACCAGAAATATTATTCCTTTATGGCAGGCAGTTCCTGAGAAAGCAGTACTGGTATAGAAAAAAAATAAGTTATCCGCAAAGGAAAATAAAAAATTGAAGGAGGAATGGAACATGAGCGGACATATTTTAGAATTATCACAGAGTGTGGAGAGGAAAAAAGTAGTTTACAGGAACCGATATGGGCTGGATATTACAGGAGAACTTTACTTTGAAAAGGGAATTTCTCTGGATCAGAAGCATCCGGCGCTGATTATCGGTGCGCCGTATGGAGGGGTGAAGGAACAGGGCCCCTGTGTGTACGGCAATGAACTGGCACAGAAAGGATTTGTTGTGCTGACCTTTGACCAGTCCTTTATGGGGGAATCCGGGGGCTTTCCCAGAAATGTGTCGTCACCGGATATTTTTGTGGAGAATTTCAGTGCGGCGGTGGATTTTCTGGGGCTTCAGAAGTTTGTAGACAGGGAAAAAATCGGTGTAATCGGGATATGCGGTTCCGGCGGGTTTGCGCTTTCAGCGGCTCAGTGTGATACCAGAATCCGTGCAGTTGCCGTTATGAGCATGTATGATATGAATGTGGCAGTCAGGGGAAATATGGACAGGGAAGAACTGCAGAGCGTAAAGGAGCGCCTTTCAAATCAACGGTGGATTGATGCGGAAAACGGATATCCAGAGTACCTGCCGGGATTCCCGGAGCAGCCAATCGACAAGGTGCCGGAGGATATTCCGGAGCCGGGGGCGGAGTGGTTCCGTTTTTATGCATTGAAGAGGGGGCATCATCCGAGCGCCAGAGGCGGGTTTACTACGACCAGTGAGCTGGCGATCATGAATTTCCGGCCGTTGGATTTCATTGACGAGATTTCTCCCCGCCCAATCCTGTTTGTTGTTGGAGACAGGGCACATTCCCGGTTTTTCAGCGATGCGGCTTATGAGCGGGCTTTAGAGCCGAAAGAAATGCTGGTGGTGGAAGATGCGGAGCATATCGACCTGTATGACCGGAGAGACCGTATTCCCTTTGACAGACTGGCAGATTTCTTTACAGTGAATATGCAGTGATAAAAAGAGGATGGCTGGATAGCGTTGGCAGAGAAAATCATAGGAATTACAAGGAGGACAAGATGGCAGTAAAACAGACAGCGGGCAGAGACACACTGGGTGAATTTGCCCCGAAATTTGCACAGTTAAACGATGATGTGTTATTTGGAGAAGTGTGGAGCAGGGAAGATAAACTCTCTTTGAGGGACCGGTCACTGGTAACGGTGGTTTCACTGATGGCTCAGGGACTGGTGGATTCTTCTTTTCAGTTCCACCTGATGAGTGCGAAAAAGAACGGGATTACCAGAACGGAAATTGCGGAAATATTGACACATGCAGCCTTTTATGCCGGATGGCCCAAGGCATGGGCGGCATTCCGGATGGCCAAAGAAATCTGGTCAGAGGAATGTTCCGAAGCGGATGCAAAATCTGCACATGCAGCTTCCATGCTGTTTCCCATAGGGCAGCCCAATGAAGCTTTTGCGCAGTATTTTATCGGACAGAGTTATCTGGCACCGGTTTCTGCTGAGCAGGTGGGCATCTTTAATGTGACCTTTGAACCTGGCTGCCGTAACAACTGGCATATCCATCACGCAAAGAGCGGAGGAGGACAGATTCTGATCTGTGTCAGCGGCCGGGGATATTATCAGGAGTGGGGGAAAAAGGCACAGGAGTTATTCCCCGGCGATGTAGTAAATATTCCGGCAGGCGTAAAACACTGGCATGGAGCAGCGCCTTACAGCTGGTTCTCCCATCTGGCTGTTGAGGTTCCTGCCGAAGAAGGTTCTAACGAATGGCTGGAACCGGTGGATGACGATGCTTATAGGAGCGTATTATGCTGAAAAAGATAGTGTTATTCCTGTTGTCTACCATAACATTGTTGTCCGTTTCAGGATGCGGCAATACAGACAGAAACATCCATTCGGAGAAAACAGAGAAACAGCCGGAGCAGTCTGCAGAAAATATGGCAGAATCCCTGGAAACAGATTATGCAGACAATCACAGCAATCATGAAAGTCCAGGGTTAAACCTTTCAGGACTTTCTATAAAAATCAGTTCAGATGAAAAGGAAGCGGTTTTTCAGCTTTACGATACAAAAGCGGCAGAGAAACTGTATGAGCAGCTTCCGCTTGTGCTGGATACAGAGAATTTCAGAAATGCCCAGTGGATGTTCTACCCGCCAGAGAGCCTTCCTGTTACAGCTGACGAGGCTTATCATGATGGGATAAAAGGCGAACTGAGCTATTATGAACCCTGGGGAGATGTGTTCATTTTATATGAAGATTTCTATGCGGGAGATGAGATGCACCGTCTGGGCATCTGCACCTCCGGGACAGAGTACCTCGAAAGTTTTGACGGCACAGTAACGCTGGAAAAGCTGGAATCGTCAGCAGAAGATCAGGAGGAACACAGGATGGGGAAACAGATGCGCATTATGGTTGATGAACATGAGATTGTATTTGAACTCAATGACAGTGCGGCAGCAGAATCATTGTATGGGCAGTTGCCATTTCAAGTAGAAATATCTGATTACAGTGATGATGAAAAGATATTTTATCCTCCGGAGGGCCTGGAGACATCCAATACGCCTCTTGCAGATGCAAAGACGGGTACATTGGCTTATTTTGCTCCCTGGGGAGATGTGGTTATGTTCTATAAAGAGTTCGGTTCATACAATGGACTATATGAGCTGGGACAGGTAATAAGTGGAGGGGAATATATTGAAAGCATTCCGAAAGGAACATATATTTTTGAAAAATAAGAGGTTCCTTACCCAATGTCCATGCAGAAAAAAATAACATATTATTTCAGATGTAAAACACCGGTTTGGCATGAATGACAGCGATAAATCTGTTGCTCATGTAAAACCGGTATTTTTGTGCAGGCAGAAGTCTGAGTGTGCGGATGAGTAGATATGCGTCAGACTATGTTTGGTGGGCGTGGCTGTATTGGGAGTGAATTACGATTTTTTTGTATAGTTATTTCGTTGTTAAATAGATAAAGTATAAGTATTTGCTATTTATATATCATCTTGTTAAGATAAATCCAGAAACATAAAACAAAAAGTAATTGAGAAATCTGCAAGAATTCATTTAGAAATTGTTTATTTTTCTGTTAGAAGCATGTTATCTAGGGTGGCTATAGTTATAGTTACAGGCACAGAGAGAAAAGTGTGTAAAGAACTTCTAAGTTACACACTGAAAAATCGCAAGAGAAGCGATTCTTCTAATGATGTGCAGAAAGGAGCCGGAGTGAAAAAAAGATTTTATATAGGTCTGCTTTTAGTTTTAGGCATATCGTGCCTGTTGTCAGGATGCGGAAGATATTCCGGTGAGCAGACTGAGGTAAACAGCCATAGCGAAGAAGTGCAGAAAAGCAGGACAGAGGAAGAAACAATAACGGAAGAAGAGAATGAAAAAGGAAACAAAGATGAGAATACAGTCCGGATCACTCCAACTTCTGAAATCACAGAACTGGAAGCAGGGCTGTCAACCGTCCGATATGAAGGGGATTATGGCTTTGATACATTTTTAGAACAGGGAGGCGCTGGTTCAGACACGGATGTTGCGGCATATATCACATCGCTGCTGGCACAGGAAATCTATATGGAAGGAGCTCCTTTTGGATGCAGTACCCTGTCAGTGAAAAACCGGGGCGGCGAATATCTGTTCGGAAGGAATTTTGACTGGAATGCGTGCAGAGGGTTGATTGTCAGCGCTAGGCCGGAAAATGGATACGCTTCTGTTTCAACCGTCAATATGGATTTCATCCGGGCTGGAGGACTTGACCTTTCAGAATTACCGGATCAGATGCAGGCGGTTGTTTCCCTGTATGCGCCACTGGATGGAATGAACGAAAAGGGGTTGGCGGTTTCTGTGAATATGATCCAGGACTCCGCAAGTATCGATCAGGATACGGAAAAGCCTGACCTTACTACTACCACGGCAATCCGGTTATTGTTTGACAAAGCGGCCAATGTGGAAGAAGCGCTGGAGCTGCTGCGGCAATATGATTTTCACAGCTCCATGGGAATGATGGTGCATCTGGCTCTGGCAGATGCGGACGGCCGGAGCGTGGCAGTAGAATATGTGGATCATGAAATGATTGTCACCAAGACGCCTGTTGTCACTAACTTTTATCTGGCTTCGGGGGAGAAGCAGGGAATAGGAACCGCCCAGTCTCATACCCGGTATGAAATCCTTACCCAGACATTGGAAGAACACAGGGAGATGACGGAGGTAGAGGTACGGAATGTACTGGACAGCGTGAGCAAGGATAATTTTGGCGAGTTTGAATCTACCGAATGGAGTATTGTGATGAATCAGGAAACAAAGGAACTGATTTATTACCACAGGGAAAATTATAAAACGGCATATGTCATTTCGGTTGAATAGGTGAGCCATGCAACAATCTTGACGAGGAGGACGAAAATGAATTATTTAAAGACTTTAACAGATTTATACAGACTGAAAAAGAATGTGAAATTAAGCGCTGATAAGATGCGTTCCCTGCAGGATGGAAAATTGCGGAAACTTCTCAGATACGCATGGGAACATTCCGTTTATTACCGGACGGCCTTTGAACGTGCAGGAATTACGGAAGAACAGTTGGATACGCTGCCCCTTTCCTGCTTCCCCACCATTGACAAACAGGCACTCCTGGAGCATTTTGATGAACTGGTCACAGTGCCGGATTTAAAACAGGAAAACCTGCGGGAATTTGATGCGGGGGAAGCCGCAGACAGGAAACCTTATCAGGGAAAGTACCATGTGGTCCATTCCTCCGGCAGCACCGGGAAACCCGGATACTTTATATATAATGGGGATGCCTGGAGCCAGATGCTTCTGGGTATCATCCGGGCGGCTCTTTGGGGAATGTCCATGCCGCAGATTTTGAGACTCCTGATGAAACGTCCCAGAATTGTCTATATAGCGGCCACAGACGGGAGATATGGAGGCGCTATGGCGGTGGGAGACGGGATTGATGGAGTCGGCGCCAGCCAGCTCTATCTGGACATCAAAACGCCGGTCACAGAATGGATCAGCCAGCTGAAAGCGTTTAAGCCCAATATCGTTATAGGCTATCCGTCTGCTATCAAAATTCTGGCACAGCTGATGGAGAATGGGGAAGTCAGTCTGGATGCGGAAAGGGTAATCTCCTGTGGAGAACCGTTGGGAACAAGCTTACGCACCTATCTGGAAAAGATATTCCGG
>ERZ808037.1571-NODE-1571-length-14290-cov-7.665306_pt1 | contig 14290 bp, 11 predicted proteins | sample MGYA00380190_ERZ808037 | MGnify/ENA primary metagenome ERZ808037 (study PRJEB31490, sample SAMN06133399) | mouse gut metagenome | isolation source: J9 | host: mice | place: China: Chengdu | collected 2015-05 ...
CAAGATTAGGAGGGAACCCTTTTGACCATCCTGGGCTATTCCATTGTGGATCTGTTCCTCTACTTTATCTTCTACTCCTTCCTGGGGTGGGTGATGGAGACCTGCTACTGCTCCATCTGCGAGCGGCGGCTGGTTCCCCGGGGCTTTCTATATGGCCCCATCTGCCCCATCTACGGCACGGGCGTGCTGCTGATGATCCTGTTTTTCACCCCGTTGAAATCAAACCTTGTGCTGTTCTATGTGGTGGCCGTGGTGGTGATGAGCTCCTGGGAGTATTTCGTGGCCTGGCTGCTGGAGACCACCACCCACGTGAAATATTGGGACTACTCCCACTTTCGCTTTAACCTGAAGGGCCGGATCTGCCTGTGGGTGGCGCTGGTGTGGGGCGTGCTGTCCTATGTGGTGATCTTCTACATCCACCCGCCGGTGGAGGATCTGTTTGCCGATATCCCCCCGGTGCTGAAATACATGCTGGGCGGCGTACTGCTCACGGTGCTCATCGTAGACGCGGTGTTCACCATCCGCCATCTGGCCTTGGTATCCCGGCTGGTGGTGGGTGTCACCTCCCTGGGGGAGGAGCTCCAGCTCCAGCTCTCCCTGGGCAAGGCGGAGCTGTCCGATATGCTGGAGGACAAATCCTCCGCCCTGCGCCAGCGGTACGGCGACCAGATCGCCCAGCTGGAACGGTACAGCCGCCGCTTCCGCAGCCGGTACAGCAAGATGACCGTCAACCGCCACTATACGGTTCGCCACGAGGACATCGTGGCTGCCGCCCAGCTGGCCCGGGAGGAACTGCTCCGCAAAAAGGCGGAGCGGAAGGCCGGCCGCTGACCAACCCGTACAAAAACCGGGGCCGACGGAAAACCGTCTGCCCCGGTTCGTTGTGTTCTGTCAGCCCTCCCAGCCCTTGCACACGTCCACCCAGGCCGTATAGCCGGAGTACCGCTCCAGTTCCTCTATGGACAGCTCGATGGCACTGTTGCTGCTGCCGCAGGCGGGGAATACCGTCTCAAACCGCTTCAGGGAGCGATCCAGGTAGACCGTCACCCCCTCCTTGATCCCGAAGGGGCACACGCCGCCCACCGCGTGGCCCACCAGCTCCACCACTTCGTCGGGGGTGAGCATCTTCGCCTTGGTGCCGAACTGGGCCTTATACTTGGGGTTGTCGATCTTGGCGTCCCCTGCGGCCACGATCAAAATCGCCCGCCCGTCCACCAGGAAGGACAGCGTTTTTGCGATCCGGCAGGGCTGGCACCCCAGCGCCTGGGCCGCCAGCTCCACCGTGGCGCTGGACACGTCGAACTCCTGTACCCGATCCGCTATTCCAAATTGGGCAAAATATTCTTTTACTGCCTCAATTGCCATAGTATCCTCATCCTTTCCCATCCTGCCGCCCCGGTTTGAGCGGCCTTTTGCATCATATCACAAACGAGGCGCCCAGGCAACTGAAATTTTCCTCAGGTCAGGTCACTGCCGGCGTTAGGCAGGCGGGCCCCGCCGGACGTGTCCTGGATGTCCAGCCCGTTTTCCGTCAGAATCAGCCGGCCGTAACGGGTGCGCGCCCCGCCTGCATAGTCCCGCTCCTCCACCGTGAGCTGATCCCCCACCTGTCCCAGGTAGTAGTCATGCGTCATGCGATCCTTTAGCTCCAGCAGAGAGAAGGATCCGGATTCGTGTAACCACCGGATCACCCGGATACGCTCGTCCCCAATGCCTGAGCCTATACTCACCTGAGAGCAGATCTCCCGTCTGCCGTCCCCGTCCAAGTCGCACAGATAGGCGTTACAGATGGGCATACCGTCGAACAGCGTCAGTTCCTCCCCGTCTCGAACGGCGATGAGCTTCCTCGGGCACAGCCGGAAGATGACGCCGGGGTATTCGCCCAGCTGGATCTCCCGGTACTCATCCCACGCCATCCCATCAGTGGAGTCCACCCAGATCTCCGCCGGGCCGGGCTCGTGGTATACAAAGTCTATCGGTCTCCCCGGCCCCGAGGAGTAGCCGGGATTGGTGGCCAGGGCCACCCACAGGCCCAGCACCCCAACGAGGGCCAGCGGCGCCACCCAGAAGGCAGGTTTTTTGTACTTCAAGACGTTCTTGATGCGGCTCTGGAAGCCGCTGCCGCCGAACGCCAGAGGCCCCGCCGGCAGCCTCCCGCCCTGGGACAGCCGCAGCAGGGAGGTGGAGTAGTCCGCCCGGATATCCCGACCCATCCGCTCCAGCACCGCCTCGTCACAGGACATCTCCATGTCCTTCCCCGCCAGATGGAACGCCAGCCACACCAGCGGGTTGAACCAGTGGACGGCCAGCGCCAACCACGCCAGCGCCCGGAGGATGTGATCCCCCCGGCGGATGTGGGTGCGCTCGTGGAGCAGGATATAGTCCCTCTCCCCTTCCGGCAATCCGGAGGGCAGGTAGATCCTGGGCCGGAACACCCCCAGCACAAAGGGGGATGGGATGTGATCCGCCAGCCGGACGTTTTTCTCCCCCTCCAGCGGCACGGCTCCCACCAGCTTCCACCGCAGCCTCAACAGGGAAATCAGGCTGTAACTCATCAGGACGGCAAACCCCGCCAGCCAGATCACGGCGGGCACAGTGCGCCAGTCCGGCACGGGGCCCAGTTGGTTGATAATGGGGGCCAGATTCTCCTCCGGATCCCCTCCGATCACCACGGGCTGCCCCGCCTGATAGGGGTGATCCACCAAAAAGTCGTTCACCGGCCGATCCACTGCGGGGATGCCAGTCTGAATCTGGATCACCTGATCCGTACCTCCTCCCCGCCCGTCGGCGTACACCATTTGCTTGGAGGGTAAAAGGCTGAATTCACTGTCCCGGGTAAAGGGGCACAACAGCCGGAACAGCACCACCGCCCACAGGGCATAGGAGAATATTTTCGGGGCTTTTCGCAGAACCAGCCGGGCCAGCAGTACGAACAGGATGACAAAGGATCCGGTAAGGCTCATGCCCACCACGATGAAGAACAGGTTTTCCATCACCCTCACCCCCTGCTCTCGTCGATGAGCCGCTGGAGCTGCTCGATCTCAGCGGCGCTCAGCTTCTTCCGGCTGGCAAAGGCCGTCAGGAACTTGGGCAGGGAGCCGTCAAAGGCCTGGTCTACAAACTCCTCGCTCTGCCGGGCGGCGAACTCCTCCCGACCAATCCGGGAAGTCACCACCCCGCCCTCATTCTGAAAGATTCCCTTTTGGCACAGCCGCCGCAGCACCGTATAGGTGGTGGACTTCTTCCAGTCCAGCCTTTGGGCGCACAGCTCCACCAGCCGGTTGGACGCCACCGGCTCATTGTCCCAGATCAGCGCGGCAAAGGCGGCCTCCACCTCGCCCAGCCTGTACTGCGTCATATTCATCCCTCCAGTTTGGTTTACATCCTGTAGCCCGTCTTTAGTCTATAGCAAGTAAACCAGCTTGTCAAGGACGAATTTTCTTTTATCAACTTATCGGCTACGCCTTGCCCTTCGCCGCCAGCCCCTCCAGGCTCTGGCCCTTAAGGCACCGCTCCAGTAGCTCGGGCAGCCGCTCCGGGGCGCAGGCGAAACAGGGGACGCCCAGGCTGGCAATCCGCCGGGCGGTCTCCGGGTCGTAGAAGGGCTTGCCCCCGTCGGCGATGGCCAGCAGCACCACCACCGTCACTCCGGAGCCTTTCAGCTCCTCCACTCGGCGCAGCAGGGCCGCCCGGTTGCCCCCCTCGCACAGGTCGGAGATGAGGAAAAACAGGGTTTTCGCCGGGGCCTCAATGAGCCCTTGACAGTAGGCAATGGATTTGGCGATGTCGGTGCCGCCCCCCATCTGGAAGCCGAACAGCAGATCCACCGGGTCGGCGCACAAGGGCGTCAAGTCCATGATCTGGGTATCGAAGGCCACCACACTGGTCTTGACCGCCGACATGGAGGCCAGAACACAGGCCATCACCGACGAATAGAGGATGGACTGCCCCATGGAGCCGCTCTGGTCGATATCTAAAATGATGTGCCAGCGGTTGATTTTGCTGGAGCGGTCAAAAAACCACACCCGCTCCGGGATTACGGCCTTCAGCTCCGGGCTGTAGTTTTGCAGGTTCCGCCGGATGGTGTAGGGAAAGTCGATGGCCGCCGCCGACGGCAGAGGGGCATGGGCCCGGCGGTTCAGCGCCGCCGTCACCGCCCGGCGCATGTCATTTTCCAGCAGGCGGTTGATTTCCTCTACAATTTTCCGGATAAACTTCCGGGCGGACTCCTTGGACTTCTTGGGGATCTGATCCTTGAGCATCAGCAGCGTAGACGCCAGATTCAGATCCGGCTCCAGTCCCTCCAGCAGCTCAGGCTCCAGCAGCAGTTGCTTCAGCCCCTTGCGCTCGATGGCGTCGTTCTGCACCACCGCCACCATCTCCGGGTCGAACAGGGAGCGCAGATCCCCCAGCCACTTGGAGATCACCGGGGAGGACGGGCCCTTCCCCGCCCCGCCGGACGCCCCGCCGCCGCTTCCGAAGCTCTCACCGGGCCCGCCGTAGATGGCCCCCAGCGCCCCATCCATGAGCAGCTCCTCCTGGGACAGGCCTCCGGCCCCCATGCCGATGAAAGAGTCCTCCGTCTCCGCGCCCAGGATCAGCCGCCAGCGAGAGAGTTGCTCGGTCTGCGCCATGGCTCGCACCTCCTAAATGTCGTCAAAATCGAACTCATCCAGGCTGTCCAGCACTGTCTGTTCTGCCTCGGTCACGTCGTTCATCAGAATCTCCGCCGCCTGCCGGGCGTTGACGCCCCAGATCTCCCCCAAGTTCTCCGCGATGTCGTTCTTTTCTGAGGGAGAAAAGTCGGCAAAGGCACGCCGCAGGAACACCAGCGCCCGCCGAAAGGTCTTGTCGTCCAGCCCACTCAGGTACTGATCCAGCTGCCGCCACAGGGATAGCCTGGCGATGAGGGCATAGCGGTTTTTGCCCGCCAGCCCCTCGAACCACCCCGCCCCCAGGTCGGCGGGCACGCCTGGGGACAGCCGCCGGGCCACCTCCCGGGACAGCAGTTCCTCGTCCACTTTGCCCCGTTCCAGCAGAATGGCCATGGCAAAACCGGAGCAGCGGGTGTTGAGATCGTCCCGATCCGAGATGCTGGTCAGCAGATCGAGCCACCGCTCCTCCTCCAGAAACTCGTGGTTTAGCTGTAAAGCATTTATCCTATCCATCGCTTGGTTAACAGCAGATACGGCTTTGCTATCGCACACACAGGCGCTTTCCAGCGTTAGGCACGCCCTCAAATAGAGCTGCCTGAGCAACGGCACCACCGGGGCCGGGTCAAACCACCGCAGGTCACCGTACCGTACCACCAGCGACAGCCGGGAGGCCGTCTCCGCCACCTCCGAGATGGCGGCGGAGTCCACACTCAGCCCCTGTAACATCGCCAGTGCGTGGGCCGCGGCGGCGGGCATCCCGCATAAAAAGGCGTCCTGGAAGATGGCCGCTGCCTGAGCGATGGAGCTACTGTTGTCCGCCCGCTCCTTCAGGGCGAAGGCCGCTGCCCCCTCAATGGTGTCCCCCATGAGGGCGGACTCCACGATCTCGATCTCCGCCTCTGGCGTCCAACGCAGCTCCCAATACTCCCCCCAGTTGGCTCCCTCCTGCCGGGAGGGGAGCAGATTGGCAAAGTGCACCCCTAAAACCCGTAGCCGGTGGAGGAAAAACGACCGCCGCAGATCACCCAGCGCCGCCGCCTCTGACTTCACATTCAGCTTCTCCCGCAAGTCCAGATCCAGCCGTTGCAGCTCGGCGGTGCGGTACTTCTCCAGGCGCAGGACCTTGAGCTGCCGGTAGAAGTCCTCCTGCACCGAGGTGCGGGCCACCCCCTCCGGGAGGAAGCCAATCTTCCTGCCGATCTCGGTGTCCGCCGCCGCGACGGCCAGCTCGGAGAAGCTGCCGTGGCCCATGGTGGTGACGGAGGCGTCCCGCAAGTCTGACAAGGTGGGATACTTGCTCCCCCGCATGGCTGCCAGGGTATTGGCCAGTCGCACCGCCTCAATCACCTCGGCAGAGGACACCACATTGCCCGCCTGCCGGTGGGCGGCGGCCAGCTGCGTCAGGTAGAGGTAGGCCCCCTCCCCCACACCGCCCCGGTTCAGCGCATCCCACAGCAGCTCGAAGTAGGCTGGGGCCTTGTTCCCCGCCCCATAGCCGGAGCGGGAGGACAGCCGATAGTAGGAATAGGGCATCAGCGTGGCGCAGCAGTCTGCCTTGGGCAGAGCTTTTTCTTCTTCGTCGGTCATGGGCTGGTTTTCCTCCAGCCCCGCCACGTGGAAGGAGCCGCACACGCAGAAGATCTTCTCCACGGACACACCGGAGCCAATGGCCTGGGCGATAACCCGCTTCATGTACGCCTCGCGCACCACGGTTTCCGCCAGATCCCGCCCGCTCTCCAGGGACGCCGCCCGGAGCTGCCGCCCGAAGGTGTTGTTGACGGCCTGGAAGTCCTCCCCGTCCCCCAGCTGCTCAAAGCTCCGCTCCCAAAAGGTGTCGTGATCCTCCCCTGTCAGGGTCTCCAGGCGCTTGTAGACACTCTCGGTGGTGACGGGGGCGTCTGGCTCTCCTGAATTCTCCTCGCCACTGTCCTCCCCCAACCGCAGGGCAGCCCGCTTTGCCGCCGCCTCCGCGAACGCCAGGAACACCGACGACGGAAGATCCATAAACCGGCACTCCACCCCGTGCTCGTGGGCCCACAATATCGCCTGGGTCTCCGGGGAGTAGACGGCAAAGGGCCACAAAACCGTCCGCACTGGCGGCTCCTTGGTGTAGGCCAGAATAGCCGCCGGGAACCGGGTATCCGGATGACATAGCCACCTCATCTGATCGTTGAGATCGCTGGGCCCCTCCACCAGCACCAGCTCCGGCTTTGCCTCGTCCAGCGCCTTTCGCAGCCGAAACGCCGCCGCCGGGGACAGGTGGCGGACACCGAATAACGTCGGCCCGCTCATCACCCGTTCAGCTCCCGGCAGGCGCGGTACAGCGGCAGCCACTCGTGCCCCCGCTTCTTCATCACGTTCTCCAGGTATTCCTTCCAGGTCACCTTGTCATGTTCTTCGTCCTTGACCACAGCCCCCTGGAGAGCGGCGGCCAGATCCCCGTCTGAGATCCGCCCGTCCCCAAAGCTCCCGGCCAGAGCCATGGAGTTGGCCAATAGGGAGATGGCCTCAGCGGTGGACAGCACGCCGGAGGTGGTTTTCAGCTTCTGCTTGCCGTCCAGGGTCGCCCCGGCTCGCAGCTCCCGGAAGATGGTGACCACCTTCTCCACTGTATCCTCCCCCGGCTGGCGGGCGTTGAGATCCAGCCCCGCGGACAGCTGGGCCACCCGAGTGCGCACAATGTCCAGCTCCGTCTCCATATCCGACGGCGTGGGCAGGACGACGATGTTAAACCGCCGCTTCAACGCCGCCGACATATCGTTGACGCCCTTGTCCCGGGTGTTGGCGGTGGCGATAACGGAGAAGCCCTTGGCGGCGGGCACCTCCAGCCCCAGCTCGGGCACGCTGAGCCGCTTTTCCGACAGGATGGAGATCAGCGCGTCCTGTACCTCGCTGGCGCAGCGGGAGATCTCCTCCACCCGGGCGATGGATCCGGTCTCCATGGCCCGGTAGACCGGGCTTTTCACCATGGCCTCCAGGCAAGGCCCCTTGGCGATAAGCATGGCATAGTTCCAGGAGTAGCGGATGTGCTCCTCTGTGGTGCCCGCCGTGCCCTGGACGACCTTGGTGGAGTCCCCGTTGACGGCGGCGGCCAGGTGCTCACTGAGCCAGGACTTGGCCGTGCCCGGCTCACCGATGAGCAGCAGGGCCCGATCTGTCACCAGGGTGGCGATGGCGATCTCCACCAGCCGCTTGTTGCCCATGTACTTGGGGGTGATCTCCACCCCCTTGACCTTGGTGTTCCCCGTCAGGTAGGTCAGCACCGACCGGGGGGACATCCGCCAGCCGGTGGGAACGCTCTCCGTCTCCGCCGAAATCAGCGCGTCCAGCTCGGTCTGATAGAGCTCCTCCGCTGGGAGGCGCTGTACGTTTTTGCCTGCCATGTTACACTCCTCCATATTCAACCCATGTTTCGGAGCCTCTCAAAGGAGGGCACTGGCTCCCCCGCCTCCAAGGCCGCGATGACATAGGGGTATGACTTCTTGACCAGCCCCTGGTTCCCCGGCTGGTACGCCTTGACTACGAAAAGCTCTTTCGCCATCTGGACCACCTGTGCGGTCGGCAGACGTTCCTGCGCCAGGGCCAGCAGGTCCAGTACGTGAGAGAGATAAATTGTGTTGCTGTGCTTTTGCATCGCGGGGCCCAGTACGCCGACAGGATCTCCACCCAGCCGAAAAATATCACGGCAGTAATGATACATACAGCAGCCCGCTGCCACCTGCTCCCGCAGGTGGGCGATCACAAGCTGGCGGTTCTCCTGGTCACCGGGATCCAACAGGCCCATCAAAATCTTGTCGTATTCCTCAATGTCCCCGCCGTAGCCGGTGCGTGTCTTTTCTCCTGTGGTTTTCCAAACGGCGTTGGTGAGCCGCTTCACCCATCGTCTGTCCAGGGGTTGAGCGGCGGGCCAGGCGTTGTCAATCTGATAAGCTCCGGTGGTTTCGTCCCGCGACAGCCGCCCCAGCCCTTTCAGGACGGCGCTGTGGAGTGCTTTCTTCTGTTCCCCACCCAGCAGGGGTTTGATGGTGGGCACATAGGGGGAGAAGATATCGTACACCTCCGCAGCCGACCGGGTCATCAGCGCCGCCACCACCGCATGGGACAGGTAACGGGTTTCTTTTGGGTGCCTTTCCCACAGCTCCAGGCAAAGGCCGCACAGCGGCCCTGGCCCCGCCAGACACAGGCTTTCCAGCAGCAGGGCCGTCACCTCCCGCCCAAAGCCCAGACGTTGCTCCCTTTCCCCCCGTAGATGGTCGATGTCCGCCAGTTTGGCGTCTACCCAACGCCAGAAATCCAGCATAGAGGGGGAGCATTTGCCCAGGGCCGCGGAAAACCACTGGCGAAGCTCTATCACCTCCGGATTGGTTAGGGACTCCTTCCGTGCCAGTATCTCCTCCATCCTGTCCCACAGCCTCCGGGCCACCAAATCGGAGGCCCAGTCCGCCTGGGAAGCCCCCAGAAAGCGGAGGCTGCCGCTGTTTTGGGCCAGCTCCTTTTCCCAAAAGGCGCTGACCTCGTTCCCGTCCTGAAGGGCCAGCGCGGCCAGCGCAGCCTCCCGGCTCTTTCCCCGCTCAGATTCTGCCAAATCCAGCAGAAGCGCGGCATTGCTCTTGTCCCCGCCCAAGGCAGTAACGACGGTGGCGCGCACATCCTTTTTCGCGTTGGGCAGCACTTCTTTTAGCCAGGGCGTAGCCTTTTCCCCTTCCAGAGCGGCGATGACCTCCACCCGGCGGGCCATCTCCTTCTTCCCCGCCGGGTCAAAGCCCTGCTTCAGCACCGGGACAGCAGATGGCCCCACTTGCTTCAAAATTCTGGCGTTCAGCTCCGCGATCTCGCCGTAGCTGTCCCCCAGCCCTGCCGCCACCCCGGGCAGCACACGGTAGTCCTCAAAAAATTCTGGGTGGTTCTCCCAGGCGGATTGGATGATCTCCATCCGCCCGCCGCCAGTGGTGGTCAGGGCCGTGAGCATCGGGCAGAGCTGCCCGTAGGAGATCTGATGGTATGTCCCGCCTCCGGCAGGCAAGGGCTTCAGCTCCCCCTCCACGCCGGTTTTTGCCTGGGTGTAGGCCACCGCGTCCACCAGGGCCAGCACGTCCAACAGCAGGCCCGCCCGCTGCTCCGGCGGCGCGGTCAGCAGCTTGGAAAGGCCCCCGTCAATCTTCCCGAACACCGGACTGGCTGCGGCCAGGGGCTTCAACCCCTCCAACCCCCGCTGGAGCCGGAAGTCCTCCCCCAACAGGGACACCCCCGCAATGGCGGCATATTCCAGCCGCTCCTTCACATCGTAAAGAGGCTGTAAGTTCATCCCCGCACCTCCTCAATATTGCAGCCGGAGGATCTCGTCCGGCGTCACCACGCTGTAGGGATGGAGGCAGAGGGCCCTATCCCGCCCGTCGTAGAACATCAGCCCGAACAGGGCGCTGCCCGCCGGGATTTCCCGGGGAAGCATCCCCAGCCGCTGCGTACAGGCGTGATCTGCCCCGTCCTCCGCCCTGTCCCGCAGGACAATCCGGGCCCCTGCCGGATCCTCCAGCACGTAGTCCTCCCCAATCCTGCCGATGCTCCCCACGGGCAGCAGCACCGCCAGAAACTTGGGGGCCAGGGTGTTCTTGATCGTCCCCTTCACCAGCTTGGCTGCCCCCGCCACGCCGGGCTGGGCCAGCCTGGGCAGGGCTGCCTGCTCCTGAGCCGTCAGGGGCCGGGTGGACGCGCTCTCCCAGCGCACCCGCCGATCCCCCTCCCCAGGGTAGATGTACAGGGCGGGGATTTCCAGCAGCCCGAAGCGGCTGTCCTCCCCCTTCACGTACTTCAGCGCCTTCAGGGGGCGCAGGTTCAGCGTCTGCCAGATCTCGCCGCTGTCCACGTCCAGCCACCAGCCCCGCTCCACATACTCCTTCCTGGCCTCGTCCAGCGACACGTCAAAGGAGAGCTGCGCCAGCTTCGCGTTCTCTCTGACGGAACCGATGGCCCCCAGCTCCTCCAGTGTCCACACACCGCCCAGCGCCTCAAAGAGGGCGGAGTCCTCAGCGGAGAAATTCCCCGCCTTTAGCTTGCCCTCCAAAAACGTCCGGCCCTTCTTGATGGTGGAGCGCAGCGCCACCAGGATCCGCAGGGCCTCGGTATAGGCCCCGTCCGCCCGGCTGGGATCCTTCTGCACCGTCCGCACCGCCAGGGCCACCCGGGTAAAGGCCGTCTGGGGCCCGGTGAGGTAGCAGCTGCCCAGCTCCTTGGCCAACTTGTCAAAGGTCTGGGCGGAGCTGCCCGCCAGCGTGCCCAGGCCGGAGGTCAACAGCTCGTCCACCATCTTCTCCGCCATGTCCAACCCCTCCAGTTGGCGGGCCAGCTTTTTCTTTCGGGCGGTGGCGTTGGGTTTTTTGGGCTTGGGGGGCTCGTCTGCGGCCCCCTCCTTTTTCGCCGCCCGGGCGGCTTGTTTAACCCGCTTGTCGGCGATGTCCCGGGGTATGTCCGCCGTCTCGAAGGGCTTCGACCCCAGGATCTCGAACATCAGCCCCAGGGCGTGTTTGCAGGGGAACTGCCGACTGGGGCAGGAGCAACGGCAGGTGGGCGCGTCCCGATTGGTGAAGTCGATAGACACCCGGTAGGGGTTCTTGCCGCTGCCCGCGCACTCCGCCCAGTACAGCGTGTCATCTTCTGTCCTATGATGGGCGGAAAAGCTGCCCTTTTTCGATAGCTTTCGTCCGTTTTCCGCCGCCGCGGGGTTGGGCGCCTGGAGGAGGATAAATTGTTCGGTCAAATCCATGAGGCTCACTCCTTCCTATGGAGAATAAATCAGCTATATTGTACTATATTCTGCCGACAGGCGCAAGAGGTTGTGCCCAGACCCAGCCTGTGATAAAACGAGAAAAAACCTTGCGTCACGGGGCATATCCCCTTCCCGTCTGCGTTTTTATAGGTGAGAGGAGGTTGAGCACATGGACGACGCCGCCATTATCGCGCTCTATTGGAGCCGGGACGAGGCCGCCATCATGGAGACCGACAAAAAATATGGCCCCTACTGCCGGGCCATCGCCCAGAATATCCTCACCGTCCGGGAGGACGCGGAGGAGTGCGTCAGCGACAGCTACCACCACGCCTGGCACGCCATGCCGCCCCAGCGGCCCGACCGCCTGTCGCCCTTTTTGGGACGGATCGTCCGCAACCTGTCCATCAGCCGCTGGCGGCGGGAGCGGGCACAAAAACGGTATACAGGGCTGGAAAGCCTGCTGTCCGGGCTGGAGGAATGTCTGCCCGCCCCCCAGGACGTGGAGCGCGCGGTGGAGGGCCGGGAGCTCACCCGCCGGGTGGAGGGCTGGCTGGAGGGTCTGCCTCGGGACGACCGGGCAGTGTTCCTCCGGCGGTACTGGTACGGGCAGGAGGTGCAGGCACTGGCCAGGGCCTGGGGTGTCAGCCCCAACCAGATGGCCAAGCGGCTCCAGCGGCTGCGGAAAAGTCTAAAGCGGGACTTGGAACAGGAGGGATTTTCGGTATGACCAGGGAAATGCTGTATGATGCCATCACGGAGGTCAGGGACGAGCTGATTGTGGAGGCCATAGAGACAACCCCCGCCAAAAGCAAGTTGCGCTGGCTGAAATTCGGCTCCATCGCAGCGTCTTTCGCCGTAGTGGTGGGACTGGGGGCCGGGGTCGTCAGCGGGAAGATCCCGTGGCTGCGCATCGGCGGAAGCGCCGGGGGCAGCGGCCATGGGGAAAACAGCTCCACCTTTATGTCCTACGCGGGGCCGGTGTTCCCCCTCACCACGGTGGAGGGCGGGAACGGCCTGACAGCGGAGCGCACCATCACCTACAATTTTGAGACCTGGGAAACCGGATATCCTTCCTCTGATCTGCCGGTGACGGACAGCTATATCCTCACCAACCCCACCGGGGAGGATAAGACCGTCACCCTGCTCTATCCCTTTGCCGCCGACCTGTTTGAGCTGGGGCTGGGCAAGCGGCGGCCCACCCTGACGGCAGACGGGATGGAACTCCAAACTGCCCTGTTGGCCGGGCAGTATTCGGATCTTACCGTTGGAAGGCCCGGCGGCCTGCCCAGCTTGCACAGCCCGGACAGCTGGGAAGAATACCGGGAGCTGCTGTCCGACGGGCGCTATCAGGCCGGGGCGCTGGAGGAATGGCCCGACCTGTCCGGCGTCCCGGTGACGGTGTATGAGATCACCAACTCTTGGGTGGAAGTGGGGGTTGGAAACAGGGTTGACGGCAACTACAACCCCAATATCCACGCGGAATTGGAGCTGAATTATGACAAAACCACTGCGCTTTCCTATGGCTTCAACAGCTATTGCCGTGATCCGGACGGAGGCACAGCCCGGTTTGGCTTCAACGCTCCCCAGCCCCCGGCGGAGGGCTCCTCAAGGGATCCCAGCTTCTACAAAAAAGATCGGGCCCAGCCCCATTACCTCATTGTCATCGGGGAACCGCTGGACAGCTTCCGGCTGGTGGGCGTGTCCACCGGCGCGCCGGAGAGCACCGACTATCTGGAATGGGGTGTGGACATCGGGGCCGACCTGCGGCAGTACGAGACGGATCTGGACAGCGTCCTGCGCACGGTGGCGGAGCAGGGCTACGGGACGACAGACTGGAATCACTACGGCATTATGGCAGACGCTCCGGACTTTGAGCTGTATTTCGGCATGATGAAGGACTGCCTGCTGGACACCGGACTCTTTCTGGACGACTTGGATGCCCGTTACGCATTCACGATGCTGGAGGATCTGTACCCCGATTCGATCCAGCGGGTGTTCTACCTAAAGGCGGAGGTCACCATTCCCGCCGGGGCCAGCGTCACGGTGGAGGCCCGGATGATGAAGGAGGCCAGCTTTGACTATGACTGCTCCAGCTCCAAAAACAAGGGCGTCTACGGCTACGACCTGGTGACGAAACTGGGCACCAATCTGGAGTTCACCGCCCAGACCGTCAAGGCCGTCAACACCGACGGCGTGGAGATCGTCCGTCAGAACTTTGGCTTCGACTGGGAAAACGAGGTGGATACTGTCACCCTGGATCCGGCGGCGGAGCACTACTATCTGGAGGTGCGCCGGATCAAGACGAAGTGACCGGAGCGCAAAAACCGGGGCCTGCCAAGCGGCGGGCCCCGGTTTTCCGGATCTGTTACTTCTGCTCCCCCTCGGGGGCGGCGCTGTCCGCCAGCTCGTAGACCGTCTTTTCGCTGAACAGCGCGGTGATGGCGTATACGTGCTCATAGCCGTGCTTGTCATACTCCCGGGGCATCTCAAAATATTTCACGTCGTAGGAACTGATCTCGCTCTTGGTGGTGGCGATTTGCACCACCAGCGGGGTCTCCTTGTCCAGCTCAATGGGAGCGCTGCCCGTCAACACCGACGTGGCGTAGGTCAAGGAGGAGGCGCTGACACCCGTCGGCGCGTCCAGGGTCAGGGTGGACGTCTGGCTCTCGCTTTGGAGAGTCAGCTCCACCCCCTCCGGGATCTTGCTGAACCCCAAGGCGATCCGGCCATCCGGATCGGACAGGGCGCGGCGGTTCTGGCTCACCGGGGCCCACTCCCCCTCCTTCAGCTCGTAGAGGGTGATCTGGACGCTTTTCACCCCGCCGTCCCCGGCCTTGCCCACCTGGTAGTCGAAGATCCGGTAGCCGTCCAT
>ERZ808037.1573-NODE-1573-length-14281-cov-5.663827_pt1 | contig 14281 bp, 13 predicted proteins | sample MGYA00380190_ERZ808037 | MGnify/ENA primary metagenome ERZ808037 (study PRJEB31490, sample SAMN06133399) | mouse gut metagenome | isolation source: J9 | host: mice | place: China: Chengdu | collected 2015-05 ...
GGCGGCGGCTCCAGTGATTCCGGCTCCGATTACAGCGGCGGCGGTTCCGGCGACTCTGGAAATTACAGCTATGACAGTGGTTCTGGCAGTTCTGCTCCCAGCGGCAGCGGCGCATCTTACAGCGCACCCGCACCTAAAGCGGCAGGCTCAACAGCAGGGGTGACAGGCAAGGAGACCTTCCGTGCCCTGGCAAAGGCTGGCGCTGGCACTTATAAAGTCACTCACAAGGGCGTGGAAATCGCAACGTTCACGCTCATGGATTCCGAAAAGAATGCCGTATCCTGTTCAAAGGTTGCCCTCAAGCAGCGTGAGGACGGCAAGTGGGCTGTCAACTACGAGGTTGCAGATGCGACCGGTCTGACAGTTGGCGCACCGCTCGACAGGACTTACATGTACAATACGCTCGGCGTGAGCTACATCACTATCAACGATACAGTTATCATCGACATCGAAGCCGAGGCTGCGGTTGCAAAATAAATAGAAATCCTTGATCAGGAAGCCCTATGCAGAAAAAGCATAGGGCTTCCTCTTTTTTCTGGCCCCCAAATCTTCAGTAAATCCAAAACTGGGATGCTGTGGATTTTCCTGCCCAGTCTCCCTACCCTCTAAGGGCAGCGCCGCCCTCGGCGGCGCCGGATATGATTCTGAAGCCGGATGTCTAAAATGACATCGCAGCCTGCTTAGCTGCGGACTGCAAAGGGGGCGGAGAAAACCGCCCCAAATCCTAATGCGGGGATTATCTTAGCTATCAGAGGAGGCACGGAAAAAATGGTAAGTTTTTACGATACCAGGCTGAACGAAAACGGCGGCATTATGTTAGTGGAGGAAAAACAGGCAGATTATGAAACGGAGGAAATGACCTCCCCGGAACAGATTGCGCTGCTTGCCTGCCGCCTCCTCCACCTTGACGAATATGCCGAGGAACACATCTATATGCTTGCCCTGAACAGCGCCTGCGGGCTTTTGGGCATTTTCTTCCTTTCCAAGGGAACGGTAAATGTTGCGCTCGCATCACCACGGGAAATCTATATCCGGGCATTGTCGGCGGGAGCGGCCCAGATAATCCTGATCCACAACCACCCATCGGGAAACGCCCTGCCAAGCGGGCAGGATATACGGCTCACGAAAAAGGTAAAGGAAGCCGGGGAGCTGCTGGACATCCGCCTGGCCGACCATATCATCATAGGCGGGAAGAGCGGGGCCTATATCAGCTTCCATGAGGCAAAGCTGATTTGAGGAAAGGGCACACGCAAAATCAGATAAGGGAATTTCCGGGGCTGCTGCCCTGGCGGTCAAAACAGACTGCCGGGCGGCAGCTCTTTTTTTCTCCGCCGGGCTGGTCTTTGTATGCACTTGAAACTGGTCTTTGCAAAGACCCTAAAAAGCCCTTATAAAGACCGACTGCGGGCAGAAAAAGGATGGCGGTCTTTGTGAGTGCCAGTAGATGGTCTCCGTGAAGACCATCCGGCTTTCGGGGGCGCTTTTGCAACGGGATGCGGTCTTTGTGAAGACCGTAAAAAATCCATGTGAAGACCATCCGGGAAATATCTGTCAGCGCTGGTCTCTGGAAAGACCATATGGAGACCACTTGGGAAATTGTCTGATGGCAGTGGTCTTCATGAGGACCATAAAGAGACCATCTAAAAGATTATTTTATAGCTTATGGTCTTCGTAAAGACCTTAAAGAGACCATTTAAAAAGTTATCAGACAAACTATTGGTCTTCACAAGGACCCTAAAAAGACCACAAATGACTTACAAATTTCCGGGGCTGTATGCCCCTTTTATTTTTTTGTTCCGAAAGATCGCTTCGGAATCTGTTAAGAATTTCCCACTGGATAATCTTTAGGATTGGATATGCGCCGTCTCCTATCCTAAAGATTTATTTTTTTATCGGGCAACGGGATATATGGATATAGCAGGGGAAGGACGGAACGGACTATATAAACATGGGCATAGAATGGAAAGTGTACGGGGTTACGGGAACCACAAGTAAAGGACGGAACCCAAAGAAATACCCCAACCCCTGCAGCGGAACCTGCCCCGGCAAGCCGAAACGGAACGTCAGGCAGGCTCCACCGCAGGGCGCTGCCGCAGGCACGAATTTATGGAAGAGTGAGGGCGATGCCGCAAAACGTCCTTCCATAAATTCAGTAACAAACGGCGTAAATACGGGCTTTAAATCAATTTATGGAAATTATGGAAATTATGGAAGAGAAAAAAGAGGGTCATTTTGAATTTATGGAAGGCTGTGAACGCCCGTATTTACAGGTGCCGCGTGGCTTTGCTGCATTTTCTTACGAAAACGCATCAAAATATGGCTAACAGGATAAGGGAGCGCTACTCACTTCGTTCGCTCGGCATAGCCGAGGCACTTTCCGCAGCTGTCGCCGCTCCACCCACTCCGCGCTTTGGCACTCCGGGGCCCTTACTGCGAAATCCTGCTCCGCAGTCTTTCTTGCCCCTTCGTGCGCTGCACTCCGGGGTCCTGTTTCCGGGCTGCTCCGCATCCCATGCAATGCCTCCGGCATTATAAAAAGGCGCCAACTCCTCCCATGTTCAAAAATCCTGCAGCGGGGAATTAGCCTGTAAAGTAGGAATAATTTCCGGCAAGCAAAACTACGCAGGAAGCAGATGTTTTCCAAACGCTTGGAGTGGCCGTATATTTTCTGCCCTTTGATAATATCCTTTTACTATCTGCCGGGGCAGCTTAACTGCCGCCCCGGAAACCTTCATCAGACACATTCAGCCAGTATCCGGCGCAGTTCTGCACAGTCAGTGCCTGAAGCGGCACCTTTTATCCAGTCATCCACAGACTCCTCTCTGCCATCGCTGAAACGTATCACAGGGCCATCCCCGCCTTCTGCATAGGACCCGAAATATGTACATTCGTCGAACACATACTCCGGTGAGAACGGCAAAAGTTCCTTCGTCCGGCAGTTTAGGATACCGTTCTCCAACGGCATAAACCCGTGGAAGTAGCTGAGACTGGCCTTTTTTGCAAAGAGGCGCAGCCAGAACTCGACTTCATCTGCATATTCGGCAAAGCCGGCAAATGATACTGACTGATGTGGTGATAATGTGTCGATAATGGGCCAGAGATTACAGGTGTAGGTGCCTATGTCCGACTCACCATCGTAGATATCGCTTCTGTCAGCCACATAGAGCATGACATCATATCTGTCAGGACCCTGTAAGCCGGATTCATTGCATTCATATCTGTTCCTGTCAACAACCAGCCTTATATGGCAGAGGGCCATCATGAGCTTTGCTACCTGCCAGGCTGTAAGTTCCTCCGGCAGCGGCACCGGCAGGGAACCTTCATCCAGTCTTCCGTTAAACTCCCTGAATGTGTCAACCGTTTTCTGGAGCAGGCCGTGGGCCGCATCTTCCGGTGCAGGCAGGTTATCCTTATCAAGGCTGTCAAGATAGTTTGCTGTCGCCGCTGCGGTAAGCATGTCTGCTATCTCGATATAGTATCTTCTCTGCCAGCGCAGCACGTTATAAATCGTGTCTTTTGATATCCTCCCTGCATCCAGCTGTGCAGCCTGTCCGTTTGTTAAAATTTCTTTGGTTGTAGTTGTCATACGTTTATGACTCCTTTCTTAAAATTGGTTTTTTGTTTCGCTTTTATAGCCGGGTGCTGGCAAGCACCCTTTATCCTCCACTTCGTACATACAGCCCACCAGCAGCTATGCCACTGTACAATTCCTGCAAACTCCCTCCAGCCTGCGCATCAAGATGGATTGTTATTTTAATGTATCGTAATAAGGTTTGGAAAATAATCCTCAAAAAAGAAGCCGGTTCGCTGTGCGAACTTTAAATTACTATGACATATAAAATAGATTCAGAAAAAAAGGAAAAAAAAGGTTATAAAAACCGCATAAATACTGGATTTTTAAAAATTATTTTTCCAGAATATCATATCAGAATGATATGATTGATTTTTTTCAATATTGACATGGAAAACCGGCATGTTATAATCATTATTATGGGAGAAAGGAGGCTTTATAAGGCATGGGAAGGAAAAAGTCAAATGAGGACAAAAGTACAAAAGATGAAAAGAAAGCGCCTATCACAACGCTTGTAAAAGATGCAGAAGGGACTGAATACCATCTGAGGCCGTTAAGACCCAATACGGATGTGGATTTCTATAAGATTTATCTTTCCAAATTCAGCAGGACCCTCGACGGCATCATGAACCAAAAAATGAAGCTTGTCCTGTGGCTTATCAGGAAAATGACACTCACGAACGAACTGAAATATTCCTACCGCGAGATTGCAAGGCTGTCCGGCATATCCTACCAGACCGTGGCGGAGACCATAAAGACCCTTATAGAAGACGATTTCATGCGCCGCAACGATAAGACGCTGATGGTGAACCCGAACGCCGTTTTCAGGGGGCGACTTGACCTTAAAACCGCCGCATGTAAAACATATAACAAGATACGTAACCAGCCGGAAAAAGAGGATGGGGAACAGGATAAAGACGAAGAGGCAGAAGCACCGGGGAAAGGACAGAAAAGGAAAACAAAAAAAGAACCGAAAAAGAAGCCAGGGAAAAAACTGGAAAACGAAACGAAAAAGAAGCCGGAGAAAAAACTGGAAAGAAAACCGCTGAGCATGAAAGACAGGAATGACCTCGAGTGGGAGTTAAGGGAAATCAGCAATGAAATAAGCAGTCTTAAAAATTGGAGGGATAATCTCGAAGCCCAGCTTTATTTCGATGAAAAAAAGGCTGTAAGCGGGGAACTGGAAAAAATCACAAAGGATATCGAAAAGCTCTCGGACAGGGTGAAGTATATCAGCAGGCTGCTCTTTCTGGCAGAACCACCAGAAGAAGAGGACAAAAAAGACGGGGGCACACAGGCAGAGGAAGCGAAAACATAATCCCTTTATATAAAGCCCAGCGTGGGAAAGGCATTGTGCCGTCCTGCCAGGGGCTTTTTCCATACAGCCAACTCTCTCCCTGGCTGCCGCCAGCCTTGACTTCACAGGACTGCAATGTGGCGGAACTGCTTGCCGACGGTGAGGAACTCAGGAATAGACAATAATCTCCCCACCATCCGTCCGGGAAATTTTAACATTGCACCCCCGTGAAGTAAAGGCCAGGCCATTGCCCCGGCAATGGTGGCTGGATATATCTGCCGCCCCGGCTCCGAATCTAGGAATAGAAAGGGGCCTGCGCCCCATTGATACCGTTAATCCACAGGAATGCACCTCTACGTTGTCTTGGGATGAAAATATATAAGGCCGCATCCACGGCCCGGTTAAATAAATGAAGAAATGGAAAATCCACTGACACAGGAAAGAGAGGAAATCAGGATGAAGAATATTAGAAATTACGGCGTGGCAACAGGCAGGCTTACAAGGGATGTTACAGTTTTTACGAACAAGGATGGTTCCAGAAAGATTAAATTTACAGTCGCTGCACAGAACCATTTCACAAATGGGCAGGGCGAATATGACTCACAGTTTATCCCGTTGGAAGCGTTCATTCCCGCAAAACAGCAGAACAACGGGCCTTTCGATTATCTGGATAAAGGGGACCTGGTCTCATGCTCATATACCATTCAGAATAACAACTATAAGGATGGGAATGGCGAAATGGTCTATGGGCTCATACTGCTCGTTGACAATATCGCACTGCTGGAAAGCAAGACCTCCAAGGAGGCCAGACTTACAAAGACCGCATAATAACGCAAAAAGCCCCGCATGGATTGTGTGCCTCACTCTCCATGTGGGGTTTATTTTTTTAATATTCTGTTCCGGGTTGTGCCGGGCAAATCTTTAATGTTCATCTTCAAAAAGTTTGTAAATCAGATTAGAATACCCGGAACAACTTGGAACATTTTCCCATGTGCATTACATTCAATTACCATACTTGCCGGAAACGGGGCACAAAGCAGATAATATTCCATACGTTTGGCATGTCATATATTCGCTGATATCCGTCAAAATTCATTTTCTGTTTTTTACTATCCATTATTTTAAGAATTTTTTCTTTTTAAGTTATAATTTAGAATCCGGCAATATGCCACAGCAGATTTAGGTTTGCAATACTGCCTAATTAGTTTTTATAGCGGGTTATAATACACTTTTATGGTCTAAGTTTAGATTTGAATTACGTTAAGCTAAAATACGAACTTATCAAATGGTTCACTATCTGCTTGAATATTACTCCATTCAAAATCATATAATTCCTCACTTGACCAATCACTAATTTGAGGAGGATGAATTTCAAAAATAATATCTGCATCAAAATTGAGGTCATAATCGTCCATATCTTGCCAACGCAATCCATTACTTCCATATGTTTCTATACAACAAGAGCCAAATTGAGAATATAGAAGTATCAATATGCCACCCACGGCATTCATACAATTTTCTAAATTAGCCTTTTCAAGATTTTCTTCTCGATTATGCTTCACTGCATTGTATGCTTCGTACCAATCTGGCGATTTACTGATATGTGTTGCAAAATTCGCAAATGGACAAAATTCTTTTTTAACATATTCTAATTCATGTGATGTTGCATTTCGCTGTCTCCAATTTGAAAACTCTACCGTATATTTAGACAACAGAGAGGATTTTTCTAATTTTTTGTAATCAGTCATGGTAAAAAATCGTCCTTGCGGTATTGCTCCATTAGATTCCATTATTTGTTTACAATTCAGTTCTACTTCTGTACATGCGCGAAGTAACAGGCTGTATAATTCAAATGAAAAAGTATCTTTGTTCTTTTCATCAGGTTCAATAAAATTAAATATTGAACGTAATTCCTTTTCAATATTTATATAAGCTCTACTAAGTTGTAAACGGTCTGAGGCATATCTTGTGTCTATTACATAATCTGGTATAAATGCCTTTGGGCGCGCAATCCTGTAAAAAGGTTTTGAAATTCCCATAATATTTTCCTCCTAATTTTTTAGTAATAATTATAAACTGTTTTTTTAACAAGCACAACTCCTAAAGAAATGAAATAATCACATAAACATTTTCCCATGTGCATTACATTCAATTACCATACTTGCCGGCAAAACGGAGAAAACAAATCTGTTCCATACGGTTTGGAATGGATTCTGGCGTTTCTCATATGCGGAAAAAGACTGTCATTCCGGCAGCCTCTTTATTTTTCCCCGCATGTGTGCTATCATTTGCCTATCCGCAATCTTCTAAAAAAGCATATCAGAGCCCTTTTCCTCAAAAGTAGTAAATTGGTAGTAAATTCAGTTTAGAATCTTGCGGAAATGCTGTAAAATCAAGGGATTTAAGTATTACTATAAACTATTTGCCTGATAGTTTATACTCGTAGGCAAAAGTCGGATATTATTGTAGAGCGGCAAATTATAGTACCTAAAGATGCAGCAATCGCTACAAAATAAAATATCCATGTTCTATGGAATTCCTGTGAGAGCGTGTTTCCGAAAACAACACGCTTTTTTCTGTGCCGTTTTTCAGATAAGATAAACAGGTAACGATCATGAGGGAGTCCATGCAAATGATACGGATCCATACGGTTTTCAGCCTGCTCAATAAGATCCCCCTGACAGACCGGCAGTGGCTTAAGAAGGACAGCGCCGGTTTCAGAGGGGCGATGGAGAGATGCCCGCACTGCGGCACAAAAGGCTGCCTGAAAGAATTCGGGCACTATGGAAGATACCTGATAGAACTGGAAGCAGGAAAAGCCAGAGTCCATCCGGTAGAGATAAAAAGATACCGGTGTACATCCTGCCGCCATACCCATGCCCTGCTGTCCTCCTGCCTTGTGCCATACCGGTCATATTCCCTGCGCTTTATGCTGACTGTCCTGTACAGCTACTTTGGGAAACAGAAGACAGTGGAACAGATCAGCGCGGATTTTGGCATAGCAGCATCAACGCTCTATGAATGGAAAAAGCTTTTTCTGAGACAGAAAGACGTGTGGCTTGGAGTATTAAAGAGCCTGTACCGGAGTGAGACATCATTCTTAAAGGGATTAACGGGAAAGGAAGTTTCCGGGTTTTATGAAAGGTTCCGGTTTTCCTTTCTGGAGAGGATGCCCTGCACAGACCGGGAGGCGTCGTTTAACGGGAGCAGAAAGAAAAGAGGGATCACATAAAAACGAAATGGAGGAAAAAGAGCGGGCCTGTTATGCTGAAAGAAAAACAGGAGGCAGGGGAAATGGAGGAAGAAAAAGTACGGAAAGAACAGATGGAGATCGCCCGGATGCGTTTTGGGATGATAGCGCCGGTGATCCGGGGGACCTATCCGGATGCGTCAGTGTGTGCGTACTGCAGGCGGGTAGCGCAGAAAGTACAGAGCCTTCCGGACGGGCGGCAGGTCATGTATAAGCCGAAGACACTGGAGAAATGGGTGAGTCTTTATAAGAGCGGGGGCATGGATGCACTGCTTCCGAAGACCAGATGCGATAAAGGAGCCAGCCGTGTGATCACGCCGGAGGCAGAGCAGGAGATCCACCGGCTGAAAAGGGAATATCCGGGGCTGAACGGGACGCAGATCCATGCGCGGCTGGTGCAGGAGGCGTTCCTGCCTGCGGACGTTTCGGTGGCGGGTGTGCAGAGATACCTGAAAAAGAACGGACTGCGCGGGGAGGTGCGCGAAACGGAGGAAAAAGACAGGAAGGCATTTGAGGAGGCATATTTCGGCGGGATGTGGCAGGCGGACACCTGTTACCTGCCCTATATCCGGGAGGAAGGGAAAAACCGGAGGACGTACCTGATCATGATCCTGGATGACTATTCGCGGATGATCGTCGGGGGACGGCTCTTTTATCAGGAGAACGCGGCAAACTTCCAGCAGGTTCTGCGAGGGGCGGTGGCGGCGTACGGGATACCCAACAAGCTGTATGTGGATAACGGTGCACCCTACAGCAACGACCAGCTTTCCTATATCTGCGGCTCCATCGGGACAGTGCTCTTGCATACCCCGGTCAGGGACGGGGCATCCAAGGGAAAAGTGGAGAGGAACTTCCGGACTTTAAAGGAGAGATGGCTGTACGGACTGGACATTTCACAGATCCGGTCATTAAAAGAGTTCAACGGTCTGCCTGCCGGCTATATCAGGAAGCATAACACCACCGTCCATTCCGTGACCGGAAAGAGCCCACTGGAGAGGTATCTGTCGGGGAACGAAAAGATACGGAGACCGAAGTCTGTGGAATGGCTGGAAGAATGTTTCCACAACCGGATATACCGGCGTGTGAACAGGGATGCAACGATCCATCTGATGAATACAGTGTACGATGCACCCATGCAGTTCATCGGGCAGAAGGTGGAAGTGCGTTTTCTGCCGGGGCAGGCGGACGGCGCCTATGTATTGTATGGCGGGGAGCATTACCCGCTGCGGCTGACGGACCGTGTGGAGAACGGGCGGACAAAAAGGGATAACGGATTGTCGATCCGGTACGGGAAGGAGGAAACGACGGATGTTCACTGAGTATTACGGGATGGGGTTCAATCCCTTTAACAAACAGAACCTGAAGGAAAAAGATGCGTTCCCGTCGGAGGACCATAGACAGATGCAGGAGCGTCTGGAGTATTTAAAGAGGGTGAGGGGGATCGGGTTGTTCACGGCAAGACCGGGGATGGGAAAGAGCTATGCGCTCAGGTGCTTCATGAAAGGATTAAACCCGAACCAGTACCAGACAGCCTATATCTGCCTGTCCACCATCAGCGTGTCGGAGTTTTACAGGCAGTTATGCGACATACTGGGGCTGGAGGCGTGTGGGAGCAAGACGGGGATGTTCCGCGCGATACAGGAGAGGCTGTACTACCTTTATAAAGAAAAGAAACAGCCTTTCATACTGGCAATAGACGAGGCACAGTATTTAAACTACAGTATCCTCAGGGACTTAAAGATGCTGATGAATTACAGCTATGATTCCCTGAACTGTTTCAGCCTTGTGCTTACCGGGGAGCCGTATCTAAACCACATCCTGGAGAAACAGGTGCATGAGGCATTAAGACAGCGGATCACGGTGCACTATAATTATGAGGGATTGTCAGACAAAGAAATACCGGAATATATCCGGCACAAGCTGGAACTGGCGGGAGCAAGCAGGCAGATCATGGAGCCGGAGGCGGTAAGTGCGGTACACGGATACAGTGAGGGAAATGCGAGGAAGATAGACAATCTGATGACGGATGCGCTGACGATTGGAGCACAGCAGGGAAAGACGGTGATCGATACGGAGGTGATCCTTGCGGCGGCGAATAACCAGTCACTGACGTAGAGATAGGAAAGTGAAGAAAATGACGGCAGGAACGTGAAGTTGAGATGCGATCCTGCCGTTGTTTTTGACTTAGGTGGCGGTAATAATGTGCTGTTGGTGGAGATGAGAATTTGTCGCTCAACAAGTATATGCTGACCATCCGGGAGGCATCGGTCTATTTCAATATCGGGATCAAGAAAATGAGACGTCTGGCGGAGGATAACGCCGGACGTTTCGCAGTTTTCAGCGGGAACAGGTACCTCATCATCCGCACAAAATTTGAGAAGTTCGTAGAGGAATGTTCCGCGTTATAAATCCCTTTTATTTGCCGTAAGTAGTTGACTTTTCCCGGCTTTAGAGTGATAGATGTCATGACCGGAAAACCCGGCGACAGGAAAGGAGGAAAACCAGAATGAAGAAACCATCACCGGAACAGAAAGACGTCCTGAACCCGGAGGAAGCAGTCCGGTATTTCGGATTCAGCAGGAGGAAATTTTTCGGAATGCTCAGGGAGGGGAAATTTAAAAAGTACACTGCTTTATACGGCAGGCGTAGGCTCATCCTGCGGGGCGAGTTTGAAAAATATCTGGAAGAAAACCCGGAGGTAAAGGAGGGACTGTTAAATGGCGGGAAAAGCAAAGTCACGGCGTGATTCCAAGCACCGCGTCCTGCGCAGGGGAGAATCCATCCGCGCAGACGGGAAATACCAGTTCAAGTACCATGTAAACGGCAAGCCGCATTTTGTGTACAGTTGGCGGCTTGAACCGACAGACACCCTCCCGGTGGGGAAGAAGCCCTGTTTATCGCTGCGGGAACTGGAAAAGCAGATCGGGTATGACCTTGATTCCCTTTCAGACCCTCTGGGGAAGAACATCACGGTCGGGGAACTGGTGAAGAGATACCTTGCAACGAAAACAGCAGTTAAGCCAAACACACTTATGAATTATAAATTTGTACAGAATGTCCTCAAAGGAGAGGCTTTTAATGACAAAAAGATTTCACAGGTCAAGACATCGGACGCAAAACTGTTCCTTATAAAGCTCCAACAGGACGGGAGGCGGTACAGCACCGTCAAAACCGTGCGCGGTGTTCTGCGCCCGGCTTTCCAGATGGCGGTTGACGATGACGTACTGCTGAAGAACCCCTTCGGTTTTGAACTTGCCGGAGTGGTGGTTAATGACAGCGTGACGAGGGAAGCCATCACAAAGGACCAGATGCGGAAGTTCCTGAAATTCATCCATGATGACAATGTCTACTGCAAGTATTACGAAGTGGTCTATATTCTTTTCCACACGGGGATGCGGATTTCGGAATTCTGCGGATTAACGCTGCGGGATATTGACTTGGAAAACAAGGTCATTAATATCGACCATCAGCTCCAACGGACTTCCGATATGCGGCTGGTCATTGAATCCACCAAAACGAATGCTGGAACAAGGAAACTGCCCATGACAGAGGACGTGGCACAGTGCTTCCGGGCAATCATTGAGGACAGGGAAGAACCGCGGTGCGAAAGGGTGGTGGATGGTTATGCGGGATTCCTGTTCACGGATAAGAACGGCTACCCGGAAGTGGCCATGCATTGGGAACACCGCTTCAACCATATGGTCAAGAGGTACAACGATATCTACCGGGTGCAGATGCCGAACATCACGCCCCATGTCTGCCGCCATACCTACTGCAGCAACATGGCAAAATCCGGCATGAACCCCAAGACGCTTCAATACCTGATGGGGCACAGCGACATCGGGGTGACGTTAAATACCTACACGCATCTTGGCTTGGAGGATGCCACGGATGAGCTGCGCCGGATGGAGGACTTGGAGAATGCCAGAAAGGAACTGGAAAAGGACAGGGAAGAGAAGCCCGTCTCGCAGAAGATGTTCCGGGCGATCTGAATAAAGAAAGTTTTGCGCCCTGCTTCGGCAGGGCATTTTTTGCTTTGAAATGAAATGAGGGTATGATATACTCAATTATACATACGAATTTTGGAAAATTTAAAGGGAGAATATTATGGAAGTAGAAGAAAAAATGGCAGAAAAGCCAGAGGATTGGCCTGCGAATGCAAGAGAAAGAGTGCTTGAGGCAATATGCGAAAAAGTAGAAGAATTTAGGGAAAATCCGTCATACAAAACCAGAGAAGTGCTTCTGTCATTAGTTTGTAATCATGATTTAAACCAATCTACAGGAATTGGCTTAATGAGAGTGACAGAATATGAAGTCGCAACAATAAATTATCTATATATGATTGGAGCAGCACACCAGATAAATTCATTAAAAATATATCTTTATGATTTAATAACTGAAACTACACGTTTACAAAAAATAATGTCGTGGTGTAATCCAGTGTTAGGTGCTAATGATGAGGATGCAGCAAGAATTATTACATATGAGGAAGGTTTGATGCTTCCTTTAAAACTTTATCATTTTGCATATCAAAAGTATACGATTGAAAAGGAACTTCCTTTTGCCGAACAATTGTTTTCTGTTGTTAATGGGGTGATGCAAGTAAGCAAGACAGAAGATGAAATAAATTCCATAGCATATGCGTATTCTGCATTATTACATGATATAAGTAATATGCATGGAAGTAAAAAAGAGCGTATTTGGGAGTTTACAAGAGAAGAACTATTAAAGTTATTTAAACTGGAAGCAAAAATATTAAAAATGAATAACCAATCACCTATTACACGCCCTACCAAAGGGATATTGATTATGCAGATAAGCAATTTTATTTTAAAGTCACGGCATAATTATAATGAAGATTATATATGTAAGTATCTGCCCCAAAATGTTGCTAGGGAGAGTGTAAGTAATCATCAGATCTGGATGAAAAAAACTGAATTATTAAATGATAAGAGAGAGCAGAAAGTTATTCCGGAGTTTTTCCAAGATACATCTTGGATTAAGTATGATTGGATAAAAGATATTGATTTTACGGCAACGAGAACATATTATGTATCCTGTTTTAGTAAAGCAATAAATAGTGATGAAATGCAGAATGATTATGGGCAATGCATATATGGATACAAGAATGACAGAATAATAGACTTGGTGGCTACTATAGGAATAATGAAATTAAAGAAAAAGGACGATACAGATGATGATTTGCCAGATACGATAGAACGACCATATATTTCTCAAGTTATTGCATTTGATGTACTCTATGATGCAATAGAAGCGAAGAAAGAATTAGAATATCTATTTGATGTTATAGATATGTTTGATATGAGAGGTGCTGAGAAAAAACAATTTTTACAGGAGATACTCCAATATTGGATTTTATCCGTAAAGGACTATGAGTGGCATGAAGAAAAGGAGCGGAGATATGTAATTTTTCTCTATGATGATTATAATTATAAAGAAGTTGAGTTTGATGATACTTTTCTAAAGGTAAAAACCTCTTTATTTTTAACGCCGGATTTTATAATTGGAGATAATCCAGGGAGGTGGGAAATCATGCGGCAACTTTATGCTAAAAGAAAAGCATTGTTTAGTAGGGAGTATTTGTTTTGTGAAGAATGTTTGATGCAGGATCATGATGCTGCGGTTATGCAGATGCCGAAAGTCTGTCCTGTGTGTGGTTCAAATAAAATAAAGATGGTGTATCATGAAGAGTAGTAAAAACCTTCAATTCCTACTACGTTTTTACTACGATTGACGGAATCAATATGCCCCGTTTTGCCCCGATTTGCCATTTCCGTTACATTTTTAACAATCTCAACGAAAAATCAAAACCCCGCAAATCGTGCCAAAACACGGAAAACCAGAGCATTTCAGGAGGAAAAACAAACATGATTTCGATACTTTTTGTGTGCCACGGAAACATCTGCCATTTCCTCTGAAACCCCGATAAAATGGGACTTTTTCGTAGGTCGAAAGAAGGTTTACAACCATTTTACAACTTTTAAATTTAGTCCCGATATGGTATGCCATAGAATATCGGCAGCTTTGTCGTTTGCATGTAAATTTGCACGATAATGATGGCATCTTACTTGAGGAAACTCTATCATTTAACCCGCATAGAAAGGAGATTTCAGCACATCAGTCAACGTGTGTAACTGATTAG
>ERZ808037.1574-NODE-1574-length-14278-cov-4.017534_pt1 | contig 14278 bp, 1 predicted proteins | sample MGYA00380190_ERZ808037 | MGnify/ENA primary metagenome ERZ808037 (study PRJEB31490, sample SAMN06133399) | mouse gut metagenome | isolation source: J9 | host: mice | place: China: Chengdu | collected 2015-05 ...
GACATGTCCCCAAACCCCTGAGATCATCACCTGCGGTGATGGCTGCGCGTTCCGTTGGAACGCTGAAAAATCGAATCCTAATATCTTGCCAAAATAGAAAAATGCTATGCAATCGGCGAACCTTTTGCATAGCATTTTCTGTTTTTCCGTTTACCTGGCGCAAGTCATAAGTTTTGCAATGTTTCCTTATGGGCTACTGTCATTTGGCAGCCCCTTCTTTTGCTTCTTTTTCGGTTTGTCGGTTTTTCCGCATTCCGCTTCATCTGTCGGGATATTTAATTAGTCACCCGCACCAGATTTTACCGCCCAGTTGAAGGTTACGGTAACGGAATCTACAACCGCTTCTCCTTTTTTAATATCAATTTTTACGTTTTCCCACTTGACAGTGTTTGCCGTAGAATCCTTGCTATAAGCCGGTGCCGGGTCAGCCGTGTCGTCAATGGCAGCGCTGAGATCCGTTCCTGTTACCAAACTACCAACTAATGTGTTGATTGTGTTCTTCAACGCACTTTCCTCAGGAAGGCTAGACGCATCATTCACTTCAATCGTCTTCGCTGCTTCCACGGTGATTGCTGCCTTTAACTGTGCTGCCGTCTGGAATGCAGCCTTCCACGGCACAACCGCTGCGTTCTCTACCTTAAACTCGCCCTTCATGCTCTCATCGCCCGTGAGTACGATATTCGCGGTGATGCTAACCTTACCGGGTTTTGCCGCCGTCTCTCCGACTGCAGGTTCAGCAGGCGTATAAGTCACAACAATGTCTTTCGCTGTCCAGCCGAGAATACTCTTCTCAAGTTCGTCATCTTCCAACTTAGCCTTAACTGCCTCTGCTACCGCCTCCTGCGTGTTGCCTACACTGGCAAGCGTCGTCGCAAGAACATCATACTGTTCTGTGCCCTCATTCCCGCTCGTGACAACCGTTTTCGTAACCGCCGCTACTGCGTCCGCTGCCGTGGCGAAATACAACGCCGCCTTTGTATCAGGAATTTCAGTCTCGCTAAAAGTATACTTTACGGTTCTGCCTGTCTGGCTCTTTGCTTCCAGAGAGAATGCAATGCTTCCAGCCTTTGCTGCTACTGCATTGTTTTCAGCATCCGTCGTTGCAGATGTCGGAGCCTGATAAGTAAAGTCATCCTCTTTTTCACCTGTCGTCGAACCGGCTTTATCCCTTTGTGCGTAAGCCACGGTAATCTTGTCGTTTCCGATTGCTTCCTTTGCGTCAGCCAGAATCTTCGCCTCAATCTTCCCTTCGATACCGCTGCAGTCGTCTACGATGGCTAAAACATTTGTGCTGCTAAGAGCTGTGCTGAGTGCGGTCTGCGCATCGCCGATGTTCTTGATTCTGTCAATCGTCTTTGTTTTAGACGCAGTATAATGAGTTTCGTCATTAATGCAGACTTCAACTTTAAGACTTCCTGCCTTTCTCTCCGTTGCTTCTGTCTTATCAAACGTCTTAATCCAGATATTAACGCTGTCTCTGTCAGAGTTGTACTCCTTCACGCCGTCCAGACCCCATATTGCTGCCAAAAGATCAGCGGACTCCAAATCATTGGCTGCTACAAACTCATCACTATCAAGGTAATTCTGGATTGCTGTTTGAATAGCTTCCTCAATGGCATTTCCGTCGCTTCCTACTTTGTGCTTCACGCCGAGCTGTTTGCAGGTGTAGGTAAGCGCTGCTGTCGCACCATCGCCTGTCGCGAGGTCGTTTTTAAGGGTCAGAGTAATAACCGCCGTTCCCTTATCCATAATGCCGTCGTAATCCGCCTCGTCGCCCTTCTCGGTATCTTTAACCGGATTGCCATCATTCAGCTCTGCTTTCGTAACAGTAGTGCCGTCATACTGATTCCACCATTCCATACTGCTCCAGTCAGGAGTGAGCGTGACATCCGCATCCGCCGGAATCGTGTTATATACCTTTTCCCAGACCTTATAGAGCAGACCGTTCAGGATAACCCTTGACGCATCGTCCTGCGGAGTTGTCAGCTTCTCGATTTCCGCCTTGATGTCTCTCGCATTCTTGCCGGTGCCAAGTGTGGTCGTACCATTCAGAACACTCTTAACCTCATCAAAGGTCATAGGCTTCTTCGGCATGGTCACGTTGAAGGTAACCGTCTCGGTCGTAGCGCCGTTATTTGTGTAAGTGAATGTCACAGGCACTTTCAGCTTCGCGCCGTAGGTCGTGACAACAGCTACTTTGTCCTTTGCTGCTGCCTTTTTGTTAGCCTCGGTTTTCACATACTGGTCGTTCAGGACTGCCTTGCTCACAACGATTCTGATGCACTCTCTGCCATCGTCGTCTGTTATCGTATTGTTTCCGTCCTTCGTCGATATTGTGATCAAATCTTTACCGTCAACTTTGCCGGCAACCTCATTCAGCGTCTTGTCTGTCTTAGTATCCTTTGCCAGCGCCGCTGCCGCAATCGCGGTATTTCCTGCCACGAACTCGTAAGGCACGAGAACTGCATACTCACCCATCTTACCAGCCGTACCCGGCACATAGTTGCCAGCGTTCAGCACAATGTTCGTGCTCTTGGTCTTAAATACCTTCTTCGCGTCAACTGCCTTCACGTCGATCACAGCCTTCACGTCCACGCCGCACGCTGCAATCATTTCCGCCTCACTTGCATACGCGGTGTTACCCTCTTTGTTCAGATAGGTCAGATCCCACTTATTTGCTGTGCTGTTCCATGTCGCGGTCTTGATAATGCCGGAATCCGCAGGTACAACCTTCATCAATACCTCATGCTTCTTTGCTTCCGCCGTCGTCTTGCTGGTAATCTCGATAACGCCGGTCCTTCCATTCAGACTCACCGCCTTTACGCCATTATCCGCCGTAAATCCATCCTTATCTGATGGAAGAAGCGCCGCTGCTACCACGCTGACCGGCTGCTTGCCGTTCATCAGACGTACATTTACTTTTACAGCCGCATTGTTCGGTGCAAATACGCTTGCGCCTTCCACGGTGTATTTATTCTCCTTAAAGGAGATAGTCACCTTGATATCCTTAGTGTTGTATTCCTTGCCGCTCGTTACCCACTCGTCACCGCTTCTAGTAACATACTGTGCGTTGGTCACGGTAATATACCCGACACAGTCTTCCTTCGCCTGCTTCTGAAGTTCCTTAGTCTCAGACTTACCAGTGATGTAAGTAATATCCGCTGCAGTCAGGTTATCCCTCAGACCGATGGTGTAACCAAGAAGGCGATTTCCGCCAGCATTTTCTATCGGCTTCACCTCGAAATACTTGGTGAACTGATTGGTATGCGTACCCTTGGTGGTACCCTGATCCTTGGTTTTGATCACGTTCTTCGCCTCGGAAACCACATATCTGAGTCTGTCGTCCGTCTTTACGGCAATCTTGGCAGTTTTGCTGCTCATGGCATCCAACTTATAGCTTGCCGTTACGGACAAATTATAGTTATATTTCTTAGCCTTCGGAATGGAGAAGCTCAGCTTCACATCCTTCGCCAGAGGCAGAATCTCGCCGCGCTTCTGCTCGCAGACGGTCGCGATCATCTTGTAGGAGCCTTCATCGAGATAACCCGGGTATATCTCAAAATAACCGTTCTCGTCAATTTTCTTAAAGTCTATAAAACCGTTTTCATCCGCAAGCTCTTCCGCCGCATTGTTTGCCGCCGTATAATCCGGAGAAATCTTTACATACTGACCCGCATAGTCAACTTTGCTGCCCTTCACCTGATAAACGATAGGATTCGAGTAATTTCCGTCGTCCTCATTATACAGGGCATCATTGGTAATCTTCTTCGGCGAAACCAGCTTGATGGACGGCGCCTTCTGGCTGGCTGCGTTGAAGCTCGTGTTCGCAATATTATATACTTTGAAATTGCTTGCCTTATTCGGGTTAGCAGTGTCGGTTACGGTAATCTTCGCCTTGCCGTCCTTGCTTGTAACAACGACCGCCGTACCCATCATGCTGTAAGGCTGGTAATTCTTATTTGCGTCCAAATTCTTCGCCCAGTACTTGTTTGTGATAAGCTTACCGCCATCAACCTTTACTTTGACGTTTTTATACTGACTATCATTCTGCCAGAGACCTTCATATGTTCCTACCGTGTGTTTATGCTGCAGATTCAGCACATACATCTGGTTGCTGCCGCCGGCGTACTGAATCGTGTCCTCGTGCTCGGGGCTATACTCAGAACCGTCTGCGCCTGTCAGAGCCAGACCGAGGTTCTCGTAAGGAGCAATAGTGAGAAGCAGCGTATCCTTCACCTTTACGCCCTTGCTTGCCTTACCGCCGTCCACGGTATTCACGTTAATCTTTAACTTCGTGCCGGGCTTTTTGAAGGTAAGCCGAGCTCTGCCAAACCGGTCAGGCTGACCCACTTCCAGATTTGCCTTGGAACCGGAAACAATGGTCACCGGCATAAAGTCAGTGCTTGCAGTGTATCGATCCAATCCTTTCTTCACGTCGTTCTTCAACGCCGCTACATACAAGGCTTCGTCAAAATCCTCCGCCTTGAGCGCGGAAGCGTCCTTCACCTCACCGTTTGCTTTTACGATTACGATGGAACCGTCTACGAGCTTATCCTGCTCGTCGGTGATGGTGAAAGTAAAGTCTTCATACGTAGCTTCTTCATTTCCGGCAAAATCTGCTGCCTTTGCCGTTACGGTAAAGGTATTCTCTTCGTCGGTCTTACCAAACTGATAATCTTTGGTAACCGTCACCGTGCCGTTCTTCACGGTGATGGTGGGAGCCGCTTTCCCCTTAGCGTTTACCGCATTCAGATTCTTCTGAATGTTCGCATTCTGATATTCGCTGTCAATCGTCCATGTCACAGCCGCCTTAGCGGGCTTAACTGACTTATATCCGCCGTTATATTTCAGGGTAATTTTTGCGGAGCCGTTCTTACCTTTGCTGCCGGGCACAACAAAAATCGTCTCAGGCAGCTTCGCCTTGCTCTCGTCCGCTTCAATCAAATAAATACCCTGTTTGACATTCAGCTTCACGACAGCGGTTGCCGCATAGCCGTCACCGTCGATTCCTGTGTCCGCTTTCGTCGGGTAGCTTGCCGTTACTTTTACGCCGAGCGTCTTGTAGTCTGCCGCGGTGGTACTCCCTTCCGTTGCGCTCACGTAAACGGAGTTATCCTGTGGATCCACCCATGCCTGGAAACCACCCTCATCAGATTCGGCTGGAGCATTAGCGGTAGTTCCCTTACTGCCTTTCAACACACCGGTCTTGGTGTCCACAAACTGTACGGTAAGCTCGTCGTAGCCGGTTTCTTTGCCGAATACAGGCGTCGCTACCTTTACATTTTCCTGACCGGTAAATACAGCCGCACCGTTCATGGTCTTGACAGAAAGCTTCGTCTCATAAAGAGGCTTTTTGGTTTCCAGAACCTTATCTTTGTCCTTAATTATCGCCGTGTGCTTGCTGGCAACATAATCGGTGCCTTCCGTCACGGTAGCCTTCGTTTCAAGGTTATCACTGACGACAGACTGCACCAGTGCTACTTCCTTGATGCTTGTCGTCAACTTGTTGGCGATATCGTCCTGCGCCGCGTCACCGGTTCTCGTATCTTTCACAAGCTCAATGGCAACGGTTTTGGCAGGATTCGCATAGTCGTATTCGTCTATTCTATAATACTTCGTCAGTTCAGCACCCGTAAGCTTTGCTACGCTTGCTGGAAGCTCGCCGTCAACCGTAATCTCATCCAGAACCACCTTGTAATAGAGATCGCCTGTCACGGGATCCGCAGGCAGATTTTTCTTATTTCTAAAGGTCGCGTTCAGGTTGATTCTTACAGCGGTGTTGCTCGCCGTGCCGGGCGCTGCGGTAATGCCTGTGACGTCATTGTCCGCCATATAGCCCTTTACATCAAGCTTGAAGCTGCCGCCTTCAAGGGCTTTTTCTGTCTGACCTGCTGTCACTTCTTCATTCTCGTTGAAGATGCGGACCGCAACCTTTCCTCTCGCATCTTTTGATGCGGTGGTCGTGATGGTGAAGGTACCGTCTTCATCGATAGAAATATTGCTGCCATTAGCAAACCATGCCTGCTCCGCTGCGGTAAGCGCGGTACCGTCCTCCTTAAACAGCTTCACGCCCAAATCGCTCACGCTGGCGCCCACAGATTCTACCTTGAAGGTCATCCTCGCGTCGAGAGGCATCTCAACCGTAGCATCCTTTGCCACAGCCGTCGTCTTTCCATCGACCACTCTGGTTACTTTTACTTCACTGGAGTTAGCGTTGGTTCTCAGCTTCGCTGTAAAAGGCTCTTCCTGCCCCTTCTTGTAAACGTTGATGGTAAGAACCTTGCCGCGCTCAGATTTATGAATCTCGCCGAGCGTTGCGAACTTGCCATCCGTATCAACCTCCGCTTCCGTCTCCGCGGTTGCTTCGCCATCCTTCACAACAACGTCGTAGAAATCTACATCGTCTTTCTGGTTTTCCGTCTTAAACAGCTTAATCGTAATTCCCTGTGTTGTGTAGTCAGCCTCATATACGCCGTCTTTGCCTTTCTCCAACTCAGAAGAGCCATCATAAAGTTTTACGACATAAGCGCTCTCGGACTCCACGTCAATGACTACCTCGCCGGTGACTTCCTCGATCTCCAGCGTCGCAGCGCCTGATTTGGTGGGAGTTACTTTGCCTTCCTGATCACCCATTTTGTAGGCAACGCTCTTGAAGTTCGCGCCCTCTACTTTGGTGAAGGTCAGGAAAAGGCTCTTGCCGATAACTGCATCTGCAAGTTTATAATAACCGTCCTCGCCCTCTGTTCCCAGAGCTGCGGAAGCGGAAGTATTACCTACTTTATATTCGGTAAGCGTTACATCGCTGGTGTTAAGTTTTACCTTGACGGTCGCCGGTTCATCATCTGCCGGAGGCGCCTCCGTAATTGTAAGTGTACTCACACTTGAGCTGCCATCCGTCAGGTTCTTTGCCGGGAAGATGTAGTTATAGCCGTCACCTTCCTCTGTGAGCGTCACGTCACTGCCATCGCCAATGCCAAGCACCACCTCCGGCACTTTGTCAGTGTCCACAGACACCTTCACACGCTCTGCCGTTTTAGGGATGTACCATGTGTTCTTCCACACATCATCTCCGGCATCACTATTGTCTTCCGAAAGCGTCTCGTCAAGAGAAGCGTCCTTAAAGGTAGTGCTGCCCGCTTCCCCATACTGCACCGAGTACTCCGCACCCTCAAGCTGATTATCAACCCTGAGCACTTTATCGGTATCATTTGCTTCGAAAACCGTATCGATGGTCACGGTAGCGGAAACGACGGTAAACTTTTTATCTGCCGCACCATCCGCAGTGCCACCCACGTAATTTTTATCCTCACCGACAAGAGTGAGCGTCGCAGCGCCGTTTTCCACCTTTAACTTCTCGGTCTGCTCTGCGGGTGTGCCGTATTTGCCTGCCTCATCCGTCTCGTAGCTTACCTGCTTCTTCACCGTAATAACGGAATCGTCCTTATCGCTGCCTTCGCCGCCCCTCTTCGGAAGCTCATAGCCTGCATTGGGGGTCACCTTAATCTTTAAGGTCTTAACAGCGTTGTCGGTTACTGCCTCTACCGTCTTATTCTCCGGCAGCTCTGCCTCATCGTCGCCGATAGTCACAACCGCTTTCGTAAGATCCCCTGCAAAGGTTACCTCGTGCACGTTTGTCACCTTATAATCGTCATCATAGGTTGTCGCCACGGTAATCGTAATCGTCGTTTTTTTGTCGAAGCCAACAAGGCTCTTCAGGGAAACCGTGTAAGGCGTAACGCCGTCTACCGCTTTTCCGGCTGTAATATCTGCCGCAGGAATCGCGGTGCCGTCTTCGTTCGCATCGGTCTTAGCCACGGCTGTAACACCTGCTATTTTATAATTTGTATTTGCCTTAACGCCAAAGGAAAGTACACTTGTTTCCTTTAAGCCGCCTTCCGCAATGGCATCACCAAAGCCACTGGAACCCTCGTTATATTTAATGGCATCCTCTGCGGTAGATGTACCTGCAGACAGCGTGATATTTTCATTTTCTGCAATCTCCGCGGTCAGCGTCGCTGCAGCAACCGCCTTCACGGTTATCGCGATGTTCTCGTCGTCCCACGCCTTCTTATAATTGGAAGGTTTGATGGAGATGGTGTCGTATTTCGTCGTCGCCGCCGCGGAAGCGTTTTCTTTCAAATCTGTCTTGGCAAAAGCAACCGACGTGTCTCCTGCCTTAGCTTCACTGAGCTTAAAGCCGTCATTTGCCTCGACAATATAAGTCACCTCCGTGTCGTATGCCGCGTTTGTCACAGCCGCAGTTACTTCATCGCTCTTCATATTGCCTTTTGCGGCATCGCTTGCATCTACAGGAGCCACTTTGTAAATCTTGGCATTGGTTCCTGTGAATGTAAGCGTGTAAGTCTGCGCTGCGGTAGTCAAAACAATCTGAACCGGCTGACCAACGGTAACTGACGCGCCCTCAACAGTCTTGGTGGTCTTGATATCGTCCCATGCAACCTCATAGATTGTGTTAGCATCAGCACTTGCGTTCGTCAAATCTTTTGTGACCGGTGTTTTGCCCTCACCGCTCTCACCGATTTTAGCTTCCACTTTTGTCAGCTTGCGACCATCATTCAGCGCAACGCGGAAACGAAGCGCTTTGCCAGTCGCCAGCTTATTATTGCCGTCAACACAGCCTCCTACCCATTTCACAGCCGCGGTATCCGCATCTGTGCCGCTCTTGGATTCAACGGTGATTTCGGCTTCCTGGCTGGGAGACACGGACATAATCCCGCTGTCCTGCGTAACCTGCTCATCATCAGCCACAGGCTTCTCGGAGGTTTCCGATTCCTCATCCTCGGGAACCGCTACCTCAGGAACCACCGGCTCCTCCTCCACAGGCTTCTGTTCCACAGGGGGTTCCGGATTCTCCGTATTATCGGGATCCTCCTCCGGAATATCCGCCTCGTCTCCCTCATCCGGAATACTTCCTTCAGAGGTCTCTTCTTCCTGCCCGCTCTCCTCTTCTGAGATTGGCTCCTGATCGTCAAGCTGCTGCTCTGCGATGATTTGTGTTTCATCGTCCGGAGTTGCATGAACGGTCAGGGCAGTCTGTGGCACGGTTGTCAGTACCACATCCGTCAAAAAATAATTCTTAAGATTTTCTTAATTTTGCTTTTCTCAGCAACCACGAGGCTTTTCTCGTACATGCCCTCCCTTTGACACTTTTTATCTCGTTTTTATTTCGCGTGTTATTTCACGCAAATAGCGGATTTGTCGCTAAATTGTTACTAATTAAATTTTTATTAAATCATAAAATGCTTTTTTCCACCCGGCTTGGAAACGGTTCCGGAAGCATAAAATTTGTCACTAATTTGTTGCTAACAGAATAAATAACATTTGTTTTTATTATTTCAATAAAAACACCGCACAGCTCTCTTTTCAGCCGCGCGGTGTTTTTGTATCATCCGTTATTTAATTACAAAAGTTTTCACGATTGGACTTCTGGTAAAATAATTGCCCTTGCCGCGAATGGTAACTGTACCGATTCTCGTACCACTTCGCAAAACGTTATCCGAATAGGTCACGGTATAATCCTTTTTGGCGGAAAGTTTTCTGCCGTTCACCTTGACGGTTACCGCAGGTGTCATGGCTTTCCCCTTGTAACTCTGCAGGGCGATATCAGCCACATCCGCTTTGACGATCTCAGCCTGATCGATAGTGAAATTTAAAGTTCTTTCTCCCGTAGCCTTTTTGGTCGCTGCGCTGGTTTTATCTACGACCCAGCCGTTTCCCTTCACCTTTACGGTAACCTCCGGTTTTTTTGTGCCGGTCACTTCCTTATTATTTTTATAACTCAGGGTATAAGCCGTGCCGGGCTTTAAGTTAAGCACCGTGCCGTCCGCCTTGCTGAAAGTAACCACAGGCTTCACCGCTTTCCCCGTATAGGTGACCGGAGCAACCTCAATCGTAAAGTCTTTAAGCTCCAACGCTTTCAGAGTAAAGATATTCTCAATCTTTACGCTGCCGCCGTAATTACCTTTCCCTGTAATCGTCGCGGTTACAGGCGCCTCTCCGCCACTCCATCGCCCAACCTTGTAAGATACCTTATAGTCATTTGTCGACAGCTTATGCTCCTTGGGAATCGCACTTCCGCCCTCGACGTCGTGCCTCTGAGAAATAAATGCAATCTCCGGGGTCAACGTGTAGCCGTTGTACGGAATTTTCAACGTTCCTGCCATATCTTTTTCATCGTCTGTATTGACCAGATTTCCGTCCGCAGCATCCGTCCACTCACCGTCAAGCGTCTTTTTCAGGTTCCTCGCTGACAGCTCCGGCGTTCCAATCCAGCCTTTCGACGCTTTGTCCTGCTCTGTCTTGATATTTTTGCCGTCCGCAAGCGTCCTTTTGCTGATGGTAAATGTTACCCTCTTTTCACCGATATAATCTCCTGTTCCGGTGATGACGACCGTCGCCTTGCCCGCATTAATATTGTTCTCATAGTTCACCCGATAATTCGTATTTTCAGTCAGAGTCTTCTGATTCCTGCCCGAACCTATGGTAACTACGAGCTGCTGCTTTCCAGCCACTGTACTCTGCGCGGTAGAACTTGGTCTAATCGCACCGCCGGTATAATAGAACTTACCGTTCACCGCAATCTTTGCCTTAGAGATTAGATACTGTTCATCCTTAACCTCAAGTTCCACTTCTTTTTCATCCGTATAATTTTTCTTTAGCTTCCCCGCGACAGTTATTGTGTACTTACCCGCTGTTTTCAGCTTATCACTTCCGGTCTTATTGTTTTTTGTTTTCGTCTGGTCGTAGGTATAAACCGGAGCAGTCTCTCCGCTTTTCACAATTTTTGTAATCACATACTGGCTTGAAGCCACTGTCTTAACGCCGTCCTTCACCGTCAGCTTCGGCACCTGTCCGTTCCTGCTCACTGGCAGCGAAGCCGCTGTGATCTTCGCGTTCTCGATGCTTCTGGGTCTGATATCAAAAGTAATCTTATTATTTCCCGCCCTGCCGTTCGGTTTCAGGTCAAAGGTCGTTCTCGTCCCCGAAAAATTTCCCTTTCCCGTAATTTTGATGGTCGGTTTACTGTTCACATTGATATCCGTGTAAATGGCACCGTTTTCGTCTGTCCCGGAAACATACTGACTCGCGTTCACATTTTTGGAATACGTGACCGTATAGTCCGTTCCCTTCGTCAGCGTTGTCGTCTTCTTTGTTTTCGTCTCACTGTCAAGATAAGTCAGCTTCACCGTGACAGTCGGCTCCACCTTTTTACCCGTATAATACCGTGTAGCATTCGCAACACTAATCTCCACTTTACGCTCATCCTGCGCATCCTTCGACACGTAATTCAGAGGACATTTCGCAATCGTAAAAGTGGTGGTTACCGAACCTTCCCTGTATGTCTCAAGCCCCTTATCGGTGGGAGCCACGACTACCGTCGCCTTGCCAATTTTCTTGTTGTTATAATAGAACACTCTGTAAATCTCATTGCCGACAGGGTTATCGAGCAACTTCCCCTCCGCATCCTTCACCTGTATCTCAGGCGTCAGCTCCTTCTGTTTGCCCAGATAATAGGTGCTCTTTGCTGGCGTGGAACCATCTCCCTTGTCCGGATCTTTAAAGGTTACCTTGAGGTCCGTAAACTTCTTTCTCGTATCCTCGACAATATTAAAAGAAATCTCCCTGCTGCCTGTAAAGCGATCACCCTTCGCTGTCAATACGACCTTCGCTGCACCCGTCGCCTTATTCTTGTTATTCTTGTAAGATACGGTATAATCATCCTTCGTCAGGACATAGCCCTGATAAGTCAGCTCCACTGTAGGCGTAATATTCTTGCCCGTGTGATACTGATCTTTAATTGGGTTCTCCGTATCGAGACCGTTCACCTTGACAACATATTTGCCGCCTTCCATTTTGTCCAAGGCAACCTGCGCTGCCCCCTCTTCAAACACACGCCTAAACACCGCTCCGATCTTCACATTGCCGTTTGGCATCGCAAAGCTCTCGCTCTGCTGTGCGGTGGTATTCGCAGGATACGTCAGAACCGCCGCATTTTCCATCTCCCCGACAGCCGCCTGGAATGCCACTGTCGCATTCTCACTGGTAATTATATCAGCGCAGTTTTCCGCCGTGATACTCTTGCCGGAAAGGTACATCGACTCCAGATAATAGCCGCTGTCCGGCGTAACGGTCACGTTCACCCGCTCGCCGCTGTTTGCTTTCCGTACGCTTGCCGCTATGCTGCCGCCCTCATCTTCCGCCGTCTCAACGGTATGTGTGCCATACAGATAGAAGTCATCCAAGCTTCCCCACGCACCCGGCTTCGTGGAAGTAATCATCGCGCCGACCGTAACCTTATCGCCCGTTTCTACCGTAATACCCGTGATCTCCGGTTCGCTCCAGTTCTTCCAGCCGTTCAGTGTAAAGGTTGCCTGTTTTCTGCTCTTCAAGCTGCCGCTCTTATCCTTTACTTCCGCAAAAATATACTGCACATCGTTCGTTCCAACCCCGTCGCCCTGCGCATATCCGCCAAAGCTATAGGTTCCCGCTTCTGGCGTCACCTCCTGAGAGACGGTAAAATCGCCTGTCTGCTTCGGGTCCGACTCATTACTAAAATAAAAATTCATAGCCAAAGCTCCGCTCCTCGGATTATCATCCCAATCCGATGTATTGGAACTTACCGGCGAGCTGTTGGTGGTGGTATCAAAGGTGATAGACCACCCTTTCGGCTCCGTTAAGCTGCCGCCGTTATCCTCAAACCCGGGATTGACAAGGATGTTGCTGCTTTCCTTCCGGCTCACCCGGATTGTCAGCGTAACCTTGTAGTCCCTGCCACCCTCACTGACAACGCCGTGGACAAGGTATTCTCCCACTTTATAGAAATTAACCAGCTCCTGCTCGTCCCGATCCCATGTGACCGCCAACTCTTTTTCGGTCCCATCATTATACTTCGCCTTCACCGTAGGATACTCAAATGCTTCTTCACCCAGCAGCACGTCTTTCTGCAGCTTACTCTCCACACTGGTGATTGCCGTATCAGCAGTTGCACCCGTCCTGATCAGACTATATATCTTCGCCGTAGGAAGCGCCGTACCGTCAAAGTCAAACCACGACTGGTTGTCAATCGCACTGCCGCCGTACCATTTACCCGCATCACCCGGATCATACTCTGCCGAATAGTTGGATGCCCAGCCGGAGCCATACTGCTCCCATAACACCTGATTCTGCTTGTAAATGCTGTCAATGCGGTTGCCGTCCTCATCATAAGCATAATAGGGCGATATCCACGCAGGCTCCCAGTAGAACACGCCAATCGCCGCTCCTGACACTGTGCTGTTTACGCTCTGCACCGCGTTTACCACGTCCCGGACCTCATCCGCCTGCCCCTGCACGGAAATGTCATAATTAAGAGTCTGCCCTTCCGTCTTGGGCGCCGTGTTTCCGTGACCGTCGCCATCCTCCCATGTGGTCACCCATGACGTCTCCGCCACCATAACTTGCTTCTCATAGTTTTCGGCTACATACGAAAGCGTCTTTGTCAAATCTCCCGTTGTACCGTGCCAGAAGGGATAGTAAGAACTCGCAAACACATCATAGTCAACCGTTTTAAAGTTCTCCGCAATCGTTCCATAATTCCCTTTTTGTGGATCTGCAAAATGCAATGCCACAAGGCAGTCTTTATCAAACTCTCGCACCGCACTGCTGCCTGCATTAAAGATCTTTATCATATTTTCTGTGGACTTTTCGCCGCAGATACCGTTATTCGTCTCATTGCCAACCTGCACCATGCCCACATCGACCCCGGCGGAGCGCAGGGCATTCAGGCTGCTCAGCGTATAATCGTGAACCGCCGTCACTTTCTGATCTACCGTGTACGCTTTCCACGCTTTCGGTGCGTCCTGTTTCGCGGGATCCGCCCAAAAATCCGAATAATGGAAGTCGATCAACACTCTCATGCCCGCTCCAGTAGCCAGCTTCCCGATTTCGATCGCCTTCTCCAGATCGTTATTTCCACCACCGTAGCCTTTGCCGCTGCTGTTATAGGGGTCGTTCCAGATACGAATACGCACCCAGTTCGTGCCGCCGTCGTGCAGATATTTGAAAAATCCCGCATCACTCAGTGGTCTCCCGTTCTCATCCTTAAACTCCACCCCGCTCTGCTTTAACGCTATGTATGAGGAAAGATCCGCCCCTGTGATAAAATCGTCGGCAATCGCCACGCGTTCCACCTTGACATCCGCCTTTACATTTGGAATCAGGGCGTCCATCGCCTCCTTTAATTCATTGTAGGCTGTCTCTATCTCCCCATCGGTGGCTG
>ERZ808037.1575-NODE-1575-length-14276-cov-7.540461_pt1 | contig 14276 bp, 18 predicted proteins | sample MGYA00380190_ERZ808037 | MGnify/ENA primary metagenome ERZ808037 (study PRJEB31490, sample SAMN06133399) | mouse gut metagenome | isolation source: J9 | host: mice | place: China: Chengdu | collected 2015-05 ...
CTACGCTTATGGCCGGGGTGAGAAATACTCCCTGGAGTTGGGCCGGGATCTGTCCCGGGCCCTTACCTCGGAGCTTGCCATGCTGGCCTCGCCCCAGACCACGCCGCTTTTTTTACGCAAATACCAGCAGCGGGGATAAGCAGATACTTTTTGCCGTCGATCACCCGCGTTTCCACCAGGTAACTCTGCTCCGGCGGCACGGCGATAGTCACATCGGCTGCTTTGATCTCGAACCGCCTGCCGTCAATGAGGTTGGCAGGGTTGAGGGCCGCGCCCTCGCCGAACAGCTCCCCGCACTTTGTGCGGAACGCCTCGGCCTGGGCGGCTTCTGCGCCGCAGTCCAAAAGGATGGCGGCCACATCCCTGGCGGTGACGGCCAGGGGCTCCGGGTCTTTCGCCTCCCGGTGCTCCTCGATCTTGGCGGTCAGCCGCTCATGGACGGCCTGCACCACCTCCAGGCCGCAGACCCCCTCCAGCCCCTCCCGCAGGGCCGTCTAAAACGCTTCCCGCTGTTCTCCGGGGGACATGGGCGGTTCCGTGTGGAAGATGGCATCCAGGAACTCCTGGTGCAGCTCGTCCGGCTTGCGGGCGTAGGTGAGGGCATTGTAGATGTTGGTGGCACGGTCATCGAAAGCCGGGAACAGGAAGCCCAGCTCCGGCGGAGAGACGATCTGGCTGGGGGCGCAGTTGTGGAACTCGTTTTCTCCTGCGCAGTAACCCAGCTCCAGTTTGCCGTCCTTCACGGGGCAGATACAGCACACAATGTAGGAAAATACCTGGTCACCTGCGTCCGCCTGCATCTCATCGTCTTTGCCCTGGTGGGGCACGTCGTAGGCGTCGTGGGCCAGCAGAATGAGGTAATTGCTCTCTCCCATGTCCAGGCTGTCGATGGCGGTCTGATAGAACTCCTGCCGCACCTCGCCGTCCTTCAGCTTGGAATCCTGCAGGGCCATCAACAGACGGTGCTCGTCGCTGTCCGCTACCTGCTGGGTGGAGAACACGATGTCAATGAGGTTCCGGCCCATAGCGCCGGACAAAACCTTTTTCAGCAGGGCCAAGTATTTCTTGGCCTCCTCCTCGGGCATCCGATCCAGGGATTCGTCGATATAAGAAACGATCTCCTTATTGGCGTTTACATAGCAGCCGTAGATGCGGCCCATGGCGTTTTTACCCAGCCTGAAGCGGCGTTTCAGTTCGCTGATCTCTTTCTGATTCATGGTGACCTCGCAGTTTCAAATGTATTTTGCGCGGCGGTGAAATCCGGGGCCGCGCAATCACAACAACAACGCTATTATACACCGGGGAAAATGAATTGTCCATGCGTTCGATTAAAATAGGTGGAAGCCCTCCACCTATCCACCCGCACTCCGGCATGGTATAATGAACCCGTATTTCAGGGCGGAGTAAGTTAGGGCGGAGTAAGCGAGGGAGGAACGGCGTGGAAAGGGGTGAAGTCTGCCCTCCGCCGGACTGAATCGGCCTGGAAAAACAACATATCAGGACAAGAAGACTGTGAGTGCCCATGGGGCGGTTCACGGTCTTTTTTTGTCCCCAAAAACGAAAGGAGAAAAGACCATGAGTGAACAGAACAGCAGCACATTCCCGTTCGGCGAACTGGCCGGCGGCGAGGGTTTGGACATCAACGTCATTTTCGGCGGTGCGCCTAACGGCGCAGCCCCCGGCGATGTGAACCCCTTTGAGGCGGCGCTGGCCCAGCAGGCCGCGCCCGCCGCATCCATCCCGCAGGGGCAGTCCCAGACGACGGCTGTGCCCGCCGAACAGGCGCAGCCCCAGCCCGTGCCCCAGTCCGCCCAGCAGCCCGCAGCATCTGCGCCGCCTGTGTTCCAGAGTGTCCAGCCTGTGCAGCCCGCCCCGGCCACCGCGCCTGCGGCAGTCCCGGCAATCCAGCCCCCGCTGGACATCGACCCCCTGGCCGCCGCCATGGCGGAGCAGGAGGCCAAAACCGAGCAAAAGGCAGCCAAGAAAGATGGTTTTTTTAACACGGATTTTATATTGCTGTGTTATAATGAAGAAAACAGGAGGTGCACGATGCGGATTTTAGTTGTGGAAGACGAGATGGAGCTGTGCGGCGCCATTGCCGAAGGGCTGGAGCTGGACGGCTATGCGGTGGATGCCTGCTATGACGGGTCGGAGGCCCACCAACTGCTCCTGGTGGAGCCATATGACCTGGTGGTGCTGGACCTCAACCTCCCTGGAATGGACGGGATGGAGCTTCTGGAGGAGGTCCGCAAAGTCAACCGGGAGGTGAAGGTGCTGATCCTGTCCGCCCGAGACAGCGTGGAGGACAAGGTGAAGGGGCTGGACACCGGCGCCAACGATTATCTGGCTAAGCCCTTCGCCTTCGCGGAGCTGGAGGCCCGCATCCGAAACCTGCTCCGCCGGAGCTTTGTGCAGGAGGACACGGTTCTGCGCTTTGCCGCCATCTCCCTGGACACCCTGGGGCGCACCGTCGCCGTGGACGGCCAGCCGGTTTCCCTCACCCGGAAGGAGCTGGCCATTCTGGAGTACCTCATGCTCCATCCGGGCAAGGTGGTCAGCCAGGAGGAGCTGATGGAGCACGTCTGGAATATGGAGGCGGACAGCTTCAGCAACGCGGTGCGGGTGCACATCGCCTCTCTGCGGAAAAAGCTGAAGGAAAGGATGGGCTCTGACCCCATCGCCACCCGGATCGGCCAGGGCTACTGCCTGCGTGAGGAGGGCTCGGTATGAAAGCAATCTCGCTGCGGGCGCGGCTGACCGCCCTGAGCGTTCTCCTGCTGGCCCTCTGCTGCATGGGGCTGACCCTGGCCCTGAATTTTTCCGCCTACGACATGGCGGGCGAAATCGGGGCGGCGGTGCTACAGCCCGCTCTCCCGGGAAGCGGCGGCACGATCCCGCCGGCGCCGGAGCAGGTGGAACCCATCTTTAGTACCACCCCGTCCATCCCGGCCCAGCAGGCGTGGACGGCATTTTCCAAAACCAGCCTCCTCTATATGCTGCTCATCATCGCCGCCGGGGGCGGATTGACCTACGTGCTGGTGGGGCGGGCGCTGGAACCCCTCAAGCGTCTGAGCGAGCACATGAAAACCTGCACCGCCGGGGATCTGTCCCAGCAGCTTCCCGTCCCCCAACCCCGGGATGAGATCGCGGAGCTGACGGACGCCTTCAACCAGATGACCGGCAAGCTGGATCAGTCCTTCGCCATGCAGCGGCGCTTCGCCCAGAGCGCGGCCCACGAGCTGCGAACTCCCCTCACCGTCCTGCGAACCAAATTGGAGGTGTTCCAAAAGCGCACCGGCCGCAGCCGGGAGGAGTACGACCGGCTGCTGGAGACGGTGGCCGCCCAGACCGGCCGCCTGTCCGATTTGGTCAGGGAGCTGCTGGAGCTGACAAATCTGGATCGTGAGATGGAGCGGGAGCCGGTTGCCCTGCTGGGGCTGTTGGAGCAGGTGCGGGCGGAGCTGATCCCTTTGGCGGAGGAACACCAAATCGAACTCACCGTGGAGGGGGAGGAGCAGACGGTCACGGGGAACCGAACCCTGCTGGCCCGGGTCTTTTTCAATCTGCTGGAAAACGCCGTCAAGTATAACCGCCCCGGCGGCTCCGTCCATGTGGCGTTGTCCCCGGGGGGCGTTGTGACAGTATCGGACACCGGCCCCGGCGTCCCCGAGGAGCTGCGGGAGCTTATTTTCGAGCCCTTCTACCGTGTGGACAAGTCCCGCTCCCGGCAGATGGGGGGCGCGGGGCTGGGGCTGTCTACGGTGAAGGCCATCATGGAACGGCACAGCGGGAGCATCGAGGTCGATGAGGCCCCGGAAGGAGGCTGCCGCTTCACCGTCCGCCTGTCCTGAATTTGCCAAGCCGGGCCGCGTGAGCGGCCCGGCTTTTCGCGTGGGGGGGGACACACCCCGCCTTAACACAGATTTTATCTCCCCTTTGGTATACTTGCGGCATCCTGAAGAAAACGAGGTCTCTACAATGAAAAGAATTTCTCTGATTTTAGCCGCGCTGCTGGCGCTTCTCTCCCTGGCCGGCTGTACGGGCGCCTCTAACCCCCAGAGCAGCGAGGATGTCTGTCCCGGAAAGCTGATCGGAGACGAAGGGGTGGAGTCGGTTCGGGCGGCCGGCCTGGATCCCGAGGAGGACATGGCCTTCACCACGGTGGACACCAACGGAAACCCGGTGGGCAATGAGATCTTTGCGGAGGGTGAGCGGGGGGGGCTGGCTGCTGTTCTGGCAAACGGGCAACGAAAAGAGTGCCGCCGCCCTGGCCCAGCTGGAGGCCCTGCTGCCCCAGGCGGAGGAGCACGGCTACCAGATCGTCGGCGTGGTAATGGACGGCGGTCAGAACCCGGAAAAGGCCGCTCAGATGACGGAGGATCTGCACTTCGTCAACCTGGTGTGGAACGATGAGATGGCAAAGCGTTATGACGGCATCATGGCCTTTTTCGACGGCACCCGCTATGAGGAGGATCGGGAGGACTACGAGCACATGGATCCCCAGCCCGTCCCCGGCGACCCCGTCTCCACCCGGGCCAACAGCCGGGGCCAGATCCAGACCTCCTGCACTCTCGTCCCGCTGACGGACGAGCAGATCGTCACCCGGATGCGGGAAACCGACAGCAATATGACCTATGAGGAGCTGCTGGAGGAGTCCCGGAAGCTCCTGGAAAAGTAAGAGGAGACGCGCCGATGTTTGAACTCAAGAACATATCCAAGCAATTTCACGGGGTATACGCCCTGCGGGACGTGTCCCTGTCCATAGGCGGGGGGCTCCACTTTCTGATTGGCCCGTCGGGAAGCGGAAAGACTATAATGATATCTCCCTCACGGTGGACGGCCAGACCTATGCCATGGAGCAGAGCAATTCCGTCCCCTATGCCGACCGGCTGACAGCGGGCGTCATGCCCATGGGGGACGGCTTTGAGATCGTGGTTCCCCAGAGCTTCGCAGATCGGCTGGGTCTCTCGGCGGAGGAGCTGCTGGGCAAGACGGTGGACTTTTCCGGCAGCGTCTACAACTGGGACAGCGGGGAGCCGGTGCTCAGGCCGGTGTCTGTCCAGGCCGCCGTGGTGGGGGTGATGGACACCACCGTGCGATACGACTATGGCGGGCAGGTGTTGTCCTACACGGTGGACGACGCCTTCTTTTTCAACAAAAGCGCCCTGGACGAGATGCGCGCCCAGGCCCGCATCTCCCGCCGGGAGAGCAACTTCGTCATCCGAGCCAAAACCCCCGCCGACCTCATCGACCTCAAAGACGAACTGAACGCCCAGGGCATCGTCCCGCTGGGGCGGTTCGAGCTGGTGGAGGATCTGGTTCGGCTGGATCGGCAGACCGCCCGGCAGTCCGGCTCCGCCGCCGTGGTCATCACCGTCCTGGCCCTGGTGGCGGCGCTGTCGGCGGCCCGGCTCACCGCGGTGAGCCGCCACCGGGAATACGCCATCCTCCAGGTCAGCGGATACGGGGCGTCCCAACGGCTTTGGATCGCCGCGCTGGAATACCTCCTGCTCCTGTGCGTGTCCCCGCTGCTGGCCGCGCCCTTGTGGGCTGGCCCGCTTCTGGCGTTTTTGACGGCGGCGCTGGGCTGGGGCGTCACCGCGGCGGTATGCGCCGAAATAAAAGCGGAGAACGTGCTGAAAACGGGGGAGCGTTGACATGATAGAGCTGCGTGATGTGACAAAGCAATACGGCGAAACAGTGATCCTCAATGGCGCGGACTACACCTTCCCCCAGCGGGGCCTGGTGTGTCTGATGGGCCCCTCCGGAGCGGGAAAGACCACCCTGCTCAACCTTCTGGCCGGGTTTGATACGGACTATTCCGGCGGCATCGCGGTGGGCGGTGCGCTCCTCCGGGAGCTGGACGGGGACGCGCTGTGCCGATACCGCCGGGACAATATCGGCTTTGTGTTTCAAAACTACCATCTGCTGGCCGGGCACACCGCGCTGGAGAACGTCTGTCTGGCCCGATCCCCCGGCGTCGACCCCATGGAGACGGAAAAACAGGCAATTTCCATCCTGGAACGGCTGGGAATCGGGGAGAAATCCAGCCAAAAGGCGGAAACTCTCTCTGGGGGACAAAAGCAGCGGGTGGCCATCGCCCGGGCTTTGATGGGCAACCCCCAGATCATCCTGGCGGACGAGCCCACCGGGGCACTGGATCGGGCTAACTCCACGGAGATCATGGAGCTACTCCGGGGGCTGGCCGCCCAGCGGCTGGTGGTGGTGATCACCCATGACAGGCAGATCTGCTCCTTTGCCGACGAGGTCATTTCCATCCAGGATGGAAATATTGTCTCCGATCAGTCCGCGCCAAATCCGCCCCCGGAGCACTCTCTGCGGACGGACGGGGCAGCCTCTCCTTCCCTGCCCCGCACAGGCTTTATCGCGGCCCGGAGGGGGCTTTCGCTCCCTCCGGGTCATGGCGCGCACTGTGCGTCTGTCCGTGTGGTGATCCGTACTGCTGGTGTGAAGTTGTCAAGGTTCAGGAGGCTTTCGCCTTGGTTTTATTGTAGAGGACTTGCTTTCGCTTTTTTAGAGACAGATAGGCATATTTAATGCCAGATTGGCATAATCGATCACAGGGAGGTCTTGAACCGCTCCAACTGCTCCACCAGCTTTTCTATCTCAGACTTCAACTGCGCCACATCGGCACCACCGGACAAGCTGCTGGATCTGCCTCGGATCAAATAGTCCAGAGAAACGCCAAACAAATCGGAGATTTGGATGAAGAGATCCACAGGACATCCTCTTTTGCCCGTTTCGATACGCCCATAATAGCTTTGGTCAACATTCAATGCCTCTGCGAGTTTCTCCTGTGTGTAGCCGCTTTGGATGCGGAGCTGACGGATACGTATGCCGCTCCCTTTTATGTCATAAGCCATGGTATGGCCTCCAATCTCGAATTTAGGGGGTATGCGGTTCGAGACTGATGTCATGGGTATTCCGCTATGTAGGGCTGCCATTGGTACTGCTGTACCAGAAAATCCAACCAAAACCGACAAAGCAGGGCGCCAGACAGTCTTTGAGACTGCCTGGCGCTCCGTTTTTTTAAATATTCAGCACAATAGTATGTCTTAAAAAGGTCGTATTTTGCGGTTTTTAATTTATGAAAATACGCATGAGATGCAACGATTTTTTTAGTGAATCACCAAATTTATTGCAGGCAACAAAAATACCCATGATTTTCTCCAGTGGCAAATCATAGGCAGACGTTTAGTAAGCCCCTGCTGTGAAAAGCCGTTTTTTTTATGGCTCCTCAACAGGGGTAAATATCATTTAGAAATAAGTAAGACTTTACTTATTTAATAAGCGTTATCTGGGAGTGTAAATATAAAAACCGGCAAGATAAAATATATTTGAGGTGATAAATCATGCCGGAAGATAGACTTGCATACTTGGGCATCCGTATCCACAATGCAAGGAAGGCTTGCAAGCTAACGCAGCAAGAACTATCAGACGAAACGGGAGTATCAATCAAAATGATCCAGTGCATAGAGAATGGGAGTGTCAATCCGTCCTATGAGATTCTGTTCCCGATTGTCAATCGCCTGGGACTTACAACGAGTGACCTGTTCAGTGTAGAGCCGGATCAGCACAAGGAGGAGATCAATCGCTTCCTTGGAAAATTCAGAGCCTGCAACCGCTCCAACCAACTGCTTCTGCTTGATACATTGGACTTTCTTGCGGAACAGCTTTTAGCCCGTCAGAATGAGAAGCATAAAGATATGGGATGACACAATCGGTTGGGCAAGTAATTCTGCAGGCTGGTGGAGAAATATTCCATTGTCGCCCAGATGAAAAGCAGCCAGCGGGACAGGCAAGACCTTACCCACCGGCTGTTTTTCAGCCGTTTAGAAGACCTTGGAGATAATCTACTTATTGTCCCTCAGCTCATAAAATGAGATAGCACAGTTTTTTCTATTAATAAGAGGTCGGACAACATCGTATCTATAATTTACTGTTCTATGAACCTTGTTTCAATGTCTTTGTATTGAATTGCTTTCTGAGTGTCATGAAATGATTTCGCAGTCAAAATTTCTATGCGATCCTTTCTTTGTGGGTTGCTGACAGGAGTATTGTAAAATTCAAATGTCACAGAAATGTCCGAGCATTCCCAAAATTCGACATAAAAACTGGCTGAATTGTTACAATGGACGGACATTTCAAAATCTTGTCAAAAATTGGGCAAGGCACCTGTCTAAATGCCGGTTCTTCCCAATAGGAAACGGCTTAGTTTACAGCATGCCCACAATAGGAGTGCATCGACAGGAACGCAAACAACGGGATCTCAATGACGCAGGCCCCAATTATGGCATAGGGCGTCCAGACTGCCAGCCAGCCCAGGCTCAAAAACTGGAAGTCGGTGATGCCGGGATAGACCTCAAAGGGCTTTTCCACCTCCTGATACATCTCCACGGCCTTCCGCACACGCTCCGCAGTGACGATGCCGACGTTGTCCGCTTGCCGCTCCTTCTCACAGGTGATAGAGGCCAGCCCAGTCAGGTTGGCTTTGTTCCCGGCCTCGTCCGTATAGTTGCTGTAACAGTAGGTGGTCGGGAGATAGGCCAGGAGGATAAACAGCAGTAGCGCCAGGCTAATGTTATTGACCGCCTTTTTGTCCTTAAAGCATTTGGAAACATGGTCGATCAGCAATTCCATGTGGAAACCCCTTTCCAGCTGATAAAAGATAAAGGCGCTCTCGCCTTGGCACTGTCATTGTACCAAAGGCAGGAGCGCCTTTTTCACGTTCTCTCACACGGGATTCCACTGTTTTTTTCCCTTCTCCTTGCTGTCCTCGATACAGACGTCCAGCAGAAGGTTGGAGTACCCATGCCCCTTGAACTGCCCGGACACCCATAGGCAGTCGATCACCATATACCCCTCCGCCTCAATGGGCGCCCAGGCGTACTCGGCGGGGATGTACTCAATAAAGCATTTCCCCCGGACATTGCCTTTCAGGAAGACAAGCCCCTCGTCCAATCGCTCCTCCAGCCAAGCCTTTTTGGACATGACCTGCACATCCTTGTTGCTGGATATGGCACAGCAGATGTGCTCCTGGTCAATGTTGTCGTGGGTCAGTTTGATAAGCTCCATAATTGATTACCTCCGCATAGTTCGATTTGTATTTCTGAACATCAAAATGATGAACAGCATCCTGCGCTCCATTGGCCTGACCAGGAAACAGCTGTGCCGAATGAATATTTGTGAGGGCCTTTGCTACGCAGCCTTTGCTGCCCTGGCCGCCCTGCTGGTCGGGCTCCCGATGGCGGTCGTGGTGTGCCGGGAGGTCAGCCGGCAGTCCTTCGCTGGTGAGATCGTACCGTATCAATTTCCAAGCCTGGAAATGGGTCTCTTCCTTCTTGTCCTGTTTGGACTGGAATTTCTCCTGTCCGCCTGGACGGCCGGCAGGCAGAGGAAGCAGTCCTTGATGGAGCAGATGCGGGCGGTGGAGTAGCGCTTGGCGCAAAACATTTCATAACATCCAGAGAGCATACACGGCAGATTGCTGTTTTGCTTGCCTTTGTAGTATTCTCAGTCGGAGGACAGTTGATTCCCAAAATGGCTGCGGGAGAACAAATACCGTGGCGCCTGCTGCCGTTGGGAATTGCGCCTCTTATCATGACCACATTTTTTGAGGAATTTCTATTTCGAGGCTTTGTACAGAGCAGGGCCGAGCAGCAATTTGGCTGCTTGCCCGCAATTTTGATTTCCGGGGCGATGTTCTCCCTATATCATTTGGGCTATCCCGGCTTTCGAGCCTGGGAGGATTTACTCCTGCTCTTTGCGGTAGGACTTGGATTTGCGGCTGCGTACAGGCTTTCTGACAATAATCTAATCGTGTCATACTTTGTAAATCTGCCAAATGCTTTTGTTACCTACATACTCAAATATGAGCAATTTCCCATTATGAGTGTCAGCTCCACCATAGCGGCAGCTATCACACTGGTGCTGATTGGATTGCCGGATCAAACAGGCCGGATATGGTGACGGTCACAGCCTCCTGGCCCAGAGATAGATCCATGGTGGCCCCGACATCCATCTCAGGATGGCGCTTCTGATAGTTCGTGCCCAGAAGGACGCTGTGGGCGTCCGCAGGTATCGTACCGGATACCAGCGCGTCCTCCACATCCAGGCGGTTGGCATCCGTCAGCATATCGCACATACCAGCCTCGGCACTGGTGGAGGTCCCAAATCTTGCGTGCAGGGACAGGCGGGCTGCCAGTACATCCGTCACTCCGTCCACAGAAAGAATTTCCTGCCGCAGCTCGTCGCTTAACGGATTGCCGGCGGCCATGATTTCTTCCTCCGGCTGCTCTGAGGACAGGTAGATTTTATAGTCTCCATCCGGGAAAAACAGCCTCGCGGCCTGCTCCGGCGTCCGGGTCAGAACCACAGAGGATACCACCAGAAGCAAAATTCCTCCCAGGCTGAGAGAAGCCACGATGCTGGCGGATTTTTTGCGGTCACGCCGGAAGTTCGCAAGGCCCATGGATACAGGATTGAGTCTGATATGTTTCTTCCGGCTGTGTATCCGTTCCTGTCCGGCGGAAAAACGCACCGCCTCCAGCGGCGAGATACCGGCAGCAATTTTCACTGGAACGCGGACAGAGACGGACACCATAAACCAGCAGACCACGGTGGTCAGAAGTACGGCCATCCCATAGTAGAGTCCGTGGAAGCCTTTGGGGAAGAGGAGAAAACCTCCGCCAGCGCCCAGCAGCACACCAAGCAAGATTCCAATGCTGCCCAGCCGTCTGCTCTCCTTTTTCACGATGCGCCGGATCTGTTTTGGTGTTGCCCCGATGGTGCGCAGCTGCCCATAGCTTTGAATCTTATCCTGAATGGAGATGCGGAAAATGCTCTGGATGACCACATAGCCGCCAATCAGCACAAGGGCCGCGATGTCGCCAATCGCAGAGAAGTCAATGGACTTGGAATAATAGGTAAAGTAGCTGTTGTTCATTCCCGCAGGGGAGAGGCCATACCGCCCGGCAATCTCCCGGCAGTGGGCGGTCAAGGTCTCCTGATCAAACTGCCTGTCGCCCTGAAAATGCACATAGGCACGATACCCGGCAGGGTCAAATCCGGCCCACTGGGTCAAAGTCGCTTTGGAAACGGCAATGGCGCAGGTGTTCCCTTCCTTTTCCCCCATGGCAGACAGAATACCGGTCACAACATAGTCGCCATAAAAACTCTCGGTGTCCAATCGAACCGTTTCACCGATCCCAGCGCCCAGACCATAAGTGGAGAGAAAATATTCGCTGACAGCGACCTCATCCGCCTGGGCGAACATGTGCTTCTTATAGTCTTTGAGGACAAGCGCATCGCTGTGATTCAGAAGATAGCCGGCCACACCATAATCGTGCGCAGTCAGATCCTCTTGGAAATGTTTCGCCAGGACAGAGGAAATTCCAAAAGCGAGCAAAAGAGACAGAATGCACGCAATGGCGGTTCCGAGCAACAGCGTTTTGGCTTCTTTTTCTAACTTCCACATGGCATTTCCTCACTCCACAACCCACTTATATCCGATTCCACGTTCTGTCAGCAGATATTTCGGAGTATTTGGCGTTTCCTCGATCTTATTTCGCAGACGCCGGATATAGACGGACAGAGTGTTGTCGTCCACATAATTGCCGGCCCCATCCCACAAGCTGTCTAAAATGGTTTCTCTTGTCAACAGATGGTTTGGATTTCGCATCAGCAGACAGAGCAGCTTGTATTCAACCAAAGGAAGCGAAAGCAAATTGCCATTTTTCCAAACAAGTCGTTCCATAAGATCTACCTTAATCCCATTTGCATCCAAAAGCACTGACCTTGAAAATCCAGCCGAGCGGCGGAGGAGCGCGTTGATTCTCGAAAGCAGTTCATTGAGCTTGAATGGTTTTGTGATATAGTCGTCTCCACCCATATCCAGACCTTTTACAACGCTGATCTCCTGGTCGGATGCCGTCAAAAAAATAATTGGAACGGATGAACTGCCCCGTACTTCTTTGCAAATATCAAATCCGCTTCCATCCGGCAGGGTAACATCCAACAAGAGCAGATGATAGAGATTGCTTTTGAATAATGACAACGCCTGTTGCACGGTCCGGGCGTTATCCACAGAATAGCCGCTGTTTTCCAAAGTATATTGCAGGCCGTCAATCAGGCTCAAATCATCCTCAACATAGAGAATCTTTTCCATCATCTATTTCCTTTCAGATGTAGGCTCAGAATCGAAGGGCACTATATTCAGCAGATAGTCAAATGCCTCCACCTGGAAGGAGTCGAATACGCACTCCTTCAGAACTGTTACAAAGATCAGCAAGCTGTGAACGCCCCGCTGGCGCAGCAGCCTGGCCGTCTCCATTCCATCCGGCTGTTCCATCTGGATGTCCAGGAAGATCACATCAAAGCTGTCAACCCTCTCCAACAGGGCGCAGCCATTGGAAAAGCTGCTGACAGAGTAATCAGTCATTGATTTTTCTTTCATATAGCCCGCGAGATGACTGGCAAGTTCCCGGGCCATCAGCGGCTCGTCGTCGCAGATCGCAAATGTTATCATGTTCACCACCACGTTTTCCTATCAATTCATCAGATTAACAAAAGCAGGACAGGGTTACAACCCCCGATGTAATGGAATGTCGCAGGTATGTCATGAAATGTTTTCGCCCCTCTTAAAAAGGCCAGCGGGGCAGCCGCAGCCGCTCCGCTGGCCTGGAGATTACATAGACGGAAATGCCGGTCAGGTAATATCCCGTTTTTGATACACCTTTACCGCGACACGATAGGAGGCAAAAAACCAAACGGCGGAAATCGCAAGCACAATGTTAAACGCCAAAAGGATGTTTTCTTTTACGGGAATAAACAGATTAGTGAGAAGCACGATCCCCACAATGATTCCCGTGGATGCCATGAAGGACATCATAAACACGATTTGGGATTTTTCCGGGTCAAACAGATAGGCGCAGGGTAAGCTGATGCCGCCGGCCAGCAGCGTGGCGCTTATACCAATCGCCCCATACAGGCACAGGGAATGGAGGGTAATATCAGCGCCGAAAAATCCGAGAGCGAGACAGGGAAGCAATGCGGTGATCAGTCCCAGAACGGCGAGCAGAATGTAAAACACAAATTTTTCCCCGATGATCTGCCCTCTCGACACCGGCATCGTAATCACGTTTTTATTCCACTTTGAGGCGGCGTCGCTGGTGATGCTGATAAAGACCGCGGTGGTGGAGGCGACCGGTGCCAGAACCAGCAGGGCGCTTGTTTCAAGAAGAAACGACAGCCCAAAGCCCAGAACAACCAGGCTGACTACGGTGACCAGGATATTGCTCCTGGCAATATAGAGGTCTTTTAACAGAACGCCCTTCATTATTTTTCCCCCTTTATATAGAGCAGCATGATTTCGTCAATGGTGGCCGGAACGACCATGGCCTTGGGATATTTTTTCTGCATCTTCTCCCGGTCGGCCACCAGGACCTGCCATTCATAGTCCATTTTTCGGTACACGATAATATCGGTTTTATCCAGCGCGTCAAACTGTGCCGCTCCGCATCTGATGATGCCGTACTGCTCCACCAGTTCGTCCTTGGGCTTGGAGAAAACCACTTTCCCCTCATGGATAAACACGATATAGTCCGCAATCTTCTCCAGGTCGCTGGTGATGTGGGAGGATACCAGAATGGAGTGGTCTTCCTCCTGCACGAAGTCCAGCAGCATATCCAGAATGTCGTCCCGGATCACCGGGTCCAGCCCGCTGGTGGCCTCGTCCAGAATCAGCAGCTTGGAGTGGTGGGAAAGGGCGACTGAAATCGCCAGCTTCATCTTCATCCCCTTGGAAAACTGCTTGATCCGCTTCTCAGGAGGCAGAGAAAACTGCTTCAAAAGGCGGAAGTAGGCTGTTTCATCCCAGGAGCGGTAGATGTTCTTCATATGATTAACTCCTATTAGGAAAACACACTGTCAAAAGGGTTTTTGCTTTGGCGGGGGTCAGCCCGCCTCGGCGGTATCGGTGGTGTTGATTTCAATGTACTCGGCAATCTTGCGGAACTCGTCCGCGAACTTGAAATGAACGCTGATATTGCCGTTTTCGTAAACCTTGATATGGTCTACCAAGTCCGTGAGGATTTCACGGGTCAGCGTTTCGATGCTTTGATACTTTGCAAAGGCTACCAGCGCGGGGTGTTCCTTGTCAACGCCGTTTGCCAGCTCCGCCCGTTCCGCGTTCAGCCGGGCCAGCACATCCGCAAGCTCGGCGGCCTGCCGTTCATAATCGGCTTTCATATCCCGGT
>ERZ808037.1577-NODE-1577-length-14262-cov-3.723440_pt1 | contig 14262 bp, 14 predicted proteins | sample MGYA00380190_ERZ808037 | MGnify/ENA primary metagenome ERZ808037 (study PRJEB31490, sample SAMN06133399) | mouse gut metagenome | isolation source: J9 | host: mice | place: China: Chengdu | collected 2015-05 ...
ACTGCGATCCGTCTGCCCCTGATCCGCGTTTTCCTGATGCCATTACCCTACGCCATTTATAGATTATTTGCAACAAACCGTAGGTTGAGCGGGGACTCAACCTACGGTTTGGGGGTAGAAAAAGCTTTCGGAAACATACTCCATTAGATCAATTACCGCTGACTCTTCTCCAATACTTATCACCATAAACAATTCCTCCACGGCTTCCGCATCAACGGGAAAGGAATAAGTTTCCCCGCTTTTCCAATCGCCGCTTTCCGACAGCTCTTGGAGGAAATGGGCGCCCATCCCTCCGGAATCTTCCCGTTCATATCGCCCGTTTATCAGAATGGTCCAACCCTGTCCGCTCTCCGGTATGGTAAAGGAAACGCTTCTGTTTGTACAAGCAATACTTGCTGTGAGACGGGTAATGGTATTCTGAAATCCGACAGAGCCGGACCCCCCGGCGTCCTGAGGGAAAAATTGTATCCATTGTCCGTCCATATTTACGGCTATGCCGCTGCCGTTAAAGATTACCTCCGAACCCACATATCCGAAATTAGACTGCAGCTCCTTCTCCGGAATTTCCGACTTGTCCACTGTGGAGCCTATTTCGCCGATATACGGAGAATCGTATTCCGAAGCTTCCGCCTCTGCGGCAACCATCTCCGAAACATCCTCTCCTGTGGACAAATACACTTTTCCCATACAGAAAATCATCCGGCCGTCTCCGCCGTAAGAATCCGGCGTGTCGGCGGTTGGCACGCCTCCACCGGAAACACCTGTTCCGCCGGAGACCTGTCCGTCCCCATTGGAAGAACTTGGCGCAGCAACGTTTCCCCCTTCTTTTCTGTCCGGTGATGTGGCAAGAAAGACCACAATGGCGGCTAATGCCAGTGCGCCGACGGCAAACGTTCCCAATGTGGCTTTCTTTGCTTTCATAACGGCCGTAACTCTTTCCTCCGTGGCATTTTTACTGAAATGATTGCAGGCGGGCATAAGACCGCTCTTCTTCTCTTCCATCCGGATTAATGTCATGGCGTACACGGCCTTGGCCCCTTCCCCCATCTGTCCCACCACGGCTTCGTCACAGGCAAGCTCAATGTCCCGGTTGAACAGAAGATAACACAGCCAAACCATGGGATTAAACCAATGAATACACAGGGCAAGAGCCGCCGTCAGCTTAAGGAGCATATCCCAATGGCGGATATGCATATATTCGTGCAGCAGCACACATTCCGACTGCTTCTCATTCCCCCATTCCATAGCTTCCGGCACCAAGATAACGGGCTGAAAGATACCGTAAGTCAACGGAGCGGCAATTTTTCCCGACTGCCTGACGCGGACGGGACGTTTCATTTTATGTTGTTCAAGCCACCTTGATACAAATTCATTCTTCACAAGTACGGATGTACGAAACTTTCGATACCAGTGGAGATAGGAAGCAAATAAAAAAGCAGCACATAAAACCATACCTGTCAGCCACACTATCTCCCAAGGAAATATCTCCTGTGCACCATTTTGCGTTCCTTGAACACCGCCTGTATTTCCCCCGCCTAAATATATTGCCGACGGCACCGGCTGAAAAAATACAGCTCCCGGACGGGTGCCTTCACCATACCCCCTTACCGTCTCCCCTCCGTTGAAAAAAGAATATATGCTGAAATCCGAAGAGACGGAAACCGGCAGTATTAAACGAATAAGAACGATTTCCCATAAAAGTAAGAAATATCTTTTAGGAAATTTATGAAGAGCAAAAATACGCAGAATCGTAATTGCCAGAATCATTGCCCCGCCTGCCGCACTCATTTGCAGTAAAGTCATTTCCTTCACCTCCCTCCGTCCAAATCTCCCACAATCTTCTTCAGCTTTTCGATTTCACCGGCGGAAAGCTTTTTTCTGCTGAGCAGAGAAGCAAAGAGCTTGTCTGCGCTTCCGTCGAAGATCTTGTTTATTAATTCGTTTGTCTCGGTCTCCTGAACCTTTTCCTTGGCAATCAGCGCATGGCACATAAAGTTGGGCTCCCTTCGCTCTATGGCCCCCTTATTGATACACCGTTTGATCAATGTATATGTAGTATTCTTATTCCAGCCCAGCTCCTCCGTCAAGACATCCGCCACATGTCTGGCGGGAACCGGGCCTTCCTTCCATAGAATGTCCATAACCTTTAGCTCCGAATCAAACAGTTTTATAATCTCTTCTCCCATGATTATCCCCTCCTGCCCCATACATACTATGACATTTTGATAAGACTGCAGTCGTCTTTCAATTACAGACTACCACAGTCTTGCCAAAATGTCAATATGTTCACCGTCTTACTGCGGCTTATATGCAGCTTCCACATAGGCAGCCGTATTCTCTCCGGCTTCCTTCCCCACAAGATTGTAAGCTTCCTGAAAATAATGGAAATCATCCTTCATCAGCCCGCGGGCTTTCATTTCCCCAAAAGATTTCGAAACCATAACCACATTTTCATTTGTATCCGCAATCTCCTCCTGAACCGCCATAATTCCGCCGTAGTCCTGTCTGCCGGAACCGTTATAATGCCCTATCCTGATCAGGAAGCATTTTTCGATTCCTGCTGCCAGCATAGCATCAAGCATTTTCTCAAATTCCCTACGGTACTGCTCACCTGTCTTGGAAATATCGCCGTCCGATTCCCCCTGACACCAGAGCATAAATTTGTGTCTGACCGCATAATGATTTGCATTCAGGAATTCTACCGCCGCATCCAGCCGGGAAATTGTATCCTTCAAGAATCCGCCTCCGGGCTGCCACATGTCAATTCTGCTTCCGCCTTTTGATGCCGATATTCCCACAATGGGGATGCCTGTTTTCCTATAATAAGCGTTGACGAAGGCCGTCACCATAGATCCCGTTTTCATATTTCCGTCGTCAATGCCCCCTTTCCGGTTTTCCCGGCGTCCGAAGGGCTCCGAAATCTCATATAATCTGTCCGGAGACGACACCGCACGGTATTCGTACCCCGCACCCTGAATCAGTCCGGGGGCGCCCTCGTTATGCGCCTTATTCACGATCCCCCGCCCCGCCATATTGGATTGTCCCATAAACAGAAATAAATCGACGGTTTTTTCCTTTGCATCATCAATGCTGATTTTATACCCGCTCAAAATATTTTACCTCAACCTTCTTCGTCAGCCATACTCCGTTCTCCGATAAGTAAAACCGGCATCCGTCCCTATACATTTCCCGGCTGTGCACTTTTAAAATAACGGGACTTCCATGCCGCTTTCCTACGGTTCGGGCAGTCTCCGTATCCTTTGACAGATGGACGTACAGCCTGCTCATAGGCTTTAACCCTTCGCGCCCTATGCTGTCCAGAAATCCGGATGCAGTGCCGTGATATAAAAATTCAGGCGGCTCCTGTTCTTTCAGCTCCACATCCACGGCGACACTATGCCCCTGATTTGCCCTAATCAGCGTTTTATCTTGGTTAAAACTGTATCTTTGCTTATTATCAGCCGCCACAATCTCCTCTAAAGTGTCCATATCAATCTGCCTGCCGGTACTCCGGATACCGGCCAGCAAGGCTTCCACATCGGCCCAGCCATGTTCGTCCAAAGCAACATGCGCCGCCGCAGGATTGTGGCGCAGCACCAGACTAATAAACTTGCTTAATTTATCTGCTTTTTCCATATATACCTCCCTTCCGGTATTTTTTTTACGGTTTCATGTCAAGTATTATGTGAATTAGTGCTCTGGTTTTCAGGTTCACTCTGGTTTTCAGGTTCGCTCTGGTCTTCAGGTTCGCTCTGGTCTTCAGGTTCGCTCTGGTCTTCAGGTTCGCTTCGCTCCTCAAAGACCGCATCTGCGCAAACAATCCCGGCAGATGCCTATAAGGACGTTTGACCTGCTTCTGCAATTTGCGGATAGTATTTCGGATTTTGCCCATACTATTATTGAGGTGATCCTATGGGAAAAAACAAATTGGAATCCAAACTGCAAGAACAACAGAACCACAACAAATTTAACAGCATAACCCAAAAGACTACTCCCGAAAACCAGAACCAGACACACAATTCAAGAAAAGAAGGCATACAGCCAATCAACCAAAAGAGATAGGGCGGCTTCCGCCCTTATCTTTTTAGAAACATACGAATTCAAATTCAATATATTTTTTTGTTTTTAATGGCTGTATAATTTTTTCTGTTTTCTTTATTTTGCCGCTTATAATACCACGGATTGCTCCGCATTTCATGCTCCCGCAATGCTTCGCACATCCTCTTGCAGCCAAGCTTGCATCGGATTTTGGGGCTTTTTAATCCCGATATCATTATATAACCTTTTTCCTCGAAATGAAATATACTCTTTTCATTTTGGAGAAAAATACAGCGATACTGTTACTGTGAACGAAGTAAACAGTAACGCGATACTATTTGCTGCTTATGCAAAATTTAAGAAAAATCAATTTCTGAATGTAGAAATAAATAGTAGGGGCACTTAACCGTTACAAGAATGCACACAAAACCCGTAAAGAATGTAACAAGAATTCAGGAGGAATCAAAAATGCTTGACAGACAATATAACATGTATTCCGTTGATACCGGACATTTCTACAGTAACCGCGAAAAATACCTGCACAACATGCACTGCAAATACCGCAAAGAATGCGGTGATCTACGCCAGAAACTATCGGAAACGGAAAAACTGTTAAAACAGTCAGGGTACTCGGCGGACGATATCAAACAACTGAAAAAAGGCCGGACAGACGAATTTAGCACGGCAGAAAGTTCCGGTCACACCGTCTCGGAATACATACGCCTAATCAAGTTATCGGAGCACAAAAGACAAAAAGCAAACATTGCCAAAGAAAAACTGCTGACACTTTTTTCGAATAAGGCAGCGCAAAATGAAGTGTCCGGCGGCAAAGACCATATCCGCACCCTTGATGAGAACAGCCTGAACGACACCCATATAATATCCGTATTTGATTCCGCCTTGAGCAGGATGATCGGGATCCGCCAAGATGAATTGACAGAATCTCTGATGGTAGTTCAAGTATATTACTTCGATGTATTCAAGGACATATCATTCTACGGTTTTACATACAAGGGTGAAAAGTATAAATATTTTACCTCTTCCGCCGGACAAATCCGCACAAAGAAAGCCATCTTTATCAAGGAATCCGTATGGAATCGTATTGAAAAAACGGTTATGTGCGGCCTCACCATTGAGAAAATCAATTCCAAGGGCGGAAATAATGTGAATAAGCACTTGGCGTATATGGCTTTGACCAATTCCGCCACGGACGAATGGGCGGAATTCGATATTGACAAAACCATTGTGATTGAAGATTTTGAGACAAATGTATACGGCACCTTCGATTTTGTAGACGAAAAGGACTATTCCATTACAAGGAAAAATGATTATGTGCCCATTCCCCACACGGACGGAGCGGGCATGATACTGCCCTCTCTTTCCGTTAAAAATTTTATGTTCCGCGCTCCATGGATTAAAGGCCTGTTAGGTGTGTTTGATTTCAGGAAATTTGTGGAAACTACGGGCTGCCCTACAACCGTCACCGATATTTACGGCATGAAACATGACATTATAAAAGAAGAGATTCAGATTATTTTTACCAAAAGCCAATTTAAGATGTACAAATATTACGACTCATGGAACCAGTATAAAGAGTATTTTAAAAAGCATCATTGCAGCGCCGGAACATGCAATGTGGAGGAAGACCGGGTTAAAAATGCCAAGATAAATTATCAAATGCTCCAAACTCTCACGGATATTACGGACGAAGAAATCGACCTGCTTACCCAAAAGTCCTCCCAGAGGATCCGCGATATCTGTACTTCCAAGGATGCCATGATGAATACTCTCGGCATTACGCCCTATAACACAAACATGACTCCCTTCCAAGAGGCAGTCAAGCTATATCCCGCCCTGCTTAACGATACTTATGCCAAGGATGTCATTCGTGAGGTAAAAAACAGTCTTTTGAAAAAATATCGCAGCGGAAAGCTGGAAATAAACGGAAAATATACCTTCCTGCTTCCGGATTTTTATGCGGCATGCGAATATTGGTTCTGCCAAACCGAAAATCCGAGAGGACTGTTAGAAGACAAGGAGGTGTTCTGCCGGCTGTTTAGACGGTACGATAAGCTGGATTGTCTGAGAAGCCCTCATTTATATAAGGAACACGCCGTCCGGCATAACGTTGCCAATGAGAACTACGGGGAACGCACCCGTATGCTGAATGAATGGTTCCTTACCGACGCCCTATACACAAGCACCCATGATTTAATCAGTAAAATCCTGCAATTTGACGTGGACGGCGACAAAGCCCTTGTAGTGGCGGACATAGATTTCGTGAAAATCGCGGAACGCAATATGAAAGAAATTGTCCCTCTCTATTACAATATGCGCAAGGCGGAACCCACCGAACTGAACAGCAAAACCATCTACGAAGGTTTGAACAAAGCATTTACCGGCGGAAATATCGGTCTTTACAGCAACGATATCTCAAAGATATGGAACCATGACGTCTTTATCAGCGGATCCGACAGAGAAAAACAGGAAGCCGCCGATACCGTCAAACTGTTATGCATGGAAAACAATTTCTGCATAGATGCCGCCAAGACCCTGTACATGCCGGAACGTCCGGAATGGTTTCGGCCGATTGTGTCAAAATATACCAAAGACAAGCTTCCGGCCTTTTTCGAATATGCCAAGGACAAGGAAGCCTCACAGGTAAAGCAGCGCAACGGAAGCTTTGTAAATAAAATTTATGACAGAATACCGAACCTGTCCATTAACACCCGCGCCGTCCGATTAGACAACATTGATTACCGTAAACTGATGTCCAACGACAAAATGATTTGCAGCAAAGAAGTCTCCGAGCTGTATGACAATCTAAACAGAAAATATCGTTACATGACAAATATGAAAGACGAATACGGAGACAATCTTCATTATGTTGCCTGCAAACTCCGTGCGGAGTTCGGCGGATTTGGGTATTCGGAAGAAACCCTTGCGGATATGCTTGTGGAATATTTATATGGCAGCGAAAAAAGGTATAAACAATTACTATGGTTCTGCTATGGCCGCCAGATTGTGAATCATCTGGAACAGAACGTCGGTCGGCAGAAAACAAAATTCATCCGATGTGTGGATTGCGGTGAGTGGCTGGAAATTGATGTTGCTAACAGACGTACATGCAGATGTGACAATTGCCGTCAGATTCACCGCAAAGAATACGAAAAAATGAAAAAGCAGAAACAGCGGCAAAAGCAACCATAAAAATGAAATGCTAAGTCCCTATTTTCCGCTCTAATACATTGAACCGTAATTTACGGAAGAATAAAACGCAAAAGAGAAAATGCATCCGTAAATTACGGAAGAAGGGATGTGTGTATATGGGAATGAAAGAAGGCGGCGCAAATCTTTTATACAATACCGGCAGCTGCGACAGAAACATACCGGACAAATATAAGAAACGGAGGCAGAGGGTTTGATCAATATCACTCAGGATACGTTAATAAAACAAATAGCAGAACGGGAAAATATCAATGTGGCAACAGTCCGTAAACTGTTTCAATCAGTGGAGGATGTTATCTTTAGCTGCTTATCTTCCACCGCTCCGTCGGAAGAAATGAGCATTAAGTTGTTTAACGGCATTCAGCTCAAACGAAAATACATAAGAGAAAAGAAATACTCCAAAGGAATGTTCCAAGACATAAACTGTCCGGAACACGTAAATATCAAGGTGTCCCTGTCAAAATATTATAACGGGCAGGTGAACCAGAAATTATTCGGCAGCGAAGCGATCCACAGCGAAAACGCCTGAAAAGACTTTCCGGCCTGTCAGTGCAATATGGCCGACAGGCGGATGAGCCAGCCGAAACCGCCCATGACAAAAGCAGAATCAGAAAGGAAAACGTATGGATACTACAAATTTTACAGCTTTAAACGGCCATATGGCCAAAACATCATCCATGGCGGATGAACACCAGATAATACAAATTACCGAAAAAACTCCCTTGCTGAAAAATATCGGTAAGATTGTATGCGGTGATACCAATTCTAATATTTTGACCTTTGAGATCAACAGATACTATGACGGCGTTGACCTCTGTACCAAAAGCATTAAGTTCATTGTTCAAAATGAATTAGGAGTATTTACGGAAGACGCGGTGAACATGCAATACAATGAGGAGCTCATGAAGTTTTCATGGATCCTGTCCGATGCCGTCACTTACAAAAGCGGTAATGTTACGGCTGCCATTGCTTTTGTTGGGGCGGAAAACGGATACAACTATACCTTAAAGACCGTACCGTTTCAAATAAAAATTGAAAGCACTATAGATTTTACGGAGTATGAATCCTCCTATAAAAACTGGTTTACGGACGTCGAATGCAGGCTTTTAGATTTAGAGCGGAAAAATATAGAACCGGAATCGGAACCCATAGATTTTCATTCCGAATTCGAACCGCTTTTCCGTTCCAGTCTGAAAGAACTCGGAAACAATACTACTACAGAGGAGGAATACAGTAAATGATAAAAGTAATCAGCAAAGAATACCTCATTTCTTCGTTAAAAGATTTTAACGAAAAAGTATTAAACAAGATTTATGCAAAGATTCCACAGAACAAATCCGTACTCGATCAGTTAGAAGAATCCGAAGGCTCTTTATTATTTAACGGCAATAAAGTCGGGCTTACAGGCGATAAAGGCCAAGACGGCAAGGATGGTAAATCGGCTTATTCCATAGCTGTTGAAAATGGATTTACAGGAACGGAGAATGAATGGTTAAGTTCTCTCAAAGGTGAAAAAGGCGACCCCGGGCGAGACGCTGATATAGGTGGCATAACCCCTGAGACAATCGGCGCCGCACCATTAAACCACCAACACAATGAAATGAAAACAATAATCTACTCTACAACGGAACCCGCCGTTATCGGAGAAAACGAAATTGTTATGGTATATGAGTGAGGATCGGAATATGGCTATCTACATTAAAAACACAAAAAGAGTTACAAATATACTCGCTAATGTCAACGGACAAAGGAAAAAAATAGTATCTGCATGGGTAAACAGAGACGGTGTACCTGCAAAAGTGTTCGGATTGGAGCATAATCATATTATTCCGGTTACTGCAAACGGTTACATAGCAAAAAGCAGAGGGAACTCTTTTAAATTAATCATACCGGACAAAGAAGAAATATCCTGCACCGCCACGGCAAACGACCACATTTCGCTGAGCGGAAATATGGTCATGGTATCCAAAAATGCTGCCGTTGGTTCTGTGATACCTGTCAGTGTCAGCAGTGATTCGGTGTCCTATACCGTAAATATTATCGTTGCGCCTGATATTTCAAAAAACAGCTATGAAATATATGACTCCAATGATCTGGTTACGCTAAGGACGATTGTAAATCATTCGGCAATGAATGATGTTTCCCAAAACGCAAGATTAATGAACGATATTGATTTATCAGATGTCTGCTCTCCCACTGCCGGAAATTGGATCATTATCAGCGAGTACCATGGAATCTTTGACGGTCAGGGACATACGATAAACCACTTGTATATGGATGTTACGGGTGCGAATTATGCCGAGAAATATGAGACTTATGTTGGATTATTTGGAAAAGCAAACGGCGCGACTATTAAAAATGTCACTTTAAACGGATCCGTCACCGGCAGATCGGGCAGCACTTCAAAAAATATGTATGTAGGCGGATTCTGTGGCAGTGCCAAAATCACACAATTTGAAAATTTAACAAATAATTGCAGCGTATACGCTCTCTATTCCAGCGGTGCAGCGATAGCCGCACCATATTATGCGGGTGGCATATGCGGCGAAGGCACTTCGGTAAAATTTGTCGGATGCGTCAATAACGGAATAATACAAGGAAAAAAGTATTCCGGCGGCATTTGTGGATACGGCGGGCCATTTACGAATTGTCATAATACTGGAAAGGTTGAATCTATTATTGGTGACGCCGGAGGTATCGGCGGCCGCAACGGAGGGGTGATATGGACCACCGGCTGCGCCAATACCGGAACCATAATTGCAAATTCGGGGGTTGCAGGCGGAATCTTTGCATCCGGCAGTTACGTCAGCCAATGTCATAATTCCGGCAGTATATCCTCCGCCGGACAATCTGCCGGAGGTATCATAGGCAGCGGAGGACGTATCGACGAATGTTATAACAACGGTGAAATCACCGCCTCCGGCCAATCTTCCGCTTCATATGCGGGTGGAATTGTTGGCTCCGCTCTAAATGAGGTTAAAAACAGCTATAATACGGGAAATGTTACAGGATATCATGCCGCCGGAGGAATAACAGGCTGCCAGCAGACAGCATATGTATCCAATTGTTACAGCATAGGGAACTATAAAGTCAATGATTCGGGTAATGCATATGGCAGCATTATCGGCTACTCCATGAATTCATGCCAATTGACAAATTGTTATGCCTTGACTTCAAGACTAAATGGCGGCAATGCCAATGCCGTGACCAAAACAAACTGCGAAAGCGTCAGCGAAAGCATTTTAAAAACATACGCCCACAAGCTTGGCGATAAATTTACGGAGGATGCGGATGGCATCAATGGCGGATTCCCCATACTGGCGTTTCAAACAACATAATTTATCCTGTCGGCAATATCAATATTGTCTACATAAAACATTACAATACGGAGGTGATTGCTATGAGAAAAACAAGAAGCTCTGAAATGATAGAATACAAAAACATAATCATGAACGAAATCTGCCAATCAAAGGAGCTTGTAAAGCTTCTGGGATACGAGGGGGAAGAATACCCTGAAACCAAAATCCCTTTCACATGTTCTTTTCCACACGAATACATGCCCGACACAGTTACGGAAACAGAACGATTTATCAATTTCGATATCGAGGCAGGCATCGATCCCGCAAACAACACTTTTCGGAACGTTACAATCTATTTCTATATCACATGCCACGAAGCCGCCGTAAGATACGAGGAAGACGGGCAGACCTTCCTCTGGTATGATAAAGTCACATGTGAACTGGATCATATACTCTGTGAAAAAAACAGTCCGGGCATCGGCAAAACGGTTCTGATATCCAACAAGCCCTACTGCCCCCAGAATAAATTTAAAGGAAGATTACTGAAATTTACGGTAAAAGATTTCAGTAACGGATTCAAAAATGGAAAATAGAAAAAGCCTTTTAAAATGCTCCTCCGTGGATATTCTTCCCGGCCTGTCGGTTAGAATACCTACGGTTGGCGAAATCTTAGAGGACGAACAGCATTATTACCACCTCATATCCGCCATAACCGCCACACCCTATCAGTACATGGTACAGTTGGATGACTTTGGAATTGATTTCACACAGATCAACGACTTTCAGCTGTTTACGATGCTGTTTCCGGCAATTGCCTGTGAAGACACCGGTATCCTTTTCGGTGATGTAGATCTGTCGGACATAAGGAAAAAGAACCATCCCCTGACCGGCGCACCCATCCTGCAAAGCAATGCGAATCATTTAAGTATCGACGAAGCTGCCTATCACCGCTTGGCAGCTTATATCCGCAAGGTAAACAGCCTGCAAAAGGAAACCCGGAAGCCCGGTAATGAGGAGGCCAAAAAATTCCGCATCAATCTGGAACGAAAAAAGCTGATGAGAAACGCCCGCAAACCATATGAGCCCTATTTAGAGAAATTGGTAGTGGCGCTGGTCAACAGGCCGGAATTCAAATACAATTACGAGCAGACCGAGCAGATGACCATTTATCAATTCAGCCAAAGCTTCGAGCAGATAAAAACCAGTATCAACTACGATAACGCAATGATCGGTGTATACGCCGGTACTATTGATATGTCCAAGCTTAAGGATAAATCTTGTCTAAGCTGGCTGCCGGTAACTCAGCCATAAACATGCAGTCTGTAAATCAATGAATAAATTTTGAAAAAATATCAGGAGGATATTTTACATGAAAAATCTAAAAGACTTAATAAAAACCATACAAGATGTTCCAAGCTGGAAGGATGTCGTCTCGGAATTAAAAGAAGTAGACACCTTGCTGACGGAAATCAGCAAGACCAATAACAAACTGTCTAAATCAGCCTTGGAAAGCATCGCCAATAATGCCTTCCGTGCGGCAGGCCAATACGGAGGAAGCGCCGCCGACTATTTATCCGGTATTCAGGAAGCATCTCTTGCCGGTTTTAAAAATGTCGAAGGAATCGCCGAATTGTCCATGGCTGCCCAGAATGCAGGCAATATAACCGCCGAACTGGCGAATCAAATCCTGTCTGCTGCAAACCAAGCCTATCGCTTAAACGGCTCCGTCTCGGAGCTGGCAAAAGTTCTGGACGGAATGAATTACATTTCCGGCCAAAATGCCTTAAGTATGGCTGAACTGGCGAAAGGGATGGCAGCCCTTGGCTCCACCGCCGCTTCTCTCGGCGTTGGCGCCGATGAGGCGGCGGCCGCATTGGGAACCATGATTGCCGTTACACGCCAAAGCGGCTCCGAAGCCGCCAACGCACTCAAAGAAATCCTGCTGAATATCCGGCAGGTTGCCGACGGAGAGGACGGCATCAGTGCAAAGGGCATCGCAAGATACGAAGCCGCCTGCAGTGCTCTGAATGTGAAATTAAAAGAGACAAAATACGGAGTCCTTTCCCTCCGTGACCCTATGGATGTACTGAAAGACTTAGCCGCCGCATACAACAGCCTGAACGAATCGGATCCCCGAAGAAGCGGCTTAATCAGCGCCGTCGGCAGTTCTTCCTCCGGGGAACAGCTGGACGCACTGCTCAGCCAATGGGATACCTACGAGACCATGGTACGGCAATACGCAGACGGAACCGGATCTATGGCGGCGGAGGCGGAACAGACGGTAGATTCCTGGGAAGGCTCCCTGAACCGGCTGTCCAATACATGGACTTCCACCGTTGGAAATTTTGCAAATTCCGATGCAATCGTTTCTGCAGTAAATAATTTAAACAGTCTGCTTACGGTGATAAATAACGTAACGGAAAACCTCAGTTCCTTTGGAACTATTGGATTAAGCGGCTTAGGCATCGGCATAACCGCATTCGTTAAAAACTTTGCTTGACCCTGTGGCAACACAGGGTGACGACGACTAAAATACCTTTGGCGAGAGATTTTAGTTGGGCAATCATAGATAAGGAAACAACAGAATGGCGTTGTCTACAAGTCTATGGATACATGGGGTTTTTAATCAGACTCTGCAAACACTTTCAGCGGAGTATAAACTACACATGGAGGAGTAAATGCTTGAAAATCTCTTACATTCAGGTAAGACCGGATATCCGGCTAATACAGATCAAACCAAAATCCCTTTTGGGGTCAGGTCACGAAAGTAGAAAAAATTGATTATGTTGGTATATGGAAATATTGGCGAGAGCCGATAGGTGCCTAAGTACTATATACAATGGACAACGAGCAGGACGGAAATCTAAAGTAATTTTAGAGAGCAATCCCCACAGACATACCCATCCTCTTAGCAGGCTGCAGCCATAATGCAGCTTACTAATAATGCATAGTGCGTATTGCGATTTTATGATTTTCAGTAATACGTTTGGCCGCAGTGTTTCGGCTAACGATAAAAAATCAACACATTTTCAGGAAGATATTGCTGCAGCCGAAGCGATTACCATTCCGACCCGCAATGATTGCAATGCCATGTTTTCGATGTCCGGCCCGCGGCAAATACTCCCCACACTGCTATGGAGCCTACTTTTGATAACCCGCTTATTTTCTTCAAATTTGTTGACCGGCAGATGGGACAGGTTGGGACGTTCTGCAATTCTCCTGCTACTGCATTGTTATATGCGATTTGTGCTGGACTTAGGGATGATACGGTTTCTTTTATAATTTTTTTAAGTTCATCATATAACTGCTCTTTATATAAAAGAAGTGCACTTTTAGCTGTTTCTTCATCACATCCAAAACTATCTTGTATATATGATATCGCTTCAGCTACCTTATTTTCATCCAAAAATTTTTCAAGTGCATAATAAATTGTATCTGATGTCCTAGGATTGTTAATTTTATCTACTATTTGTTGTGGTGTCATTTTTAGTAACCTCTTTTTATACAACATTAAATTAAATAGTTAATATTAAACTAATATATTTGATACTATTTTACGGAAAAACCTTATTATAACGATTATAAATTGCATTTGCAGTAACCATTACCATTCCGACCCACAATGATTGCAATGCCATGTTTTCGATGTCCGGCCCGCGGCAAATACTCCCCACACTGCTATGGAGCCTACTTTTGA
>ERZ808037.1578-NODE-1578-length-14248-cov-11.875803_pt1 | contig 14248 bp, 10 predicted proteins | sample MGYA00380190_ERZ808037 | MGnify/ENA primary metagenome ERZ808037 (study PRJEB31490, sample SAMN06133399) | mouse gut metagenome | isolation source: J9 | host: mice | place: China: Chengdu | collected 2015-05 ...
GCTAAGAACATCCTTGCGGTCGGGCTTGACCGTCTAGCTGTAGGAATCCCCTCGGTTTAGCGAGGGGAGGAGGTCAAGAAGACTTATTGGCAGGATGTGGTATTTTATTAGGTATCATCAAGTATTTATATATATCAAAGGGAGAGGGTTATGAGTAAGGATCAATCACTATTTAGCCGATTTGTGGAAGGTTTGAATGAATTTTATCATGCCCCTTACCGCCAGACATTGGCAAGAGCAGCGCGTGATGAAGAAGATTTATTCATGCTACTGCTATTTTCAGAAAGCTTAGGCATTGATAATCCCGCCAGCTTTTATACCTTAGAGCTACAGCCTATATTTTTAGAAAAATTCCACGAATGGCACTTACGTATGGGCATGCCTCGCTGTCCACTACAACACGGCGGCTGTTGCTAAAAGATGGGCACACACAGAGACATTAAAAAGACTTAAAGAAGACCAACTATGAAAACACTATCAAGCCTAGTCAAGCAGCTACAGAACACGCCGATAAAATTTGTCGGCGGCAAAGGCGGGGTGGGTAAGACCACCACTGCGGCAGCTTTGGCCTCTCAGTTTGCTGAGCAGCATCAAAAAACACTGGTTATCTCTACCGATCCGGCGCATAGCTTGGGTGATGTGTTTGATATGAATTTAAAAAAAAGCTCTGCTAAAAATATGCCCGTCGCATTAACTGAGAGCTTGGATGCGCTAGAGTTAGATCCTGATCTTATTATCGATGAGCATTTTGCTAGGGTTGAGCGAACCATCAGCAGCTACGCCAACCCGGATATGATGCAAAAAATTAGGGAGCATCTGCAACTGTCAAAAAGTGCACCAGGAGCGCAAGAGGCAGCTATGTTAGAGGCCATTTGTCGTTATTTGGTCGACAGTGTAGAAAAAGGCATTTATCAGCACATAATTTTTGATACAGCGCCGACCGGACATACTCTAAGACTTCTTATGCTTCCTGAGATGATGGAGGCTTGGACCGATGGGTTACTTACCCAGCAGCGGCGCCAGGCTAAGTTAAAAGGGGCGGCAGATAACTTTGCTACCAAAAAGTCTGCCCTAACTAATCCTTTTGAGGACGCAAAACCTGTCGATAAGTGGCAGCAAGCGGTCGATGTGCTAAATGCCCGCAAGAACTTGTTTAAAAGAGCAGGGGAGCTGCTGCATGATAGACAAAAAACCGCAGTGGTTTTAGTAATGACTGCAGATAATTTGCCCATTGAAGAGACGCGCCGAGCTGTAAATCAGCTAAAAGAAGCCAAATTAGCGCCTGCAGCCTTAGTGGTGAATCAGCTGATTCAAGCTGAGCAAAGTGATGAGTTTTGGCAAAATAGAGCAGTGCGCCAACAAAGCTTGCTAAAAGACATTCAGCAGCACTTTGTTGATTATCCTATCTATGGCGTTTATCTCCAGCCCTCTGATGTGCGCGGAAGACAGGCGCTTGCTAAGCTCGACTAATCTTTTGGATTAGTCTTTTTCTTCATGTCTTGAGCGCTTTAATTTATCAGATAAGGACCAGGCAGCATCAGCCCTTAATTCTTCAGCCAAGCTGCTTTTACCACTGGTTAAGCTGCTCCACTGAGGTTTACCGCGGGCCTTTTTTAGCTCGCTAGGTAATTTATTAGGATTCCAAGGCGGTGTCGTGGCCTCTTGTAGCTCGGCAATAGGGGTATCGGCATTAGCAGCATGGCCGCGATGGCGTAAGGAAGCCAGCAGATCTAAAGAGCGGGTGGCCAGTAAGGTCAAGGTAGCAGGATCGATAAATAAACGCTTAACGCCTGTCAGCTTATCAGCGATGGTGCTGGTATTGGACAAGATACCACCGGCGATACCACCAATGGCGGCGCCAAGACCCAAAGTGGTTCCTAGGGCTGCAGCATCAATCCCTAAGCCCAGTAGCGCTCCTGCGGCTGCGCCTGAAGTGGTGCGTAATCCATAGCTCTTTAACAATTCCGGGTCAAACGGGTCTTGCTGATACTCGCTTAGCTCAAGGGGCGTTACTACGGCTGTGTTGTCATAAAACTTATATAGGTTTAATAACTTACCCTGCATGGTGCGCTCGCTTTGGCGAACGGCTTCTTGCATCTCAGTTAACACTGGCAAGGGATCATCATCTTCATCAATTTCACGCACATAGGCGGCGACGTCAATTAAGAAGTGAGCAATGATGATACTGGCCTGCTCATACAATTGTGCCCAATCTTCACGGCGGCGAACGATAAGCTGATTTAAAGTATCAGGATGAGTCAGCATTGTGGCTAAATTTTGCCAAAGCGTCATCTCATCTTCAAACTCGAAAGCAACCGAATCAAATCGGGTTGAGATATGTAAGTTGCGGCGTGCCAGCATGGTCTGCCAGTCGCTAATATTGGCATCTTGGCTGTCGGTGAAGTTGAAAACTGGCATCACTGGTATTGCTGACCAAGACAAAATGGCCAACTCATCTTTATACTTACCCAGCACTGGCTCTCTAGCGTCAATGACATAGATAGCCATGTCACTTGAGAGCAGCTGACGAATGACTTTGGCTTCTTGAGAGTAATCCTCTAGTACATTATTTAATCCATCGCCTTGGGCATCACTTTTAGCAATGTCACTGGCTAAAAACTGCTGTAAGCGCTCAATACCATCTCTACGGCTTGCGGTATTATCTTCAAGCCAGTCCATCAGTCCTGACGCATCTTCTAAGCCTGGGGTGTCGAACAAGGCTACTAGATTCTCACCAGTCTGACTATCACTAATCAAAGCCCGTTCTACGTGTCTGGTAGTGGCCGCTTCGTTCTTTACTTCCCCAAAGTACATATCACGCAGTAAAGTGCGTAGTAGGGAGGTTTTACCAGTGTTGGTGTGACCGACAACCGCTAACTTTAAAGGCTCACCTTCAGAGACCGTGGTTTTGTTAATATCTTGTAGGTAATCGGTCATGCTTTTTTTAGAGTCAGTACTATTGACTGCTTCTGGCTTTGTGACAGTTGTAGGCTGCTGAGAAGCGCCTGTGTCATCTTTGACCACCGTGTTAACCTTAGGGTTAGCGTCAACAGCCGCTGGTGAGGAGGTGCTAATTGGTGTATCGTTAGCCTCCTTGCTAAAGGCTTTATCGCTAAATAAGCCACCTGGATTAGAAGGAGTGTTATTGTCTTGAGTGCTCATAAGTTGCTCAGATTATAATTATTAATGTGATAAATTTTTGGCTATAACTAATAACTTCTAGAACTAACAGCTTCTAGGAAACCAAGCCGATATTACGCTCAGCCAAAGCGGTCTGCCATTGTTGTCTACGTACAGAATTGTCATCTTCTAATGCATCACTATCTTGTAATAGTTGTACGATAACCCCTTGTTTGGCATGAGTCGCTAGCTTATCTAGCTTGCGCATGGTGCCACGGTCAGGAAGGGCTTTAGCATGGATACCTAGCAACACCTGAACGTTATGATTGTCCAAATACTGCAGCATTCTGTCCATATCTTCTCTATCATCTAATATACCAAAATCTTCAGGCGTCGAGTTGATAAAGGCTTCACCAGCAGCATGATACCAAGTGGGGTTGTGGTGTTTGTATTCTAATAAAACCACCAACTTATCACCTTGAGTCACTTTGGCTTTAGGGGCAACGGGTTGTACTTTTTCAACAAAGTCATCTTCATCAACGACTTTGCGTTGCCAAAAACTAATGATTTTTTGATAGTAAGGTAAGCTTAGGTCAATCTTCATCTTTTTGCGATTGAACATTACGGCACAAAAGGCCCAAGCTATAGCACGAGGCACAATGCCGTACATCAGCAAACTGCCTACCAGAAGGCTGGCCCATTGTCTGGCGATAGACAGCGGCATAACCTCTGTTACCAAGCGGCTTTGAACCACCGCATCAGCATCAGGTACGTTAAAGCCAACCAAGCTAGGCAGCCAACCAAGCCAATGGGTTAGGGTCATTAAGGCTTGGTCTGATAGTAAGGTGGACTCCCAGCTAAAGCTATATTGGCGCACAATTAATAAAAATATAATTGCAAAAAGCATGCCGGTCAAAGTAGCCAGCCACAGCTGATGACTAAATCGGCTCAGATACCAACGCATGCCAGTGTGCTGCAATTGTTCATCATAAAGCTCCACAGCAGCTTGGGTCGCATCATCTTTACCCCTAATAAGCGTTTTTGGGCTAATAAAACTGGTAATAATACTAGGTGACTGACTGCCTCTATTGATAAGCGTAAAGATTAACCAGCCGACCAACATCAGAGTGTGAAAGCCTAACAGACAAACCAAGACATAAAAGAAGTTCACCACGTTAGACTGCAACAAAGCAAATAAGCCTAAAAACCCTGAGACACACCACAAGATACTCATAATAAGAATGATGCCTTTAATACGACCATCAATCTTATTTAAGGTACTAGCTAAGGCCCCATTACTGTCGATACGCTCAGCTCGGCGATGTATTTTTTGTAGAGAAGTCGCTTGCTCGTCCTGAAGACGTTCTGTAATCAATAAGGGGTCTGTAGCAAACACATGATTTTTGGTCTCAAGTTTGCGTACCAATTCGGTGAGTTGATCTTGTTTGGATAGCATGGCATTCCTATTGGGCTATTTTTTGTCTTATATGGTTATTTGTCTAATACTAAGAGATATAGAGCGGCGTGTCCTATTTATATTTTTTTAATCATACTACCAAATGGGAGTAAAGACTAAAGTCGGATTACAACAAGTCTCATAACAAAAAGGGTACTGCCTGGTTAAGCTGTACCCTATGCATAAACTTGCCCGCCAGTTGAATCTGTTAAATCAGCAAGTAGAGCAAACCAATAATACCAATGGCCACTAAAAATAATAGCAAATTGGACAGCACACTCTTAACCGTCACTTCCTTGGCTATGGCAGGTACTGCAACCTTCTTACGCTTTGCGACATTCAACACCATATCAATGTGGTCTAAACCATCTTCTTCATAAGGCTGACCTAGCGGCTCAAATCCTAAGGATTGATAGAAGTTAATCAAATAAGTCTGAGCGGCAATTTGAATCGGCTTTTTGCCATATTTAGAGTGACAGTATTTAATAGCGCGGGTCATAATTTCGCGCGCGACCCCTTGATGTCTGTTGTCGGGTAACACCAGAACTCGACCGATACGCGGATTGGGGTTGGTCCCATTGCCACCCACTGCTGGGGGAATAATGCGACAATAGCCAATAAGCGTTTGGTCCATATGAGCAACCAGATGTAAGCAATCAAAATCCAGCTCATCTATGTCTTGGTATAGACACTGCTGCTCAATCACAAATACTTGAGAGCGGGCTCGAAGAATATGGTAAATATCAACGCCACTAAGCTCATCAAAGCCTTTAATAGTATATTTAACGGTCATCTAAAAACATCTTATGAGTTGTTTGTCAGCCACAAACCCACAGCAAATTAAGTCTCGCTATTAAGGGTTTGGCTAATCTTATCTAAATTTAAGCTGTCTGACATGGCGTTAAAGATATCATAATACGCGCCATGCTTCGCATACAGCTCTTCATGGGTACCGGTTTCGACCACACGGCCATTATCAATCACAATCAAATCATCTGCATCGATAATCTGCGAGATATTGTGTGACACAATAATTACGGTGCGGTCTTTTTTAATCAAGTCTAGGCTGTGCTTAATTTGCTGTGTTGCAATGGCATCAAGGCTTGCCGTAGGCTCATCTAAGAATACAATCGGAGGGTCTTTTAGGAACATACGTGCCAGCGCAATTCGCTGCTGCTGTCCGCCTGAAAGCAATTTTGCCTCACTGTCATAACCCTCTGGCATACCCACAATTTGCTCATGAATAGAGGCCTTCTTAGCCGCGTCAACAATCTCGTCATCGGTGGCCTGCATATTACCATAACGAATGTTGTCAGCGATGGTTCCTGAAAAAATATGGTTCTTTTGCAGCACCAAACCAATTTGTTCCCGTAGATTATGAGTATTATAGTCGTCTAAGTTTTGACCATCGAGACAAATCGTACCACTGCTAGGGTCATAAAACTTCACCAATAAATTAATGATGGTACTTTTACCCGCACCACTTAAGCCAACTAAGGCGGTAATACGGTTGGGGTGAATCTCAAAGCTTACATCATGCAGCGCTTGCTTGCCATTAGGATATGAGAAGTTAACATCTTTTAGGGCGATGTGACCTTTTAGATCCGTACATTCAATCTTACCTTCACTTTCAATGGCATCATCGTCATCTAAGATATCAAAGAAGCCTTCTGCATAGGTTAGGGCGTTATTAACCTGATCATAAATACTGTGCAGCTGACGGATTGGCGCCGCCACGTTTTGAAATAGCAGTACATGGAACATAATGGCACCGATGGTCATCTGATCATTGAGCACAAAATAGGCGGTCAAAACAATGATAACCACGACCCCAATTTGCTCAATAAAGCTCTTGCCAGCGTTATACATAAACGCAATGCTGCGAATACGCAGCTGGTTGGTGGTCATGTCCTTTTGGATTTCCCAGTGCTTATCCGACTCAATGGGCTCACGCACAAAGGACTTAATGACGGTAATAGACTCAATAATTGAGATAACCAGCCCGCTTTTGGTCTCGCGGTACTGACGCATTTGCTTGCGAAAGCCTTGTAGTCTATTGGCTTGTCTTTGACTCACAAAAAAGTAAATCGGCACAATAATAAGGCCAACCATGCCCACCCAGAAGTTGGCATTAAACATGATGACAAGCGACACGATGGCGCTGGCAAATAATGGCAGCATGTCGATAAAGAAGTTTTGTACCAGCTGAGTTAGGCTGCTGACACCCAAATCAATACGGGTCTGCAGCTTACCACTGGCGTTTTCTTCACTGGTATAAAACGCCATTTTATACGACAAAATCCGATCAACCACCTTTTGTGATAAATCACGCGATAGGTTGATTCGAATACGCTCACCAAAATAGCGCTGACCAAAGGTAATACCGACGTTTAACACCTCTTTTACTAGTAAGATGGTACTGATTAAGATAAGAAGCTGTAGCCCTTCAGTCCACGGGTCAGGTAGGTCGACAATACCGGTTAAGGTGTCGATGGTGTACTGCAGTACAAAGGCGTTAACCTGAGCGGTAAACGACCCCAACACGGTCAATATCAAGGTAAGAATAAATAGACCGCGATAAGGCCGTGCAAAAACAGACAATCGCTTGAGGATATACCAAAGCAATCGACCACGGTCTTTGGGTTTTGAAGGTGGCTTTAAATCAAGTGGAACACGTTTTGGAGGTGAGGCCATAGTAGTATACTTATCGTTGATTAATGTTCAAAAATACTATTTTAACCATCTTAGCGGCTGCTCAACAGCGCAACTATGTATAAAGCTTGTTGTTAATCTAGGCTAAATACATATGAATTAAGGTTAATCACTGCTAACTTTTATATTTCTTTAAAAAAGCACTTACCCTATTAAGAATAAGTGCTTTAGAGTTTTTATTGCAGATGGATTAATATTAAATGGTTAGAAACCATCTGCCGGTACAAACACTTGACCAACCATAATACGGCGAGCAGATCGGCTCATCGATACTTTTTTGGCCTGCCAGCGACCATCAACGTGCTCTGTTTTACCGCCCACAAGTAGCGTACCTGACGGATGACCAAAACGAACTTCTGATAAGCTACCACCGCCAGCCGCTTTATTCACCAGCGTGCCTTGGGTGGTTGCTGCAGCTGCAATGGCAACCGCTGCTGTCCCCATCATCGCATGGTGCAATTGCCCCATACTCATAGCACGTACCACCAAATCAATATCGGCTTTATCCACCGCTTTGCCGCTTGAAGCGGTATGACTTTGTGCTGGGGCTACCCAAGCTATCTTTGGAATATGCTGGCTTTTTTCAGCCTCGATTACATCCTCAAAGATTCCCATTGCTACGCCACCTTTGGCACGGATTTTCTCAAGCTTGGCTTGTAGCTCTGAATTACTATTCACATCAGGCTGTAGCTCAGTACCGGTAAAGCCCAAATCTTCAGCATTCATAAAGATAGTAGGAATACCCGCATTAATAAATGTTGCTTGAACGCTGTCTTTATCCAATCCGCAACCGGACACATCAAAGTCATCAACGAGGTTACCAGTCGGGAACATTGCACTTGAAGCGTCAACGGGATCAATAAATTCAATTTTGACTTCAGCGGCAGGGAAGGTGACGCCATCTAATTCAAAGTCGCCGGTTTCTTGCACCTGAACATTGCCTTGTTCATCTTGATAAACTGGTACATGAGCGATAATGGTTTTACTGATGTTTTGCTGCCAAATATTCACCTCACAGATACCGGACTCGACACTGGCCGCTACTTTTTCTGCATCGACCAAACCCATGTTAATGGCACAAGCTCCCACAGCAGCGGTTAGGTTGCCGCAGTTACCCGCCCAATCAACCATCGGCTTGCTAATATTAACTTGTCCAAATAGATAGTTCACATCATGACCGTCCTTATCAGATTCGGACAAAATCACAGTTTTTGAGGTGCTTGAGGAGCCATTGCCTAAGCCGTCTATTTGTTTGCCATAAGGGTCTGGACTACCGATAACACGTAATAAGAAGTTGTCTCGAGCGCTACCGGGCTGCTGACAACGCTCAGGTAGGTCATTTAGGTTAAAAAACACCCCTTTTGAGGTGCCGCCACGCATATAGGTGGCTGATACAGGGACTTGTGGTTCGAATTTTGGTTGAGACATAAGACGTATTTCCTTAATGAGATTTTATTATTATCAGATATTAGAGTGGTTAATCCGTTTTATTAGATAAAAAATGTGCAATAAAAAAACGCACAAGCACAATAGAAGGTGACTTGTGCGCTTTATTAAACGCGGCTGATTGGCTTATTTATTCATAAAAACTAAGCCACGCTACCTTCTAAAAACTCTTTAGCAAAGCGTTGTAGCATACCGCCAGAGTTATACATCTTCACTTCATCAGCGGTATCTAAGCGGCATTTAACCGGTGCTTTATCTACGCTACCATCTTTACGGTGAATGACTAGAGTCATCTCGCCACCAGCAGATACTTCACCTTCGATGTCGAACACTTCAGTGCCGTCGATGTTTAACGTTTTGCGGGTTGTACCTTCCTCAAATTGAACCGGTAGGGCGCCCATACCCACTAAGTTTTGACGGTGGATACGTTCAAAGTCTTCAGCAACGACCACTTCTACACCTGCCAAACGAACCCCTTTTGCGGCCCAGTCACGGCTTGAGCCTTGACCATAGCCATCACCGGCGATGATGATTAGCGGCTGTTTGCGGTTCATGTAAGTCTCAATTGCTTCCCACATGCGCATGGTTTCGCCTTCTGGTTCAACTCGAGCCAGCGAGCCTTGAATGACTTCACCGTTTTCATCACGAACCATCTCGTTTAGCAGTTTCGGGTTCGCAAATGTAGCACGTTGAGCGGTTAAGTGATCACCGCGGTGGGTGGCATATGAGTTGTAGTCTTCTTCTGGCAGACCCATTTTATCTAGATACTCGCCAGCAGCACTTTCAGCCATAATCGCGTTTGATGGTGATAAGTGGTCTGTCGTGATGTTGTCACCCAGTACAGCCAATGGACGCATGCCTTTTAGCTTGTTCGCTTCAGCCATTGTGCCTTCCCAGTATGGTGGACGACGGATATAGGTACTCATTTCACGCCAGTCGTACTGAGGGTTGATTACATCGGCGTCATTGCGGCCTGCATCCGCTTTGGCTTCATCAAACATTGGAATGTAAACCTGATTGAACTGTTCAGGCTTCACCGCAGATTTAACAATAGCATCGACTTCTGCATCATCAAACCAGATGTCTTTTAGGTACACGTCATTGCCGTCTTTATCTTTACCTAACGAGTCTTTTTCGATATCGAAGCGGATGTTACCGGCAATCGCATAGGCCACAACCAGAGGAGGAGAGGCTAGGAATGCTTGCTTGGCATACGGATGGATACGACCATCAAAGTTACGGTTACCAGACAGTACCGCGGTTGAGAATAGGTCACGATCAATAATTTCTTGCTGAATCTCTGGATCTAGTGCGCCACTCATACCGTTACAAGTGGTACAGGCGAATGCCACCACATCAAAGCCAAGCTTTTGTAGCTCAGGAAGCAAGCCAGCTTCTTCTAGATACAATTTAACGGTTTTTGACCCTGGTGCTAGCGATGACTTCACCCAAGGCTTACGAACCAAGCCCTTTTCAACCGCATTACGCGCAACGATACCGGCAGCAACCATGTTGCGTGGGTTAGACGTGTTGGTACAACTTGTGATAGCCGCAATAATAACTGCACCATCTGGCATTTGGCTGTCATCTTGCTCTGATAGAGGCTGATTATCAGCGTGAGCAATACCAGCTTCCACTAGATCGGTGGTAGATACACGAGCATGTGGACGTGATGGACCGGCGATATTACGCACAACTTTTGATAAATCAAATTTTAATACGCGGCTGTATTCAGCGCCTTCCATGCCATCGGCCCACAGACCCGTCTGCTTGGCATACGCTTCAACGATTTTGATTTGCTCTTCACTACGGCCGGTTAGGCGTAGATAATCGATGGTTTGCTCATCAATTGAGAACATGGCCGCCGTTGCGCCGTATTCTGGCGTCATGTTCGAGATGGAGGCTCTATCACCCACAGTTAGGTTGCGAGCGCCGTCACCGAAGAATTCGATATACGCAGAAACCACACCTTCTTCACGCAAGAATTCAGTCATTGCTAGCACTAAGTCAGTACCGGTAATACCTTCTTGCAGCTTACCGGTTAGCTCAACACCAACGATGTCTGGCAAACGCATATATGAAGGGTTACCTAGCATGACGCTCTCGGCTTCTAGACCGCCCACACCGATAGAGATGACGCCTAGTGCATCAACCATAGGGGTATGGCTATCTGTACCAACTAGTGTATCTGGGAAGGTCACTGCATCACCATTTTGGTCAGCGACCACCTGTACTACTGGCGACATTTTCTCAAGGTTAATTTGGTGCATGATACCGTTGCCTGGTGGCACCACGTTTACGTTGTCAAAGGCATACTGACACCAGTTGATAAAGTGGAAACGGTCCTCGTTTCGGCGCTCTTCAATAGCACGGTTTTTCTCAAAAGCATCTTCTTCAAAGCCTGCGTGTTCAACTGCTAATGAGTGGTCGACAATCAATTGGGTTGGCACAATTGGGTTTACTTTTGAAGGGTCACCGCCTTCAGCGGCAATGGCATCACGAAGACCTGCTAAGTCAACAAACGCCGTTTGACCCAAAATGTCGTGACACACAACACGGGCAGGGTACCAAGGGAAGTCGACTTCTTGTTTGCGGTAGATATGCTGCGATAAGGCTTCTTTTAAATCCTCTGGTGGGCAGCGGCGTACTAAGTTTTCACACAGTACTTTTGAGCTAAATGGCAGCTTGGCATAAGCGCCTGGCTCAATCTCGTTAACCGCTTGTTCAACGTCAAAATAAAACAAATCCGTACCCGGTAATGGCTTTTTATATTGCTCATTCATGGTTTGCGGATTGGTCTGGGTTAAAGGCTGCTTATTGTCATTGGCGTTTGGCATTTCAAACAATCCTTAATATTGGTATTTGTGACTGACGGTCGGCCCTCATTAATCTCTCTGTTGCTTATTTAAATGTAAGTAAGCATAGTTATTTGAGCATATTAACAAGGGCGACAGTCATAAAGCGGGGGTTATCTTTCTGGTTCTCATTCACAGTCTAACGACTGGTGAGACATTATCCACGCTCGCTAATTGCTGGTACTGATCTTGGCTCTTCGCCAGTGTACTCTGCGCTTGGGCGGATAATGCGGTTATCAGCACGTTGCTCAAATACGTGAGCGGCCCAGCCAGTTAAGCGAGAGCATACGAAGATTGGCGTGAATAACTTAGTTGGAATACCCATAAAGTTATAAGTCGACGCATGGAAGAAGTCAGCATTACAGAACAGTTTCTTCTCGCGCCACATTACCTCTTCACAGCGTACTGATACTGGGTATAACACCTCATCACCCACATCAGCGGCTAGTTTTTCAGCCCACTGTTTAATAATGACGTTGCGAGGATCTGATTCGCTGTAAATTGCGTGACCAAAGCCCATAATTTTGTCTTTGTTATCTAGCATGCGCAGTAAGCCTTGTTCAGCCGCATCTGGTGAGTCAAAGCTTTCGATTAACTCCATCGCTGCCTCATTCGCGCCGCCGTGTAATGGGCCACGTAACGAGCCGATAGCACCCGTGATACAAGAGAAGATGTCTGATAGAGTTGATGCACACACACGAGCAGTAAAGGTAGAGGCGTTGAACTCATGCTCAGCATATAAGATAAGTGAGACGTTCATCACATGCTCATGCAATTCGCTTGGTTTTTCACCTTTTAGTAGGTGTAAGAAGTGACCACCGATGGTTTCAGAATCAGTCACACAGTCAATTTTCACGCCTTCATGGCTAAAGCGGTACCAGTAGTTAATAATCGCTGGGAAAGCTGACAACATACGGTTGGTTTTGTCCAACTGCTGCTCGAAGCTGTCTTCTGGCTCTAAGTTACCTAGCATTGAACAACCGGTGCGTAGCACGTCCATTGGGTGCGCATCTTGTGGAATACGCTCTAAGACGTCTTTTAGAGGTTGTGGAAGGTCACGAAGCTGCTTTAGCGTTGCTTTGTAGTCATCAAGCTGGGCTTGGGTTGGTAGCTCACCGTATAACAATAAATAGGCGACTTCTTCAAAGATGCAGTTTTCGGCTAAGTCTTTTACATCATAACCGCGATAAGTTAGACCTGAGCCTGATTTACCTACCGTTGATAATGCGGTTTTACCTGCTACTTGACCACGTAAGCCTGCGCCTGATAATTGTTTACCTGCTGCCATAATAAAAGTCCTTTTTTTAGGTGATGGTATATTAAATGATTGAGTTTGCGCTTCATTGTTAAAATTAGCTTTTAGCCAATGAAACGCAATTAGGGTCTTAGTTACTATTTATTTGTTTTGAATTATTTCTTTTGAGCAAATAACTGATCTAACTTCTTCTCAAAATCGTGATAGTTTAAGAAGTCGTATAGCTCCATACGGGTTTGCATAGTATCAACCACAGCTTCTTGAGTGCCGTCATCTAATAGATGCTGATAGACGTTTAACGCCGCTTTGTTCATCGCACGGAAGGCAGATAGTGGATATAACACCATGTCCACACCAACGTTGAATAACTGCTCAGTGGTGTATAGGTCAGTCTGACCAAACTCAGTCATGTTCGCTAATACTGGGATGTCTAACACATCAGTGAACTTACGATACATCTCGATATCGGTTAGTGCTTCAGCGAAAATCATATCCGCGCCCGCTTCTTGGAAAGCCACAGCACGTTCAACAGCCGCCTCTAAGCCTTCAACCGATAAAGCATCGGTACGTGCCATAACCACAAAGTCTGGATCAACTTTGGCGTCTAAAGCGGCTTTTAGACGGTCAACCATTTCAGAAGTTGAAACGATTTCTTTGTTTGGACGGTGACCACAACGCTTTTGCGCTACTTGGTCTTCGATATGAACCGCAGCAACACCTGCTTTTTCCATCTTCTTGATGGTCTGTGAGATGTTGAATGCGCCGCCCCAACCTGTATCGATATCGACCAATAATGGCGTATCCACTGCGTTAGTAATACGGCTGGCATCTTCTAATACGTTATCAAGGCTGGTCATACCTAAATCTGGTAGGCCGTATGACGCGTTTGCCACACCGCCGCCTGAAAGGTAGATGGCTTTATGACCAACTTGGGTCGCCATCATTGCCGTGTAGGCGTTGATAGTACCGACGATTTGTAGAGGTTGGTTGTTAGCTTTTTGTTCAGAAATGGCATCGCGGAAGCGTTTACCGGCAGAAATAGTTGTCATAATCTTTCCTTAGATATAAGAAGGGGAGGAGCACAATAAGGCTTGTCTTTGACGATAGAGTACCGCTTATTCGGCCAATAAGGAAGAGGAGCTAGTAATTCAATAGGTAAGTTAAGTTAAAATAACTATGTATAATTATTTATAGTATTTAATTTATGAATGATTATATTTAAAACTTCATGGTTTGCCGGTCAAGTTATTTATAAACTGTAAATTGAGAAGAATAAACAAAGATTAAAATATACATTTTGTTACAATTATATCTGTGAAATAGTGCATTGACTTCCTCCCCTCGCTAAACCGAGGGGATTCCTACAGCTAGACGGTCAAGCCCGACCGCGAGGATGTTCTTAGC
>ERZ808037.1581-NODE-1581-length-14204-cov-4.043746_pt1 | contig 14204 bp, 10 predicted proteins | sample MGYA00380190_ERZ808037 | MGnify/ENA primary metagenome ERZ808037 (study PRJEB31490, sample SAMN06133399) | mouse gut metagenome | isolation source: J9 | host: mice | place: China: Chengdu | collected 2015-05 ...
CGAAGACTGCCTGAGGAAGAAATATTCCAAACTTTCCGGCGGGCAGAAGCAGAGATTCACCATCATCATGGTCATGATGCAGGGAGCGGCGCTGACCTTCTATGACGAAGTCACATCCGGCCTGGATTTTGAGACCCGGCAGAAGCTGGTGGAGAAGCTGGTGGAATGGTACAAGGGGAAGACGGAAAGCTTTCTGATGGTCTCCCATTATTATGAAGAGCTGGATCAGCTGGCGGATAAGCTGCTGATTTTGGACAAAGGGCTGGTGGTCGACTATGGAAAGAAGGATGAACTGTTCCGGAAATACTGCGGCAGAGCGGTAATTGTAGTGAACCATTCCGACGCAAACGAGAAGCTGCTGACCCCTTTCAGGAAGCTGGACGCTCCGGCGCATCTGATTGCGGTGTCCTGTGACAGCCAGGAGACAGAGAGGGAGATTGCGGGGCTGCTGCTGGAACATGATGTCAATTATAAGCGGAGCAACAACGATATCGAAATACTTTATACCAACGCCAAAAACAGAGGCAGGGAGGGCTGAGATGCAAAAAGAGCAAAAAAGAGGGAAATGGTTGTCGCTGCAGATGCTTGGCTTTGAGTTCCGCAAGACCATCGGGAATCCTTATGTGCATATCTTCGGCGTAGGCATGCCGGTACTGATGATGATAGTGATCACTCGCGCCGTGGCCGGTGAAATGGTGGATGAAGCGGCGCTTTCCATGGCGGAGACCTCCATCTTTCTGGGAATCGGCGCGCTGATTCCCATGGCGACGATATTCATGGGATACGGGATATCCAATGCCCAGGAGCTGGAGAAGGGAATCCCCCAGAGGATGGAATTGTTCGGCATCCGGGAGAGCGTATCCCTTTGCAACCGTATCCTTTCGGAAGTCATTTTCATGGTGATTGCGTTCCTGATTTATTTTGTGGCCGGATATGTGCTGACGGATCTGAAGACGCCGAAACCGGGAGGAGCAGTGCTGTATGTCATCTGCATCCTGGGATTCAGCGTGATACTGTTCTGCCTGGCCCATGCCATTTCGTCCCTGTTACGGAAGTTTTCGCTGACTTACTGCGTGACGATGCTGTTGTATTTTGTGCTGATGATTCTGGGGGGCATGATGGGAATCACATATGACAATATGCCCTCGGGCGTACAGTTTATCGCGGACTTTCTGCCCGTCACCTATATCAACCGGGATTTCTATATGGTCTGGAACGGGGAAAGCTACAATTTCGGACCCATGCTGCAGTCTTATCTGCTGATGGCTGCGCTGGCCGGGATATTGATGTTCTTCACGGTGAAGCGGACAGCCAGGAAGCTGCACTAGAAAGGGGAAGCGTATGAAGCGGCCTTTGTTCTGGGCTGCTCTGTTTCTGGTAATCGTGGCGTCTGTCCGGCTGAGAGCCGGATGGGCGGACGGTGCGCCGCCGGGCTTTATCAGCGCGAACCGGCTGTCGGCGGCGGAGGAGCTGCTGGTCACAGGGCAGGTATACCAAAAAGATGAGTCATCTGTTTATCTGAAATCTGTCATTATCTTGGAATCTGATGCCTTAGGGCAGTCAGCCGCAGATTCGCGGCGGGAGATTCGATGTCAGGAAAATCTTATCTGTGAAATAATCGATGGGCAGGAAGTCCCCCTGGGGAGGATGGTGGCAGTCCGGGGAATATTTTATCCTTATTCCCACGCCACCAATCCCGGGGAATTTGACTCGGCTGTCTATTATAGGACACTGGGAATAGGCGGGAAACTGCGCAAGGCAAGTCTTCTGGCGGTAGGAGAGAAATCCTGGCCGGTAAGGGAAGCCCTTTATCGGCTCAAATGCCGTCTGAAAGAGAAGCTCTACCGCATTTTCCCGGAAAAGGAAGCGGCAGTGATGAGCGCGCTGCTTCTGGGGGACAAGAAAGACCTGGACAGTGAACTGAAAGAGCTTTACAAGCGAAACGGCATTCTGCACATTCTTTCGATATCTTCGCTGCACATCACGATTATCGGCATGAGCGTCTATCATCTGCTCCGCAAGGCAGGCCTTCCTGTTTGCCCGGCTGCTGTGGGTGGAAGCATCCTTTTGTTCTTATATGGCTGCATGACCGGCTTCAGCGTGTCTGCCTGTCGGGCCATCGGCATGTATGTAATCAAGATGCTGGGAGAAGTGGTGGGCAGAACCTACGATATGCTCACAGCGCTGGGGGTGATGGCAGCGGTGATGGTGGCGGTAAATCCCTATTATCTGCAAAACAGCGGCTTTCTGCTCTCTTTCACATCCGTTTTGGGCATTGGGGCGGTATGTCCGGCGCTGATGCCGGAATTGTCCCAGGGCATGTCACGGAGAGAAGGGAAAATCCGAAAGGCGTTGGTGAAGTCAAAGAATCTGCTGCTTTCGTCGGTCTTTGCCAGTCTCTCCATCACCCTGGCCACGCTTCCGATTCAGCTGTGGTTTTATTATGAAATCCCGGTTTATTCTGTGTTCCTGAATCTCTTTGTCCTTCCCCTCATGAAGCCCATGATGATTACAGGTCTGTTAGCACTGCTGGTTCCGGGGCTGGGAATCCTGGGAAGCATCGATTATGGTATCCTGAAAACATATGAATTCCTGTGCGGATGTTTTGACAGACTGCCTTTTCATACCTGGAATCCCGGTTGCCCAAAGATTGTGCAGATTGTGGTTTACTATCTGCTGCTTGTGGGAACGGTTGCTTTCAGGAACCACATGAAAAGGGAGGAGCGGGGCAATCAGGAGACGGGCACCATAGGGGAGCGTCTTAGAAAGTATGGAAAGAAAGTGGTCAGCACATGCGGCATCGGCATTGCTGTGCTTCTGTTCGCCGTCCGCCCTGCGGCGGAGAACAGCGTCATGTTCCTGGACGTGGGACAGGGGGACTGCATCCTGGTGCGCACGGCTTCCGGTGAGAATTATCTCTTCGACTGCGGCAGCAGCAGCCGAAGTAGTATCGGAAAGTATCTGCTGATTCCCTGTCTGAAGTATCATGGAATCGGGGAGATTGATGCGGTGTTCCTGTCCCATCCGGACGCTGACCATGTGAACGGAGCGGTGGAACTGTTTGAGACAGGAGGAGAACAGCATATTACGGTAAAGCAGCTTCTGCTGCCCGCCATTCCGGAGAGTGCGCGACAGGAGCAGCTGGGGGAAATATTGCTTGCTGCCACAGAAGCCTCACAGGAAGATCCTGTTCTAGTGGGGTACTTGCGGGCAGGGGACAGCTGGAACTGCGGGAGCGCGGTCTTTACATGCCTTCACCCCGGCAAAGACACAGGGACACAGGATGTCAATGGGTATTCGGAGTGTTTTCTGGTGGAGTTTGCAGAAGAAGAGAAATCTTTTCTTCGCGGCGGGACATCGGTAGAAAAATGGACGCTCTTGCTGACGGGGGACGTGCAGAATGAGGGAGAGGAGGAGCTGCAGGGGGAAATCCTGTCCAGAGATATCAAAAACATCACTGTGCTGAAAGCGGCCCATCACGGATCCAGGAACTCTACGCCCGGCGAACTCCTGGCGCAGCTGTCGCCGTCCCTCACGGTGATTTCCAGCGGCCGGAACAACCGTTATGGGCATCCCCATACAGAACTGTTGGCACGGCTGGAGGAGGCGGGAACGTTCATCCTCCGGACAGAGCAGTCGGGAGCAATCAGGATTACTTTCCGGGACGGGGGAATCCGGGTGGAGACATATGTCCACAGGAACACAGCACAGCCGTAAGGCGAAGGGCAGTCGAAACAACCGAAACGGAAACAATATTTTATTACATTAGGGGTTTGTAAATTCCGGCATTTTGTAATATAATATAACTAAACTCCCAGGCTGCCGGGCGCATCTGTTTGACGGAAGGTCTGAGGGTTTGGCTGACACACAGTGCTTTCATAGCAAGCGAATACTTTGCTTGCGGATACAATTCCCACAGGTTCTGCATCTATGCGGCTATGAAGCAGGATGGCGAAGCATTCAGATTCAGAATGGGGTGAGGGCATAGGAGGTGAATTGTATGCAATCTCTTGAATTGTATGAGCAGAAGATTATCAGCGATCCTGAGTTTCCAGTGCAGATGCATATTGATGATATCAACAGAAAAGTACGATATTTTTCACAGCATTGGCATGAACATATCGAGCTTCACTATGTGCTGGAGGGCAAGACCATGCTGCAGCTGGGACAGCGGGAGATTCATGCCGGGGAAGGAGATCTGGTAATCGTCAACAGCAATGAGCTTCATACAGGATATTGTGACGGGAGCCATATCAGGGTGCTGGTGATTATTTTTGACATGCAGGACTTCTCCAAGGAATTCGCGGACAGGAATATTATCTTTCAGTCCCTGGTGGAGCATGACCAGGTGATAGACAATATCATGTCAGTCATTAATGAAGAGTTCAGGGCACAGAAAATCGGGTATCAGCTGGTCTGTAAGGGAGAACTTTTGAAGCTGATTGCCCATCTGGGCCGCGAATATACTGCAGAAATCCTGACAGAAAGAGAAAACGACAGCAGAAAGAGGCGTTTGGAGCGATTGAATATCGTCCTGGACTATATCCAGATGAACTACACGAAACAGATCAGCAACAAGGAGCTGGCGGATGTCATCCATTTGAGCGAGGACAGGTTCAACCATCTGTTCAAGGAGAGCATGGGGATGCCGCCGCTTCAGTACATGAATGAGATACGGATGAAGAAAGCCATGAATCTTCTCAAGAAGAAAGAGGGGACGGTAGTGGAGATTGCGGACAGCGTAGGCTTTACGGATTACAACCATTTCGGAAGGCAGTTCAGGCGGCACTACGGCTGCACGCCCTCGGAGATTCTGAGAAAATAATATCGTATATGGGGCCTTTTCCTCATGAGTCGGGAACAATGAAGAAATCAGTCAGCCTTATGCAGTCCGGTTTCACGGCAAGCGAAATCGTTAAGCAGTATAAATAGCAGAATCATATGAATAAACAGCAGAAAGAATCTATCATCTTCTGCTGTGTTTTTTTATAATCAGTACAATAGGATGAATGTTATAATGTATATAAAGATTGGAGGAGATACTATGAAATTAGGGACATTGACGGTAGCGTTAGGGGATCTGCCCTTTGAGGAGGCCTGCAAATTCCTGGCTGAGAGGGGCGTACAGATGGTGGAAATCGGATGCGGCGGATTTCCGGGCAAGGCTCACTGCGACGGAGAACAGTTCCTTGCGGACGAGAGCAAGAGGGATGCACTCATGGAGACCCTTGCCAAGTATAATCTGGAGATCAGCGCGCTGAGCAGCCACGGGAACATGGTGCATCCTAACCCGGCTGTGGCCGAGAGTTTCGAGAAGGATTTCGACAATGCCATTCTTCTGGCAGAGAAGCTGCATGTGCCGGTGGTGAACACTTTTTCCGGCTGCCCCGGCGGAAGCAAGGATGACAGGACACCCAACTGGGTCACCTGCCCCTGGCCGGATGACTTCGGCGAGATTCTGGACTATCAGTGGAATGAAGTGCTGATTCCCTACTGGAAGAAGAAAGCTGCTTTCGCGGAAGCCCATGGCGTCAAGATCGCTTTTGAGCTGCATCCGGGGTTCTGTGTATACAATACCAAGACCATGCTGCGCATCCGCAGGGAGGTAGGGCCGCAGATTGGAGCCAACTTCGATCCCAGCCATCTGATCTGGCAGGGGATGGATCCCTGTGCTTCCATCAGAGAGCTTGGTAAGGAAGGCGCTATTTTCCATTTCCATGCAAAGGATACCAGAATCGATGCCAGGAACACCGCTGTCAACGGCGTGCTGGCTACCGCCCATTACGGTGAGGAGCTGGAGCGCTCCTGGATCTTCCGCACCGTAGGCTATGGCAATGGGGAGGATTACTGGAGAGACATCATTTCCCAGCTGCGCATGGTGGGATATGACTATGCCATCAGCATCGAGCATGAGGACGGCCTGATGTCCGGTAAAGAGGGACTGGAGAAGGCAATCAGCTTCCTGAAGAACGTGCTTATCTACGAGGATCGGGGGGCCATGTACTGGGCCTAGCGCGAAAAAGGCAAGGAGGAATTGAGATGAAACATAAGATGGCCATTGTGGGATTTGGCGGCATGGCGGGCTGGCATTATAATGAGGTTCAGACCATTGAAGGTCTGGAGATTGCCGGTATCTGGGACATCAAGGAAGAGCGGAGGGTTTATGCCGCGGAGGAGAAGGGGCTTCATGTGTACAGCAGCCTGGAAGATCTTTTGGCGGATAAAGAGACGGATTTAGTGTTGATTGCCACTCCCAATGACGTACATAAACCGGTTGCCATTGCGGCCATGGAAGCGGGCAAGAATGTGATCAGTGAGAAGCCTATTACCTTAAGCTCCGGGGATTTACAGGAGATGATTGAGGCAAGCGAAAGGACGGGGCGTTTCCTGACTGTGCATCAGAACAGGCGCTGGGACGAGGACTTTCTGACTGTGAAGAAGATTCTGGAAGAGGGAAAGCTGGGTGAGCTGTTCCGGGTGGAATCCAGGGTGCATGGTTCCAGGGGAATCCCCGGAGACTGGCGCCAGGAGAAAGAGCATGGCGGCGGCATGATTCTTGACTGGGGCGTTCATCTTCTGGATCAATTGCTGCAGCTGTTCTCCGATGTGGCCGTTCGAAGCGTATATGGGAAGGAGACCCATGTGACCAATCAGCTGGTGGACGACGGTTTCTATGCGGAAATCACCTTTGAGAACGGTGTCACCGCGCTGGTGGAAGTGGGCACCAGTAACTTTATCTCGCTGCCCAGGTGGTATGTACTGGGTGCTGACGGCACTGCCGTGGTGGAGGACTGGGAGCTGCATGGTAAAATCGTGCGTGCTACCGGAGTGGACGAAAAAGATGTAACGCCTGTCATTACAGCAGCTGGACTGACAAAGACCATGGCTCCCAGAAGGGATGACAGCATCTTCACGGAGGAGCTGCCCAAGGTGACCAGCGATGTGAGAGAATTCTACATAAACGTGATGGCTGTGCTGGAGGGCAGGGAGAAGAGCCGGATTCAGCTGCCGGAGGTCATGCGCGTCATGAAGCTGATGGAAGCCATCCACAGGTCGGCGGAAATGGGTGAAATCATCAAAGAGAGCATTTAAGATATCCGGGTCAGCGAGGATGGCTGGATAATGGATAGAGAAGTTGAGGCTCGGACAGTCTGTCTTGAATTGGAGGAGGTTAAGGAAATGAGAAAATTGAAAGTAGGAATCGTAGGCTGCGGCGGGATTGCCAACGGAAAGCATCTTCCGTCCATGAAAAGGAACGGCAATTTTGAGATTGTCGCCTTTTGCGATTTAATTGAGGAGAGGGCGCAGAAAGCAAAAGAAGAGTATGGCACAGAGGATGCGAGAGTGTACACGGATTACACTGAGCTGTTGAAAGAGGAAAAGGACATCGAAGCGGTGTATGTCCTGACGCCCAACAGCGTACATGCGCCTGTGAGCATCGCAGCCATGGAGGCCGGCAAGAATGTAATGTGCGAGAAGCCCATGGCCAAGACCTATGCGGAAGCAAAAGCCATGGTGGAGACATCGGAGCGCACCGGAAAGCTCCTGACCATCGGCTACCAGAGCCGCTATCGCGGAGATTCCGCCTATCTGAAGCAGGCCTGCATGAACGGAGACCTGGGAGAGATTTATTATGCCAAGGCCCATGCTGTCCGCAGAAGGGCAGTGCCCACCTGGGGCGTGTTCCTGGATGCCGAGAAGCAGGGCGGCGGTCCGTTGATTGACATCGGAACCCATGCGCTGGATTTGACCCTGTGGATGATGGACAATTACGAGCCCGAGATGGTGATGGGCTCTGTGTACCGCAAGCTGGCTGACCAGAAAGAGCAGGGCAATGACTGGGGCGATTGGGATCCTGCAATCTTCACGGTAGAAGATTCCGCATTCGGCTTCGTGAAGATGAAGAACGGCGCTACCATTATCCTGGAGTCCTCCTGGGCTCTGAACACCCTTGACACCAGAGAAGCCCAGACCACTCTCTGCGGAACCAAAGCCGGTGCCGATATGATGGACGGCCTGAGGATTAACCGCATCAAGTATGGGAGACAGTGCATGGAGAAGCCCAATCTGCATGCGGGCGGAGCCGCTTTCTTTGAGGGCAAGTCGGAAAATGCCGAGGATGTGGAGCAGAGGGTGTTCTACAATGCTGTAGTAAACGGTGGGCCTTTGACAGTGGAACCCAGACAGGCCATGGTGGTGACCCAGATTCTTGAGGCCATCTATGAGTCCGGCAGGACTGGAAAACCGGTATACTTTGACTAAAGAAAGCGCGTCGCTGAAATAGAAAGGAGCAGACATGAAACTAGGAAGAATCGCATGGTATGGAGAGGATGATTTTCGGAGCGCAAAGGAGCGCGGCATGGCTTTCATCGAGCTGGACGTGAATGACAGGGCCCGGGAGTTCCTGGACGATGTGGACACCATCCAGAAGAGGAGCCAGGAGTATCAGGTGCCCATCGGTGCCGTAGGCAGATGGGGCAGCAATCGCATCAGCAGGGACGGCATCTGCCAGGATGAACTGGAGCTGGAGTACAAGCTGATTGACGCCACAGCCAAGCTGGGCTGCGACGTGTACATTACCGGCTGCAACAAGGTGGAGGAACTGTCCTATTATGAAAACTGCAGCCTGGCAATCTCTTATTTTGAGAAGCTGATCGCCCACGGCGCGGAAAAAGGCGTGAAGATTGCGGTCTATAACTGCAGATGGAACAATTTCGTCTGCGACCCCATGGCGTATACGGTGATCATGGGACATCTGAAAGACCTGTACATCAAATATGACCCATCCCACTGCATCTGCGCAGGCGGGGACTATCTCAAGGAGACCAGGGACTGGGGCGACCGTTTCCTGCATGTGCATCTGAAAGGAACTCTGGTGATTGACGGTGAGCATTACGACGATCCCCCTGCGGGCCTGGATCAGACCAACTGGGGAGCGTTCCTTGCCATCCTGTACGCAAAGGGATATGACAAGGGACTGAGCATCGAGCCTCATTCCTCCAACTGGCACGGAGAGCTGGGTGAGAAGGGAATCGACTACACTATCCGCTATTTCAGAGATCTGATGCTGTAGCGACTGCTCCGCGTATGCGGAAAGTGGTACCGGCAGAAGATGCAATATGACAGAAATGTATGAAAACAGGGGACGCTTTTGGCAGCCAGAAAGCGTCCCCTTGTTGTGCATGACTGCGAAGCGGAGCAGCTTGATGGATTTAAGCTGGGGAACTGCCCCAAGACAGTTTCCTGTCAGGCTGTCTGTAGGACAGATAATATCAATATCTCCACGCTCATCTTGTCGTTCATGCGGCCTGTCTTGACAGCTTCCTCCGCGTCCACGCAGGTCTCCACGGCTTGGCGCAGAGTGGCTGTCTTGAATTTGGCGGCCTGGGCCACATATTTGCCTGCCACGAAAGGCGGGACACCGATTTTGGAACTAATGGAGCGGTTGTCGAAGCCTTTGGACTTTAATTCCCTGACCTGCAGCAGCATGTTGCACTGCCTGGCTATCAGGAACAGAATGCGCATGGGCGGCTCCTTCAAGGCCAGCAGGTCATAGTACAGTTCCAGTGCCTGTCGCTGTTCCCCGGCGGCGATGGCATTGATCATATCGAATATATGGTTGCTGATGCGGACGGTGCAAACGGTCTCGATGTCCTGGGCAGTGACCACCTCCCGCCCCATGCAATAGCAGATCAGCTTTTCCAGCTCCATCTGGATGTTCTCCATGTCCGTGCCGGTCTTGGACAGGAATAAGGCAATGCTGCTCTCCGCAATCTTCATGCCTTCCTTTGCCAGAATCCCGGCCACCCAGCGCTTCAGGGTATTCTCGTCCTGTTCGGAGAATTCCGCCGCATACCCTCTGGACTGCACCGTCTTATAAAGCTTGCTGCGCTTGTCCACCTCGCTCTCCGTGAAGACGAAAAAAGTTGTCTCGTTGGGATTCGCAAGATATTCCGCCATTTTCTCTCCGCCGGACTTGAACAGGCCGCTGTCCGTGATAAAGATGACGCGCTTGTCGGAAAAAAAGGGCAGCGTCTCAGCCAGGTCGACAATTTCCCCTATATCCAGATCCTTTCCCTCATAAAAGTGGGTGTTCATGGTATCACCCTCTTCACAGAGCGCTTTCCGCAGTTTCTCCCGGTACTGCCTTCGCAGATACCGCTCTTCGCCATATAGGAGATATACCTGACGGAAATGGCCTTTTTTGATATCATCGTTGATTTGTCTCATGTTCCCGCTTCCTTTGAATGTTCTGTCTCTATTTTGCCCTCAGTCGGTGCCTGCTGTCAAGCATAAATTTTCCGGAGGAAAAAAGTGCGCTTCCTGAAAAAATTGTCGTTAGATAGCGCATAATTTATCAAGATTCCAAGATGGTTTTAGAAAACGAGAAGATAATGGAATATTACAAATTTTACTGCAAAATGCCGTAGAGCATGCACTTATCGCGACCATATTTGTTGGCAGAATCAGAAATACAGCGATGGGTTTGAGTTGCCGTAACCAGAGGTCTCTTTTATAATTAGGAAAGGACGAATTTAGACATTTTGTTACTTGTCATTAAAAAAAGTCCACGAATTTTCGCGAGGAGGCACTTCATGGAACAACTGAATATCACGGCTACGAAGGATAATGAGAAGATATACAAAATCCTGGGGGATTTGATGAACGGGGACAAAGAATTCCAGATTATGATAACGGTTCCCTCAGGGAAAGCACAGGTCCAGCGGAGCACTGTGCAGGAGCAGCCGAAAGAAAAAGAAGTGAACCATAACCTGGAACAGGACGTCACCGACATGATACACGAAATCGGCGTTCCCGCACATATCAAAGGATATCAGTACTTAAGAGAGGCAATCATGATGTCCGTAGACGATCCCGCCATGATCAGCTCCATTACCAAAATCCTTTATCCTACCATAGCGAAGCGTTTCCAGACCACGCCCAGCCGCGTGGAGCGCGCCATACGGCACGCCATCGAGGTGGCCTGGAGCAGAGGGAAGATGGAGACCCTGGACGCGTTGTTCGGTTATACCATTGATACCGGGAAGGGGAAGCCTACCAATTCGGAATTCATTGCGCTGATAGCGGACAGAATACGGCTCTCTTACCGCATGAAATAAGAGAAAATAGGCGGTAATGCATCAGAAGATGAAAAAAGTACTTTCCACTCAATCAAACTTGTTGTATAATAGAAACAAGTATAGCAATAAGTGCATAGTGGAGGTTTCCGATGAAGAAAATTCTATTTGCGGCATCAGAGGGAGTTCCTTTTATCAAGACAGGTGGTTTGGCCGATGTAGTGGGCTCCTTGCCAAAATGTATCGACAAGCAGTATTTTGACGTAAGGGTCATGATTCCGAAGTATGCCTGCATGAAGCAGCAAATGAAAGATAAGATGAAATACGTGACCCATTTTTACCTGGATTTCAACTGGACAAGCGCCTATGTGGGAATCTTTGAAGCGGAAGAGGAGGGCGTACATTATTACTTTATCGACAATGAGTACTATTTCAGCGGAGATAAAGTCTATACGGACGATCCCAGATGGGAGATCGAGCGCTATGCGTACTTTTCCAAAGCGGTGCTCTCCGCGCTTCCGGTGGTAGGGTTCCAGCCGGACGTGATTCACTGCCATGACTGGCAGACGGGACTGATTCCAGTCTACATGAAAGAAAGGTTCCGGGGAGGGGATTTCTTCTGCAATATGAAATCCGTCATCACAATCCATAACCTGAAGTTCCAGGGAAAATGGGACACCAAGACCGTGCGCAGCATCACGGGCCTGTCGGATTACTTCTTTACGGCAGACAAGCTGGAGGCTTACAAGGATGCCAATCTCTTAAAGGGCGGCATCGTCTATGCGGACGCGGTGACCACGGTCAGCGAGACTTACGCGGAGGAAATCAAGACGCCTTTCTACGGCGAGGGCCTGGACGGTCTGCTGCGGGCCAGGAGCAACGACCTGCGGGGCATTGTCAACGGCATCGACTACACCGATTTCAATCCGGAGACGGACAAGCATATAGTCGCGCCCTACAATGCGGTGAATTTCCGCAAGGAGAAGGTGAAGAACAAGCGCGCGCTGCAGCAGGAGCTGGGGCTTGCCCAGAACGACAAGAAGATGATGATTGGCGTGGTCTCCCGGTTGACGGATCAGAAAGGTTTTGATCTGATTGCTTATATCATGGACGAACTCTGCCAGGACGATATCCAACTGGTGGTGCTGGGGACCGGCGAGGAGCGCTATGAGAATATGTTCCGCCACTTTGACTGGAAGTACAGCGACAAGGTGTCCGCCAACATTTATTACTCAGACCCCCTGTCCCACAAGATCTACGCGTCCTGTGACGCCTTCCTGATGCCGTCCCTGTTCGAGCCCTGCGGCTTAAGCCAGCTGATGGCGTTGCGCTATGGCACCATCCCCATCGTGCGGGAGACAGGCGGCCTGAAGGATACGGTACAGCCTTACAACGAATACGACAATACCGGCACCGGATTCAGCTTTACCAATTACAATGCCCATGAAATGCTGAATACTATCCGTTATGCGGAGCATATCTATTATGATAAGAAGCGCGAATGGAACAAGCTGATCGACAGAGCTATGGCGGCGGACTTCTCATGGCATGTGTCTGCGCGGAAGTATCAGGAAATGTACGATTGGCTGATAGGTTAAGGGTATGTCGAATAACGATAGCAGAAAAAATGATTTCATAGTGCAGGCCGGCATCCTGGCGGCTGCCGGTATCATCAGCAGAATCATCGGGCTCCTTTACAGGAGCCCTTTGCACAGAATCATTGGATCGCTGGGAATGGGGTATTACACCTCTGCCTATAATTACTACAACATCATCCTGTTGATTTCCTCGTACAGCATACCCTCCGCCATATCCAAGGTCATCGCGCAGAAGCTGGCGGTGAAGGAATACCGCAATGCCCACAGGATCTTCAGGTGCGCTCTGGGGTATGTGCTCGTGGTGGGCGGCGCAGCCAGCCTGTTCCTGTACTTCGGGGCAGGCCTTTTCGTGAGGGAAAATGTGGTTCCGGTGCTCCGGACCTTTGCACCGACGATTTTCGTCTATGGCATCCTTGGGGTGCTAAGGGGATATTTTCAGGCCCATAAAAGCATGACCCAGACTTCCGTCTCCCAGATTCTGGAGCAGATCGCCAATGCCCTGGTCACCATAGGCGCGGCGTATCTCCTGATAAGCAGCCAAATGGGCAGCCTGGAGGTTCCGGCGGATGAGGCGGGACAGATTGAGCGGGCGACCTATGGGGCAATCGGAAGCGCGCTGGGAACAGGCGCGGGTGTGCTGGTGGCGCTGCTGTTCATGGCGGGAATCTATGCCATGAACCGGGGCATCATCAACAGGCGGATTGAGCGCGACAGGCACAGGGAGGTAGACTCTTATGGCGAGATTTTGAAGAGCATCACGTTGGTAGTGACTCCTTTCATCCTGAGCACGGCTATCTACAATCTGAGCAGCACGGTCAACAACAGCGTGTATCTGAAGATTCTGCCGTCCCTGCGGGAGGTGGACGAGATGGCCCTGGATTCCAGGTGGGGCATCTTCTCCGGGCAGGCGGTGACCATCTCCAATATTCCCATTGCCTTTGCCACAGCCATGGCTGCCGCCATGATTCCCACGGTAGCCCAGCTGATGGCCGCCGGGAATCTGGAGGGTACCAGGGAGAAAATCGGGCTGTCAGTGAAGACGATCATGATCATCTCCATTCCCTGTGCGGTAGGGCTCTTTGTGCTGGCAAGGCCGGTGACGGGACTGCTGTTCACGGACACAAGGGAGGAGGAGAATCTGGCCACAGGGCTTCTGATGGCGCTTTCCCTCTCGGTGGTGTTCTATGCGCTGGCATCCCTGAACAGTTCGGTTCTGCAGGGACTGGGAAAAGTGAACCAGCCGATTATCAACGCCGGCATCGCGTTGGTGGTGCAGACGGTGGTGGCCGTTGTTCTGCTGCTGGCCACGAAACTGGATCTGTACAGCATTGCAGTGGCAGAGACCCTATATGCAGGGCTTATGTGCGTGCTGAACCAGAGGGCTGTCTGTAAGGCGGCGGGATACAGACAGGAGATCAAGAACACTTTCGTGGTGCCGTCCATTGCCGCGGTGTGCATGGGGGGCGTGGCATGGGCCGGCTATGAGAGCCTGCTGATGCTGACGGAGTCTCCGAGGATCTCGGTGGTC
>ERZ808037.1583-NODE-1583-length-14183-cov-15.036155_pt1 | contig 14183 bp, 10 predicted proteins | sample MGYA00380190_ERZ808037 | MGnify/ENA primary metagenome ERZ808037 (study PRJEB31490, sample SAMN06133399) | mouse gut metagenome | isolation source: J9 | host: mice | place: China: Chengdu | collected 2015-05 ...
GCCGCCGGAAAGGGCGGGGAAACGGGGCCGGCCTCGGAAAGATGACCGGAGGATGCTGAATGGGATGCTCTGGATCGCCCGCAGCGGTGCGCAGTGGCGGGAACTGCCAGAGACATATGGTCCCTGGCAGTCTGTGTATGCCCGATTCGCTAAATGGCGGGATGATGGTACATTGGAAGCCATATTTCGCGCATTGTCCGCAGATGCGGATATGGAAAACCTGAGCTTGGACTCTACCTGTATCAAGGTTCACAAAAGTGCCAACGGAGGGGGAAAAAACGGCGGATAAGGCAGTTGGGCGAACCAGAGGCGGGTTGAACACAAAGCCGCACGCTATTGTGGACGGACTGGGGAATCCAGTTGAATTCATGCTGTCTGCGGGGAATGACCATGATTCAGTCCACGCTGTTGAACTGCTGGAAAAGGTAAAAATCAGTGGCAGTAATGTATTAGCAGACCGGGCTTATGGAGCAAAGACGATCCGAGCTTACATCTCGGAACAGGGAGCCAGCTATGTGATCCCGCCACAGAGCAATGTTTCTGATCCTTGGCCGGTAGATTGGTGGTTATACAAAGAACGGCATTTGGTTGAATGCTTCTTCCAAAAACTCAAATGGTTTCGCAGAATCGCCACCAGATATGACAAATTGGATGCATCTTTTCTTGCCTTCATTTACATTGCCGCTATCGCTATTTTGTTGATTTAGCTCTGCCTTCCCTATTTTTCAAACAAGCCCTAACTTGCGCAGAGTATAAAAATTTTTATATTCAACGGCTGGCACAAATTCTATTTTCTAATTTGCGTACATACCTGTACCATCCCCAACCGGTATTTATGATGAGTGGCAGGAGGGAGAAACTTCCCAATGAAGATGTCCTTATGGAAGAAGACACACACTGCGCCCAATTGCTTGCAATTTTTAATGGTTTATATCCACACGAAGGGTCGGCTGATCTGATCTCTTCTAAGACTAACCGTATACCTCAAGCTGAAATCCGTGAAATTCTAAATTTTTTTAGTAACAGCACTTATTCATTTAATGGAAAATTTGCTTATGATGAATATTTAAAAAATATAGGCCAGCTATTTGAAGCGTTATTTGTAGCTGATGAGAAATTGTTTCCGGCAATATTTAAGTTGGAGCTTCCTTTTCAGAGTCAATATGAACCAATAGTTTCAGCATTGCAGAAATGTGTAAATACGAGCGACATTTTGAACGAGAATTGGGCTAACGGACTAAATATCCGATTTGAATGGTTTTCCTCTGGTGAGTTTCATTTGGCAATGCTGTTCACTGCGATATATCAACGAATGAAAGAAACAGATGGAGATACAAGTAGCAGAGATGTTATCTGGGCAATTGATGAGCCTGAAATGCATATGCACCCAGAACTTGGCCGAAGTTTTATTGATGAATTAAATCGAGCAATGCGCCAATTTAAAGACATTGGCCTTTTTAGGACTTGCCAATTTATCTTTGCTACACATTCACCATTTTTAATTCAAAGCCTTGGACAATACACAAGCACCCTTACATTAGTTGAAAAAGATAATAATCAAATTTTTGCAAAAGCATTTGACAACATACCGCAGCTTAGATTCCCCGGTCGCACAGAACTATCATTTAATCTGATAATGTTTAAGATATTTGGAGTTCCAACAGTTGAACTGCACAATGAGTTATACGGCATTTTGCAGGAACATTCACAGTGCTTTACAGAAAAAGACTTTGAGCAATGGCTGGCAAACAAAGGAGTACTTCGAAACAAGCAGTGGATAATAGTAAATAAGGGCCAACCCCAAGCTCCATATCCTGTTACATTGGAAACCTATATTCGCAATTCTATTCACCATCCAGAGAATCGGTCTAATACCTACCAATATTTCACTGCTGATTTGCAAAACTCAATTGAAGAAATGCTTTCTATTTTGTGGAACAGAAATGCAAATAGAACCTAAGGCTTTGAAAATTATTGCATTACGATGGTCTAACCTTGCATCCTTTTTGTCAGTACGAGATGCGTCGTCGTTTGCTTATTAGTCTGCGGATCCTTTCCCCACGCAGTCCGCTTCGTTGGGCTCGTGTGGAGGCCCCTCCTCTCCCCGCAAAGCCAAAAGGAAAGACACCCTCTGGGTGTCTTTCCTTTTTAGTTTCGCGCCGCTTTGCGGCGTTTCACCCATTTGATTTCAACGCCCGGCGGAAATAAGTTCCACCCCGTTCTTTTGTGACCCTATTTTCTGGCCTCCTACGGAACACCCCCTTTACGGCACGGTCTGTCTTGTGATAAAATCACTGGCGAGAAACCAGGGCAACCCGATTCGCACCGTGCGAAGAAATTTTACGGCAGGAGAAAAAATATGAACAGTGAAACCCATGGGTTTATTCTGAAATCCACCCGGGAGCTGGAGGAGCTGGGCGGGAAATTTCACGAGCTGGAGCATCAAAAGACCGGGGCCCGGCTGGTGTGGCTGGAGCGGGCGGAGGAGAACAAAACCTTCGCCATCGCCTTCCAGACCCAGCCCTGGGACGACACCGGCGTGTTCCACATCCTGGAGCACTCCGTGCTGTGCGGCTCGGAGCGCTACCCGGTGAAGGAGCCCTTTGTGGAGCTGATGAAGAGCTCGCTGAACACCTTTCTCAACGCCATCACCTTCCCCGACAAAACCATCTATCCGGTGTCCAGCCGCAACCAGCAGGACTTCATCAACCTGATGCGGGTGTATCTGGACGCGGTCTTCCACCCCCTGCTCCACACCAAGCCGGAAATTTTCGCCCAGGAGGGCTGGCACTACGAGCTGGCGGAGGACGGCGCGGCCAGCTACAAGGGCGTGGTGTTCAACGAGATGAAGGGGGCCTTCTCCTCGCCGGACACCCTGCTGGAGAGCGAGATGAACCGCCGCCTTTTCCCGGACACCTGCTACCGCTTTGTGTCCGGCGGCGACCCGGCCCACATCCCCGAGCTGACCTATGAGCAGTTTTCCGCCGCCCATAAGCGGCTGTACCACCCCTCCAACGCCTATCTCTTCCTGGACGGGGCTGTGGACATCGGCCAGGTGCTGTCCATTCTGGACGGGGAATTCCTCTCCGCCTATGACCGGGCCCCCGCGCCGCCCGATATACCCGCGCAGCCCCCCGTGGACGGCGGGCGGGCGCAGGCGGTCTACGAGCTGTCCCCCCAGGAGGGGCTGGAGGGCCGCGCCCGGCTGGCCGCCGGCTTCGCGGCCTGCACCTTCCGGGACCGGGCGGAGCAGGCCGCCCTGTCGGTGCTGTCCGCCATCCTGTGCGGCGACAACCAAGCCCCCCTGAAGCGGCGGCTGCTGGAGAGCGGCCTGGCCAGGGATGTGCAGATGTCCCTCCGAGACGGGGTTCGGCAGCCCTGGGTTCTGCTGGAGGCCCGGGACATCGCGGCGGACGGGGCGGAACGGATTTCCGCCGCCCTCAGGGACGAGCTGGAGCGGCTGGCCCTGGAGGGTCTGGACCACGCCCAGATCTTCGCCGCCCTGGACAACCTGGAATTCCAGATGTGCCAGCGGGACTACGGCTCCATGCCCCAGGGGCTGGTGCTCGGGTTCCAGGTGATGGAGAGCTGGCTCTACGGCGGAGACCCGGCGGCAAACCTGTGCGTGGGTACGCTGTTCGACGATTTGCGGCACAGCTGCGGGCAGGGATATTTTGAGGCGCTGCTCAGGCGGGTGCTGCTGGAAAACTCCCACACCGCCCAGGTGCTGCTGCTCCCCTCCCACACCGCGGGCCAGGAGCGGCAGGCGGCGGAGACCGCCCGGCTCCGCGCCGCCCAGGCCGCCTGGAGCGAGGCGGACGCCGCCGCCCTCCGGGCCCGCCAGACGGAGATCGAGGCATGGCAGAACGCCCCCGACACCCCGGAACAGCTGGCCTCCATCCCCATGCTGCGGCTGGACCAGATCCCCGCAGAGCCGGAGGCGCTGCCCCTTCAGGAGGAGACCTTCGCCGGCCTGCCCACCCTGCGCCACCCCCTGCCCACCGGGGGGATTACCTATCTGAACCTCTACTTCTCCGCCGACGACCTGACCCCGGAGGAGCTGTCCCAGGCCGCCTTCCTGTGCCAGCTCCTGGGTGATCTGGACACAAGGACCCGAGACAGCAGCCAGCTCCGCCGGGTCCGGCGCTCCCTGTTCGGCAGCCTCCAGTTCGGTGTGGAGGCCTATGGAGCGCTGGGGGCGCCGGACAGGTGCCGGACCTTCCTGTGCGCCTCCGGCAGTATGCTGGACGGAAAGGCGGAGCCGGCGGCGCAGCTGCTGGCGGAAATTCTCACGGAAACCCTGCTGGACGCCCCGGAAAAAATCCGCGCCCTGCTGTGTCAGCGCCGGACCGCCCTGTCGGAGCAGCTTGTCATGTCGGGCCACGCCGCGGCCATGGGCCGGGTGGCCGCCTGCTGCACCGCGGAGGGCGCGGCCCAGGAGCGCGCCGGCGGCATCACCTATTACCGGTGGCTGAAGGAGCTGGAGGAGCAGTTTGAGGCGCGGTTCCCCTCCCTGCGGGAGGGGCTGGCCGGACTGGCCGCCAGGCTGTTCTGCCGCAGCCGTCTGACCCTGGGCGTCACCGTCTCCGGCTGCGAGACGCCCCGCGCCATTGCCGATGTCCTGGCGGCGCACCTGCCCCAGGGGAGCTTCCGCCTGCCGGCGGCCCCCGCCGTCCGCCCCAGGGGCGGACGGCGGGAGGGCATCGTGATTCCGGCGGACGTGGCCTTCGCCGCCATGGGTGGCGCCCTTCCCCAGGCCCCTTCCGGCGGGGCGAAGGTGCTGGGCCGCGCCGCCTCCCTGGCCTACCTGTGGAACGCCGTCCGCGTCCAGGGCGGGGCCTACGGCGCAGGGATGGTGATGCGGGACAGCGGCATGGCCGGGTTTTACTCCTACCGGGACCCCAGCCCCCACCGGACGCTGGACTGTTACCAGGGAACGGCGGATTTCCTGGCTGGGATGGGGGAAATGGACCTCACCGGCCTGATTCTGGGGGCGGTGGCCGAGTCTGACCCGCTGCTCACCCCCCGGATGAAGGGCAGGACCGCCGACGCCCGCCACTGGCGGGGAATCACCCACGCAGACCTGTGCCGGGTCCGGCGGGAGACGCTGTCCGCCGCGCCAGAGGAGCTGGTGGGACTGGCCCAGGCGGTGCGGGCCATGACGGACCGCGCCGCGGTGTGCGTCCTGGGCTCCCAGCGGCAGCTGGAGGCCTGCGCCGGCCAGCTGGACGCCGTCGAGGAGCTGTGACAGGGAGGCCGACGGTATGAAAGAGCATTTATATCGCGCCTATGTGGATATCCTGCGGGAGGAGCTGGTCCCCGCCATGGGCTGCACCGAGCCCATCGCCGTGGCCTACGCCGCCGCCCTGGCCCGGCAGACCCTGGGCTGTCTGCCCCAGAGGGTGGATATCCGCGTCAGCGCCAATATCATCAAAAATGTGAAAAGCGTCATCGTCCCCCATACGGGGGGACTGCGGGGCATCGCCGCGGCCGCCGCCGCGGGCATCGCGGCGGGGGACGCCGGGCGGGAGCTGGAGGTGTTGTCCGGCGTGGGAGCCGAACAGCTTCCGGCCATCAAGGCGTACTTGGAGCGCACCCCCATCGCCGTCTCCCCTGCGGACGGCGGGCTCATTTTCGATATCCAGATCAGCGTGGAGGGGCAGGGCCGCACCGCCTTTGTCCGCATCGCCGGGAGCCACACCAACGTGGTCCGGGTGGAACGGAACGCAGAGGTGCTTTTGGAGCGGGCCTGCGGCCAGTCCGGCGGGCCGGAGCCGGCGGATCGGAGCCTGCTCACCGTGGAGGGCATTGTGGCCTTTGCCGGTGCGGTGGAGATTGCGGATGTGAAGGAGACCCTGGACCGGCAGATCCGGATGAACCGGGCCATTGCCCAGGAGGGGCTTCGGGGCACGTGGGGCGCGGGCATCGGAAAAATCCTGCTGGACGCCTACGGCCCCGGCGCCCACAACCGGGCCAAGGCCTGGGCCGCCGCCGGGTCCGACGCCCGGATGAGCGGCTGCGAGCTGCCGGTGGTCATCAACTCGGGCAGCGGCAACCAGGGGATGACCGCCTCCCTGCCGGTGATCGTCTACGCCGAGGAGCTGAACGCGGGAGAGGAGGCGCTGTACCGGGCCCTGGTGGTGTCCAACCTGGTGACCATCCACCTGAAAACCGGGATCGGGCGGCTGTCCGCCTACTGCGGGGCCACCAGCGCCGGGTGCGGCGCCGGGGCCGGCATCGCCTACCTCCACGGCGGGGGGACCCGCGAGATCGCCCACACCATCGTCAACGCCGTGGCCATCAACTCCGGCATGATCTGCGACGGGGCCAAGGCCAGCTGCGCGGCCAAGATCGCCTCCGCCGTGGAGGCCGGGCTGCTGGGCTGGCAGATGCAGCGGCACGGCTCCCAGTTCTACGGCGGGGACGGCATCATCGTGAAAGGAGTGGAAAACACCATCAAAAATGTGGGACGCCTGGCCCGGGAGGGCATGGCGGGCACAGACCGGGAGATTATCAGCATTATGGTGGAGGGGTGCTGACCCGCCGCCATCAAATTTGAATGAAAAAGGGAGAGGAAAGCCATGTCAGAGCTTATGGACGCCATTGTGAAGGCCCAGGCCGGCCCAGGCCTGGAGCTGCGGCGGGTGCCTGTGCCCCAGCCCCGTGCGGGAGAGGTGCTGATTAAGGTGCGCAAGACCGCCATCTGCGGCACCGATGTACACATCTACAACTGGGACCCCTGGGCGGTGGAGCACATCAAGCCCCCCATGACCATCGGCCACGAGTACGTGGGCGAGGTGGCCGCCCTGGGGGAGGGTGTCTCCGGCCTGCGGCTGGGCCAGCGGGTATCCGGCGAGGGGCATATCACCTGCCACCGCTGCCGCAACTGCCACAACGGCAACATTCAGTGGTGCCGGGACACCGTCAGCGTGGGGGTGGACCGGGACGGGGCCTTCGCGGAATACGTCTGCATCCCGGAGAGCAACGTGATCCCCATAGACGAGAGCCTGGACGAGGACGTGGTGGCCTTTTTTGACGCCTTCGGCAACGCCACCCACACCGCCCTGATGTTCCCCCTCATCGGGGAGGACGTGCTCATCACCGGGGCGGGCCCCATCGGCATCATCGCCGCCGCCGTGGCCAAGTACGCCGGGGCCCGGCGGGTCATCATCACCGATGTGAACGACTACCGCCTGGAGCTGGCCCGGAAGATGGGGGTGGACGCGGCGGTGAACACCGCCCGGGAGGACCTGCCCAGGATCATGAAGGGCCAGGGCCTGGTGGAGGGCTTTGACGTGGGCCTGGAGATGTCCGGCAACGGCGCGGCCCTCCAGCAGATGATCGGCGCCATGCGCAACGGCGGCAAGATCTCCCTGCTGGGCATTTCCAACCGTCCGGTGCCCATGGACATGAACACCATCATCACCAAGGGGCTCACCCTCCAGGGCATCTACGGCCGGCACCTGGACAACTGGCACCAGATGAGCTATATGGTCCAGGGCGGGCTGGACGTGAGCCCCGTCATCACCCACCGGTTCCACTACACCGAGTTCGAGAAGGGCTTTGAGGCCATGAATTCCGGCCGGTCCGGCAAGGTTGTGCTGGACTGGACCGTCAGATGAAGGAGGCACCGCACATGAAATCCGCACTGACTGCCATCAACGCCGAGCTGGACGCCATCCGGGCGGCGGGCACCTGGCGCGAGGAGCGCGTCATCACCACCCCCCAGTATTCCCGCATCGACACCACCGCCCGGCCCGGCGTGGTGAACCTGTGCGCCAACAACTACCTGGGCCTGTCCACCCATCCGGAGCTGATTGAGGCCGCCAAGTCCAGCTATGACCGGTGGGGCTTCGGACTGTCCTCGGTGCGCTTCATCTGCGGCACCCAGCAGGTCCATAAGGAGCTGGAGGCCAGGATCTCCAGCTTCCTGGGCATGGAGGACACCATTCTGTACTCCTCCTGCTTCGACGCCAACGGAGGCCTGTTTGAGACCCTGCTGGACGAGGAGGACGCCATCGTCTCCGACGAGCTGAACCACGCCTCCATCATTGACGGCGTGCGGCTGTGCAAGGCCAGGCGCTACCGCTACAAAAACAACGACATGGGCGACCTGCGGACCCAGCTGGCCGCCGCCCGGGAGGCCGGGGCCAAAAAAATCGTCATCGCCACCGACGGGGTGTTCTCCATGGACGGGTACGTGGCCAACCTGCCCGGCATCTGCGACCTGGCGGACGAGTTCGACGCGCTGGTGATGGTGGACGACAGCCACGCCGTGGGCTTTATGGGGGCCCACGGCAGGGGCACCCCGGAGTACCACGGGGTGATGGACCGGGTGGACATCCTCACCGGCACCTTCGGCAAGGCCCTGGGAGGCGCGTCCGGGGGCTACACCGCCGCCCGCCGGCCCATCGTGGAGCTGCTGCGCCAGCGCAGCCGGCCCTACCTGTTCTCCAACACCGTGGCCCCGGCCATCTGCGCCGCCACCATCCGCACCATAGAGCTTCTGGAGGAATCCACCGCCCTGCGGGACAGGGTGCACGAGAATGCCCGCTATTTCCGCGGCGAGATGGAGAAGCTGGGCTTCGACCTGCTGCCCGGCGAGCACCCCATTGTGCCGGTGATGCTGTACGACCCCAAGACCGCCCACGAATTTGCCCGCCGGATGCTGGACAAGGGGGTCTATGTGGTGGCGTTCTGCTACCCTGTGGTGCCCAAGGGGAAGGACCGGATCCGCACCCAGATCAGCGCGGGCCACACCAGGGAGGACCTGGATCTGGCCGTGCGCGCCTTCGGCGAGGTCAAGCAGGAGATGGGTCTGTGAGACGCAGCCTCCCGCAGACCGCGGCCCCCTGAGCGGCGTTTGGACAAAACACGACCGGAGCGCACCGATGTGCGCTCCGGTCCGTTCATTCCCAGGGCCTGCTTGGAAATTGTCTGCACGCCTAAATTTGCGGCGGGACAGCCCGCCCCTCCCCCAGAGGCCGCGCCCCGGCGCCCCCCTTCGGCAGGGCCTGCTCCATCTCCTCGTCGGTGAGGAACTCGGTCATCACGTGGCGGTAGCGCTTGGGCAGGTGGGTGGACTGGCATTTGGGATTGCGCCGCCCCTCAATGGCGATGGTCTGGTAATACCTTCGCCACATGGCCCGGTAGGAGCGCTCGGTCTCCCCGGCGGGCCCCATGCGGAAGTCCTCCGCCGGGACCAGCCTCCACTGCCCCCGGTCGGACAAAAAGGCCTCCCGGTGGGTGCGGTCGTAGAGGACGATCCGCTCCCCGGAGAACCGGGCGGCGAAGTGGGGCGCCAGCAGGGGGAGCACCCGGTTTTTGGGCTCGATCTCCCCCACCAGCACCCCCTCCAGCTCGGAAAAGCGGACAAAGCCCTTCAGATGGTCCCACTCCGTCCACATCTTGGTCAGCGCCAGGTTCACCCGGGCCATCACCGGGTCGCTGAGATCCAGCCGCACCCGGTCCCCCTCCGCCAGCCCCCGGCGGATGAGGGTGAACAGGGCCAGCTCCTTTTCCGGCAGGCAGGTGAGAAAGCCCCGGGCAATCAGCTTCTGGAACGGGGGGGACACCCGTTTGGCCAGCGCCTTGTACAGCCGCCGGGCCCGCTCCCGGTCGGCGGGGAGCTCCCGCTCCTCCCACAGGGAGGCCCCGTCCTCCGGCAGCAGAAAGGCGGCGGGCTCGGTCTTTTCCTCCAAGGCGTCCCAGACGCAGGTCAGGAATCCGGCGAAGGTGCCGTCATAGCGGTAGCAGACTTGTTCCAAATGCACTCCCTCCCCAGGAGATCGGCCGGAGGGCCTTACACCCCGCCGTCCCTCCGCTTTTTCCACCAGAGGAGCCAGTCCTTGTCCAGGGTAGTGGCGTGGGGCTGCTGGAAAAGCGCCTCACAGGGGAACTCCGGGCACTGGGGGCAGAACTCCACCCCTCTGCGCTCCACACAATCCCGGCTGAAGCACTCGCCCCCCTGGTGGGCGGGGACGCAGCCCTCACACTCGCGGCTTATGTAGGCCGGACAGCAGCCGCAGTAGAAGCCGCACCGGCCCATGGGGAGGCCGGCGGGGAGATCCTTTCGGGCATTCTCCTTCACATTCTGATCCTCCCTTCAAATGAAATCGCATCAACCCGTCATAGTGTCAAACAGGGTGAGCTGCTCCCCCTGCTCCGGGGGGAGGGCGTCCCGCTCCAGTCCGGTGAGGCGGCGATAGACGCTCTCCCGGCTGAACCGCAGGCCGGGGAGCATCCGCCCGGAGCAGGTGATGAAGTACTGGGCCCGCTTCATCACGATGCCCAGCCGTTTCAGCCCCTCGAAGGAGAGGGGGCCGTAGCGCCGGGCGGCCACGATCCGCTGGGCCCCCCGCATCCCGATGCCGGGCACCCGCAGGATGGCCTCGTAATCTGCCCGGTTCACCTCCACCGGGAAGAACTCCGGGTGGCGCAGGGCCCAGTCGCTCTTGGGGTCCAGGGCGGCGTCGAAGTTGGGGTGGCCCTCGTCCAAGATCTCCCCGACGGTGAAGCCGTAGAACCGCAGCAGCCAGTCCGCCTGGTACAGCCGGTGCTCCCGGAGGAGGGGGGGCTTGAACCCCACGGGGGCGGGCAGGCTCTTGTGGTCGGACACCGGCATATAGGCGGAGAAAAACACCCGCTTCAGCCGGTATTTTCGGTACAGCCCCTCGGTCAGCGACAAAATGTGCCGGTCGCTCTCCGGGGTGGCCCCCACGATCATCTGGGTGGACTGCCCCGCCGGGGCAAAGCGCGGCGCATGGCGGTACAGCTTCAGCTCCGCCTTGGACTGGGCCGCCCCGTCCCGGATCTGGGCCATGGGCCGGAGAATGGCCGATTTGGTCTTGTCGGGGGCCAGCAGCTGGAGGGACGCCTGGGAGGGCAGCTCGATGTTGACGCTGAGCCGGTCCGCCAGCAGGCCCAGCTGGTAGGTGAGCCCCGGGTCCGCCCCGGGGATGGCCTTGGCGTGGATGTAGCCGTTGAAGCGGTACTCGGTGCGCAGCAGGCGCAGGGTCTCAATCATCCGCTCGGTGGTGTAGTCCGGGCTTTTCAGCACCGCCGAGGACAAAAACAAACCCTCGATGTAGTTGCGCCGGTAGAACTGGATGGTGAGCTCCGCCAGCTCCCGGGGGGTAAAGGCTGTGCGGGGCACGTCGTTGGACCGGCGGTTGACGCAGTAGGCGCAGTCGTAGCAGCAGTAGTTGGTATACAGCACCTTCAGCAGGGACACACACCGCCCGTCGGCGGAGAAGGTGTGGCAGCAGCCGGAATTGGTGGCGGTGCCGATGGTCCCCGGCCTCCCGCCCCGGACCACCCCGCTGGAGGTGCAGGCGGCGTCGTACTTGGCGGCGTCGGCCAGAATCGTCAGCTTGTCCATGACCTCCATTGGGGTCCCTCCCTCCCGGCGGGGCGGCGCCCCCGCAGTCAAACGTTTGTATCTTAATTATAGTACGTTCGCTTTATTTGTCAAGGATTATTTTTCACCAGCCCTCCAGACCGGAAAAAGGACGGGAAAAGCCCCGCTTTCCCCGTCCTCGCTCTGTCGAAAAGACCCCGGGAGCTCAGCCGAACAGGCCCCCGCTGTCCCGGTTGTCCAGCACGTCCAGCATGGCGGACAGCATCTCCGCCGCCTCCGCCCGGGTGAGCTCCCGGTTCAGGTCGGTGCTGCTGGTCAGCACGGACACCGCCTCCATGTTCACCACCGACTGGTAGGCCCAGGCGGGGGCGGTCTCCGCCGAGAGGGTGGACGCCGCGCCGGCCACGTCCCCGGTGGCCAGCAGCCGGTCGATGATGACGGCGGCCTCCGCCCGGGTTACCGCGCTGTCCGGGGCGAACACCGTCTGCCCCGCGTCGTTGCGGCTGCCCTCCACCGCACCCTGGACCAGCGCCGCGGAGACATAGCCCTTGGCCCAGGTGGAGATGTCCCCGTCGTCATAGAAGCCGGTGAGGGTCACGTCCGCCATGGGGGCCTTGCCCGCGGCGGTCATGGCCATGGCCAAAAATTCCTCCCGGGTGAAGGTGTCCTCCGGGTCGAAGCAGTACAGCGCACCCACCTGCCGGCCGGTGTACACCCCCTCTTCCGCCAGGCGCAGGGCGGCGTAGTGGGCGGCGCTGCCGGACAGGTCGGAGTAGCTCACGCTGGCCGTCTGCTTTTTGATGGTGATTTTCACCGTGGCGGGCTTGGACGTGTTCCCCTTGGCGTCAACCGCCACATAGGTGAAGGAATCCTTGCCCTTCTTCCCCTCGTAGGGGGTGTACCAGAAGGCGGCGGGGTCGTCCTTGTCCAGGGTGACCTGCCCCCGGGCGGGGCTGTCCACAATCTGGAAGGTGACCAGATCGCCCTCCGGGTCCACGGCGGCGAAGCGGCTGGAGATGGCCACCCCTTTATAGGTGTTGAGGGTGAGGTCCTCGGCGATGGGGGCGGCGTTTTCCACGTCGGCGGTGGCGGTGGTCAGCGCCGCCGCCGGCAGGGCCAGCGCCCCCGCCAGACACAGGGACAGTATCACAATGCGGATTTTCAAAAGGAAAGCCTCCTTTGTACGATGATGGGACTAGCATACGCCAAAGGAGAAAAAAATATACGGGCGCTCCAAAGAGTGGAACGCCCGCAATTTGCGTCTCAGCCGATGTACCTGCTCAAAAAATCCTCCACTGTGGACCAATACAGCTCCGGGGCCACACTGGACGCCTCGCCGTGGGCCGCGCCGGGGACGGACAGCCGCTCCTTGTCCGGGCTGGCACAGGCGTCAAACACCACGTCCAGCATGGCGTAGGGCACGAAGGTGTCGTCCTCCCCGTGGATGAACAGCATGGGCAGGGAGGTCTTTTTCAGCTGCTCCGCCGCCGACGCCTCTTTGAAGCCGAACCCCGCCCGGACCTGGGTCACCAGGGAGGCGGCGTCCAGCACCGGGAAAGTGGGCAGGCCAAACATCTCCTGGAGCTGCCCGGCGAACTCGTCCCACACCGAGGAGTAGCCGCAGTCCTCAATGATGCACTTGACGTTGGGGGAGAGATCGGCCTCCCCGGCGGTCATCATCACGGTGGCCCCGCCCATGGAGATGCCGAACAGCATAATCTCCGCCTCCGGGTCCTGCTCCGCCAGGGTGTTCGCCCAGGCCACAATGTCCCGGCGCTCCAGCCAGCCCATGCTGACATAGGTCCCTCCGCTCCGCTCATGGGCACGGGCGGCGGGGGCAAGAATGTGGAAGCCCATGTCGTAAAACCGGGCGGCCGTCTTGCTCATGGACTGGGGAATGCTGCCGTAGCCGTGGCACAGCAGGGCGTATCGGTGGCTCTCCGCCTCCTGGGGCACATAGAGGGCGTGGAGATTCAAGCCGTCGTGACTGGTGAGCCAGCGGTCCTCCCCGTTTTCCTGGAGCCAGGTGCCCTGGGCGTCCTGCTCCCAGTCTCCTCCGTCGATCATGCCTCCGGCCTGGGGGTCCAGGGCGAAATGGAACAGATAATTTCCGGCAAAGGCCAGCGCCCCCGCCGCGAGAACCAGCAGCACCGCCAGAACAATCAGCGCGATTCTGCCCACGCGCCGTTTTTTTACAGATTTCTCCATGTTATCACAGCCTTTCCTGGTTTTTGCGGCAGATATGATATCACATCCGGCCCGCCTTGTCCAGTGGACCGGCCCGCGCCTCCAGCCGGACGGCCTCAGCGGAGGACTGCCCATTGTGAGACCATACAAATCCGTTTTGTCCATAAATTGGCTCATTTTATCTATATACAGGGGCCGCCCCACTCCATATAATTGTAGTTGAAAAAAGGGTGTTTCACCCTTTTCCCCGGCCACTTATTTTCTTTTTTGTTTGCAATGCCGCTGACGGGGCCTGGGCGGCCTTCCCCGCCCGGTCCATGGATGGCGGAAGGTCTTCGGCTGTACGGGCAATCTGAACCTTTACGGGTTGAAATAAGGAGGAATTTTTGATGAAAAATCAGTTTGATCTGAGCGGAAAGGTGGCGCTGGTCACCGGCGCATCCTACGGAATCGGCTTCGCCATCGCCGCCGCCCTGGCAGAGGCGGGGGCCGCTATCGTATTCAATGATATCAAGCAGGAGCTGGTGGACAAGGGTGTGGCCGCCTACAAAGAGGCGGGAATCACCGCCCACGGCTACGTCTGCGACGTCACCGACGAGGACGCCGTGAACGAGCTGGTAGCCAAGATCGAGGCCGA
>ERZ808037.1584-NODE-1584-length-14175-cov-33.691587_pt1 | contig 14175 bp, 12 predicted proteins | sample MGYA00380190_ERZ808037 | MGnify/ENA primary metagenome ERZ808037 (study PRJEB31490, sample SAMN06133399) | mouse gut metagenome | isolation source: J9 | host: mice | place: China: Chengdu | collected 2015-05 ...
AAATCGGGCATTACGCAAGATTGACCTCGTGCAATAGAGTTGATACTCAACGACTTTGCATAGCTGAGTAGTTACAAAGGGCTTCTTTTTAATTAAAAAAAGTTAAAACGACGGTTAAATGTCATAAATATCCCATTTTACCTCCATGGAAATCTCACATAATATTACAACCGTCAAAACATAATCATAGTCATACATACGAGCAAACAGGTGTTAAATTTGATTAACGCAAACAATATTTCAGTAAAAAAATTTGGAAATGATGACTGTCGGTCATATCTTTGTCATAAGTTTTTCATGGTATTAGATTTAAGGTAAGAAAGTTATTCGTCGTGATGACGAGTAATTTTTTTGCTTTTATAGCAACCGATTTCTCTCCTTTCAAACTCCTCTTATTTATTATATCTTCAATTCGCTGCCGCGTAGGCAGTGCGCTGATCCATATGCATGCCAACATGCGAAAAACGACTTCGGCCGAAGAACAAATTCAAATATATTTTTAATTTTTTATTGCAAATATTTTGCTATTACCGACCAAATATTTAACTTTGTCGCGAAAATCAAATATACAGTTGTATTTTGACACATATTGATATGTATAATATATAGCCGTACAAATTCCAATAACAAAGCAACACGAAATCTACGATTACAATTTCCAAGGTATGAAAGCAGCCACAGTCATTGACGATCTGAAACGTCGTTTTCCCAATGAGCCTGAGTACATACAGGCGGTCGAAGAAGTGCTCACCACCATAGAGGATGTCTATAATGAGAATCCCGAATTTGAAAGATATAATCTCGTAGAACGCCTGTGCATTCCCGATCGTATATTCTCGTTCCGCGTATCGTGGGTCGATGATAAGGGTAAGGTACATAATAATATGGGATACCGCATCCAGCACAATAACGCCATAGGCCCATACAAAGGAGGAATACGTTTCCATTCTTCAGTCAACCTGTCGATCCTCAAGTTCCTTGCATTTGAGCAGACATTCAAGAATTCACTCACCACACTTGCAATGGGCGGGGCAAAAGGCGGCAGCGACTTTTCACCACGCGGCAAGAGCGACATGGAAGTGATGCGTTTCTGTCAGGCATTCATATCCGAACTGTGGCGTCAGATAGGTCCGGACACCGATGTCCCGGCCGGCGATATAGGTGTGGGAGGCAGAGAGGTCGGATACATGTTCGGCCAATATAAAAAAATGGCACGAGAGTTTACCGGCACATTCACCGGCAAGGGACTTGAGTTCGGCGGATCCAAAATCCGCCCTGAGGCCACAGGATACGGCAATGTCTACTTCCTGCTTGAGATGCTCCGCACCCGCGGCATAGATATAGCAGGCAAACGTGTAGCCATTTCAGGCTCCGGTAATGTAGCCACCTACACCGCCGAAAAGCTTCTAAGCCTCGGCGCAAAGGTGGTGTCCATGAGCGATTCGGACGGCACAATACATGTGCCTGAAGGGCTCAGCCGCGAACAGCTCGACTACATATTCAAACTAAAGAACATCTACCGCGGCCGCATAAGCGAATTTGCCGAAGAATACGGATGTGAGTACTTCCCCGGCGAACGTCCATGGCAACGTGTGGCTTGCGACATAGCCATGCCGTCGGCAACACAGAATGAAATAGACGGTGATGACGCCCGCGCACTAATAGCCAACGGATGCATTGCCGTCAGCGAAGGTGCCAATATGCCATCCACACCTGAAGCAATCAGAGAATTCCAGAAGGCTCGCATCCTCTATGCCCCCGGCAAAGCAGCGAATGCCGGTGGAGTGTCAGTATCCGGGCTGGAGATGGCACAGAACTCACAGAAACTCTCCTGGAGTGAAAAAGAGGTTGACTCCAAACTTCAGGAGATCATGTCAGAGATCCACAGCCAATGTGTGAAATACGGCACTGAAAAGGACGGATACATCAATTACGTCAAGGGTGCAAATGTGGCAGGATTCATGAAAGTGGCCCGCGCAATGATGGTCCAAGGCATATTATAATAAGAAATACACTCTATCATAAGACATATATCCAACTACATTCCTAAATAGACACTGTCCCCTGACCTCCGTACAAGTGATTGTGCGGAGGCCAATTTTTTTTATATTCATAAATTCCCGTGTATGGCGGAAACAATAGTCTGTTCAAGCAATAGCATCCGGGCCAAAATCTTATATACTATAAAACGTCTGTACCGTTAAGTCAGCAATTACCGCTGACGTGACAGGTACAGACGTATTATTTTTATAAAGTTCTTATATGATGTGACAGAAATCCCGGACTATAACCCAAGCGTAAGCGTAGTGAGGAAACGTCCGGCATTTCCAGCCCCGAACGACAGGGTTATATAACCTTTATTCCCGCCAAACCATGTAGAAGTGAGCATGCCTCCGGTATTATTGACGGAAACAGGGACTCCATACGTGCCTACGAGAGAGGTATATACTGAATTATAGCGTGACATGTCATACACCGGAGTGGAATAATAGAAACTTGATGCATCCAACCCGTTGCTGCCATAATACAGGGCGGCATCAGTCCACACATAATTCATGGCCGGAACATTGCGCAGATACACTATATCATTGGCATAGCCATCAACTGAATATCCTGAATTATAAAGATAATCGAGCGATGTTCCGATAGCCACTCCGAAGGACAATCCAAGAATACCGCGCACTACAGGAATGCTGCGGCGTGGACGCCATGCGGGAGGCGGAACAGGCCTATAATGAGGACGCGACATCACGGGACGGTGAGGGCGATGAGGCGGACGCATCATAGGTGGGCGTGGAGCCGGACGAACACCGGGACGCAGACCATGATTAGGTCGATGACTGCCACCGGGACGCACTGCCTGGCCGGGACGATGGTTGCCTTCGGGGCGCACTGCCTGACCGGGACGATGATTGCCTTCGGGACGCACTGTCTGGCCGGGACGATGGTTGTTTCCATTGCCCGGACGTACCCCCGTATTGGTATTACCAGCATCCGGACGGTTGCCGACATTTGGACGATTGACAGGACGAGAAGACACGCCGTCATTGCGATGGGAACGGCGTCCGCCGTTTTGCGATCCGGTCGATACAGGGCGTCGCGGCTGGCTCACACCTTCACGCGATCTTGATCCCGATGGACGGGAAGCGTGTCCCGGACGCTCAGTGCGAGAATTATTTTCCCTGGAACCATTGTGACGTTGGGCATCAGCAGTAGGAGCCGCCATGGCTACCAATGCCATGACAAGCATAAGGGTGTGTAAAAATCTTCTCATAATACAAATGTTTAGAGCGTTAACGGTGTAGAGTTTATATATTAGAACGTCTACCGCAATAAAAGTTTAACCGAAGAGTGACAAAGTATGTTAACATGCCCTCGACGGCAACACACCTATTTCAAAGGATTCCACCCCTGAGCCTGAAGAGGTATCTCACTTCCATCGCGTGTCACCATGGCACATCCAAGTTCAGGCTTTGTGATGTGCCCTATGACTTTCACACCCGGGAGATCCTTGACCTTCTCATGGAAATGCAACGGCACAGTGAAGAGCAGTTCATAATCCTCACCGCCATTCAATGCCGCAGTGATTACATTCATGTCGATCTCCTCAGCCATTATGGCCGTCTGATAATCAATCGGTATGCGTTCTTCGAACACTCTGCACCCTACCCCGCTGTCCTTGCATATGTGCATAAGCTCAGAACTCAATCCATCGCTTATATCCATCATGGCCGTGGGAACGATGCCGGCCCCGGCAAGCTCACTCACTATATCCTTTCGGGCCTCAGGCTTGAGCTGACGCTCTACGATATACTCCTTGCCGGCGAAATCAGGCTGGAAATCCTTCTGTCCTACCGAGGCCGCTTTCTCACGTTCGAGCAACTGGAGTCCCATATACGCCGCACCGAGATCACCCGACACACATATAAGATCAGTGTCCTTGGCGCCACAGCGTGTCACAACTTTATCGGACTCCGCCTCTCCGATGCATGTGATGGAAATCACAAGGCCCTGACGCGACGAGGTGGTGTCACCCCCAACGAGATCCACACCATATATCTCGCAGGCCAGACGGATGCCGCTGTAAAGCTCCTCGATATGTTCGACCGTAAAACGCTTCGATATTCCAAGCGACACCGTGATCTGGCGCGGAGTCCCGTTCATGGCATATACATCCGAGAAATTAACTATGGCCGATTTATAGCCGAGATGCTTGAGCGGTACATAGGTGAGATCGAAATGCACACCCTCAAGCAGCAGGTCGGTAGTGACAAGGATATCCGTGTCGCGATTTCGTATCACCGCGCAATCGTCGCCCACCCCACGTATGGTAGAGGCGTTTACAGCGGGGAGACCTTGTGTCAGACGGTCAATAAGGCCGAATTCACCAAGCTGAGAAATCTCCATGTTATTTTAAGGGCATTTAGCAACGGTTGACAAGTTCTTTCATAATCTCCAGACACTTGGGCTGAGCTATCACGGCAGCCTGCTGCACCTCCTCATGTGTGGGTACCTGCTTCACATCCTTGCCTCCAAGATCAGTGATGACAGAGATGCCATAAACGCGCATGCCGGCATGATTTGCCACTATGACCTCCGGGACGGTGGACATACCCACACAATCACCGCCTATCACACGATAGAACTCATACTCGGCAGGAGTCTCGAATGTCGGGCCTGTGACACCGACATACACGCCATGCATAAGGCGTATCCCCTTCTCTGCAGCAATCACATCGGCAAGACGTATAAGCTCAGGATCATAGGCATAAGTCATTGCCGGGAAACGGGTCCCGAGTTCAGGATAGTTCTTGCCACGCAAAGGATGCTCAGGGAAAAGATTGATGTGATCAGTGATAGTCATCACGTCACCGACAACAAACTCCTTGTTCATTCCTCCTGAAGCGTTCGACACGAACAGAGTGTCAACGCCGAGGGCTTTGAACACTCTCACAGGGAATGTCACTGTCTTCATGTCGTATCCCTCATAATAGTGAAAACGCCCCTGCATTGCTATCACCGGCTTTTCACCGAGCCGGCCGAAAATGAGGTTGCCACTGTGGCCCTCGACTGTCGATACAGGGAAATTAGGGATCTCACTGTAGGGGATGAACAGTTTGTCGGTCATATAGTCGACCAGCGGACCGAGACCGGTACCGAGTATTATGGCTGTGGAGGGCATATCCGAAACGCGCGAGCGCAGATATTCTGCCGTCTGATTAATTTTTTCCAGCATGGTAGGAATGTATGATTATAACTTGATTATGTTATTTATGGAATGATGATTCATGAAATATGATATCACTTGAACAATATCGAATCCCTGATAGTTTTTTCGATTGCTTTCTCAAGGGGAGCCTCATGCGACCGATCGATAAAATCTACCTTGATGGGCACATAGAATATAACCGACTTCAGTGCGTGCGGGAAATACGGACTGTTGAAAAGCCTCACCGCATCCTTTTCAGTAGTCACTATGAATTTTCCAGGTCCGGGCAGTTCATTGAACTCCTTTTCTATCTCGGACATGTCGGAAGAGGTGAAATTATGATGGTCACCGAAACGTTTCAGCTTCACCTTTGCCTTCCGTCTGCGCAGATAGCGCACAAACGGTTTCGGATTAGCCACACCAGTCACTGCAAGCAGCGAGGTTCCGGGCTCCATGGTGTCGAACGACGGCACGTTTTCAACATCATCAGGGAATACGGGGACAAGGTGTCCATAATTGTATTTCGAGAAATATAGTTTCTGAAACGGAAAAAGATTGAGGTTTTCTTCAAAGATACGATACTGCATCGGCTTCATGTCAGGAGGACATTTAGTTACGATTACGATATCGGCCCGGTTAAGCGCGCCACGCGGTTCACGCAGACGCCCATAAGGTAGTAGGCTGTCCTTGAACACGGGTCTGTTGTGCTCTGTAAGCACTATAGACACCGTAGGCTTGACATAGCGGTGCTGGAAAGCATCATCAAGAAGGATCAGATCGATCTTGGGATTGATCTCAAGCATACGGTTGATGCCGTCCACACGCTTCTCACACACGGCTACAGTGATGCCAGGTCCGAACTTACGGTACACCTGATACGACTCGTCACCTATGTCCTCTGGACGGGACTGCGGCGTGGCAAGCACAAAACCTTTGGTGGAACGTTTGTATCCGCGCGACAAAACACCTATATTATACCTGTCACGCAAAGCCTCTATTATGTACTCCACATGAGGAGTCTTGCCGGTGCCACCCATGGCGATATTACCGACCACAACCACGGGCACCTTGAATTCCTGCTGTTTAAAAAAGATGCCCTGGTCGAAAAGCTTGTTGCGCACAGCGACGCCCATTCCGTACAGGCGTGAAACGGGATAAAGGAGCAGTGCTGAAAGCAGTCGGTTACGGGGCATATCTTATATTATTTAGCGTTGGCGTTCAGAGATTCACCTCCACAATCTCCATTCTTGCCTGAAGTGTGGACATACCTTTTATGCGGTTGACAGTGTCATATATCGTGGCCATCTCACCGAGTTCGTCACGCACAATGGCCGACTTTATCTCAATGCCTGCCTCAACGAGCAGGTCATACCACTTCTCTTTCCTTTCAGGATAGTTGTGCACCGTCCATGATGTGACACCGAGCTGCTTTGCCATGCCTTCTATTGCGGCGTCAAGCCCACCGAGTTCATCGACAAGCCCGAGCCTCAGGGCCTCGCTTCCATCCCACACGCGGCCTTCAGCTATCATCCTCAGGGAGTCAATGCTCATGCCTCGGCCTTTTGCGCAACGGGACGTGAACAGTTCATACCCACGGTTGACATATGCCTGCATGGCAGACCTCTGCGCAGGAGTCATAGGCTCCAGGATTGACGGCATCAGGCCATTCGGATTGGTGGACACTGTGGATGTCGTGATGCCGATCTTATCGGAGACAAGTCCTTTGAGATCAGGTATGAGGCCGAAAATTCCTATCGAACCGGTAAGAGTGGTAGGCTGTGCGTAGATCCTGTCGGCTCCGCATGATATATAATAGCCTCCTGACGCGGCATAATCGGACATCGACACAAAGAACGGCTTACCTGTCAACGATTTCCACTGTTCCAATGCCTCCCATATCTGCTCGGACGCAAATGCGGATCCGCCACCGGAATTGACATACATAACCAGACCGTCGATATCCTTGTCGTCAGCAAGATCCAGTATCAACGGGACAATGTCTTTGGCTACTATTCCGTCGGACATTTCATCGGTTATGTCTCCGCATGCATAGAGCACAGCAATATCGGCACTTCCACCGTTGCCTTTTTTGAACACATCGTTGGACCGGCAATATTCGGCAGGCGTGACGGGACTAAGATTGCCGACTGATCCAACACCTGTAGCGGCAGCGAGCATGTCGTCAAACTCATGACGGTATGCAGTGCAATCAGCGATACGCCTCTTCACATAATCCTCCGTAGGGACAGCGTAAAGCGATCCGTCGGCCCAACTGTTGACAGTGTCGGCCGACACTTTGCGGGCCATGGCTATCTCCCCGGAAATGCTATTCCACATATTTGTCAGGAAAAGTTCCTGCTGTTCGCGTGCAGGCGCACTGATCCCGTCAAGTATATAAGGCTCCACGGCACTCTTGTAGGTACCCACCTTCACCACCTGAACATCAACGCCAAGTCTGTCAAGAAGTTTTTTGAAATAAAGCCCGGTGCCGGAAAGCCCGTGGATATCGATCTGCCCTATCGGATTTATGAAAATCGAATCGGCGGCCGTTGCCACATAGTAGTCACCCTGAGTGTACATGTCGCCGTAAGCATATATCCATTTACGAGGGGCGGCAGATTTAAAACGTTTCAGAGCCTCGACTATGGCCTGACGCCGTGCCAGTCCGGCTGCCGACCCACGGCAATCGACAACTATACCTTCGATACGGTCGTCGGTTGCAGCGGCATCAATAGAACCGACTATCTCGTTTACGCCCTGCGACACCTTATTGTCACCGCGCAAAAATGCCATGGGATCAAGCTGCCCGGGACGGTCGGAAATCTCCCCGACAAGGACAAGGTTCAGATAGCTGTGGTCTCTGACCTGCACAACCTTACCGCTCCCGAGAGAGGACACTCCGGCAGCGGCAACAATAAGAATCAATCCGAAAAAAGCGATGAATAATGAAAACCAGATCCCGGCCAAAGTGCCGAGAAATGCCATTAAAAACTTTTTCATATTGAGAATATCAGCTGTATTTCAGCTACAAAAGTAGCACAACTATATATGAAAAGCAAATAAATGGCACATTATTTGCACTACGGGGCTATGCCCGCCAGCCGGGATCAGGCCACTATCAGGTGCCGGAAGTGTGTGACAGCTACGCTATCAAAGCGTCTATTTCCCATTCATCGCAGCTGCGACATCGGCCTTGAGCTCGCCATTCTGCTTGTCACGGCTGAGAATAGTGCCGTCAGGGCCGAAAAGTATTATGCAGGGGATCCCCTGAATTCCATACATGTCAGTGGGGATGCTTTGGGCATTGACAACATTGCGCCAGGGCACATCATGGTCCTTTATGGCCTTAAGGCTGTTCTCCGGCTCGTCCCATACCATCACGCCTATCACTTCAAGTCCCTTGGGATGGTACTCCTTGTATATCTCCTTGATCACTTTGGCCTGTTTTATACACGGACCGCACCAGCTTGCCCAGAAATCGACAAGGACATATTTACCCTTGCCCACCACATCACTGAGACGGAACACCGTGTCATTGTACTCGACAGTGAAATCCTTGAATTTCTGTCCTACGGTGGTCTCCTTCTCAAGCTGCTGGGCGCGCCGGCTCTTCTCAAGCTCCGCGTTGCCTACAAGACTCGGATAAAGGGCCTGGACACTGTCGATCTGCTGTATGGTAAGGTCGCGATGACGCAAAAGGAAATAGTTTATACCGAGGGCATTGTCGATATTGTCATTCATCAGGGCGAGTTCAAGAGAGTCGATCCTGCCGGCAAACGATTCATACCTGACATTCTTTAATGAGTCAGGCAAATTGTTGTATTCCCTTACGGCATCCAGACGAGCACCCCAGTAATCGCTGTTCTTCTTGTTGAGCACACCACCATCCACATCACCTTCAATGCTCACGGATATGGAGTCAGGGGTCAGATAAAAACTGCTCGTCACACCCTTTTCGTCAATCATCACGACTACTTTAGCCGACGAGTCATAATAATCGGAGAAGTCAGCCACGCCATTGATCACCACTGTGCTATCGATATTGGCACCACGGTACATATCATAGAGATAAGCAGTCTTTCCCTCATACTCCTGTTCAAGAGCTACCGAAAGCGCGTAGCCTCCTTTAGGCTGCCCGGAACATGCTGCAACAGCAAGCATTCCGCAAGCAATCAAGCCATACTGTTTCATATTTTTATGGTATTTCAAAGTTAACGCATGATTTTTATCCGCCCGCAAAGTTATCTAAATTCACATACACTTTCAAAATAATTTCACACAAAATACATTATTATTAGAATTTTTTATCGCACGCATAATTGAAATGTGTACACAAAATACGCATTTGGCACTGAGATAATCCGAAAAAACAGTAACTTTGCACATAAATCAGTCAATTGTCATGCACAACAGAGAAGAAAAGATAGAAGCACTCGGAAGAGTGATCGACACTCTCGACATTCTGAGAGTAAAGTGTCCGTGGGATGCCAAACAGACCAATGAATCGCTGCGCCCCAACACCATAGAGGAGGTGTACGAACTATGCGATGCACTTATAAAGGAGGATGACCAGAATATAAGGAAAGAACTTGGCGATGTGCTGCTCCACGTGCTGTTCTATGCCAAAATAGGTGAAGAGAAAGGCGCGTTTGACATAACAGACGTTTGCGATGCGCTGAATACCAAACTCATCTACCGGCACCCGCATGTGTTCGGGTCCACCCATGTTGATTCTACCGATGACGTGTTGCGCAACTGGGAAGAACTCAAGCTCAAAGAGAAGGGGGGCAACAAGACGGTGCTCTCCGGAGTGCCCACAGCACTGCCTGCCATGATCAAGGCCGAACGCATCACCGAGAAAGCCGCCAACGTGGGCTTCGACTGGCAGAAACGCGAAGATGTGTGGGAAAAGGTCAGAGAGGAGATCGCAGAATTTGCCGAGGCGGCCGAATCAATGGGAGCCGAGGAGCGTGAGGCCGAGATGGGAGATGTGCTCTTCGCCATTGTGAACGCCTCACGCCTGTATGGCATAAATTCTGAAAACGCGCTCGAAAAGACCAACGCAAAATTCATACGCCGTTTCAATCACATCGAACAGCGTGCAGCCGAAATGGGGAAACACCTTAAAGACATGACCCTCGCGGAAATGGACCGGCTGTGGGATGAGGCCAAATCGTTGGAGCGCAAGCAGGACTGACCCACGGGGATGAACTACAACGATCTTAACGCCCACCCCCGCGATCCGTATCTGTCGTTTGAGCCGGACTCGCATATCTATCATTTCGACGGACGCGAGATGATATCGGTGACCACGCTCGTGGAGGAGTGCTTCCCAAAATTCGACAAGGAATATTGGGCTGCACGCAAGGCTCTCCAGGAAGGGGTCGACCCTGAAATCATACTTGGACGCTGGGACCGTGAGGCACAGCGCGCACGCGATCTCGGCACCGTGATGCACGACAGGATCGAACATTATTATCTCGGCGAGGATGCCAGCGACGACACCGATGCCTACCGCCTGTTCCGCCTCTTCGCGGCAAACAACCGTCTGTATCCTTACCGAACCGAATGGCGCATATACCATGAGGATTTCGACCTTGCCGGGACCCTTGATTTTCTGGAACGCACTCCACAGGGCACATTCAACATCTACGACTGGAAACGCTCAAAGAAACTTATAGATCCGAGCGGGCGCATCCTATCCGAATCGCGCTACCGGGCTACGGGGCTGCATCCGGTGTCACATCTGCCTGACACTTCCTACTGGCATTACGCACTGCAGGTGAGCATCTACCGTTTCATCCTTGAAGACAAATACGGCATACACATATCGGGAATGCGGCTCGGTGTGTTCCACCCCTCCTACTCCACGCCATGGATAGTCGAACTCCCGTATCTGCACAACGAGGTGATGAGCGTACTTAAGCACTCCCGCTCACGGCTCACTCCTGCCCATTGAAGATGTCACCCTCTATGGACACAATGTCAGTCATAGGTATACGCACGATCTGACCTCCGCAGCATGACCCGCCACCCCTTGACACCGCCATCTCAAGAACTGAAGAGATCTCATCGACTCTTTTTATCCTGCCGGTGACCGAGACACAAGCCCCGCCGGACTTAAAGCGGTCAGGACTGAAATAGCCCACTGTGATCTCCGCGCCACATATAGAGAGAGCATACGCGAGCCTGCGCGACAGGCCGGCAAGCTCGTCACCCGAAAGTTCAGGTCTTACGGCTGTGGCCCTCGCTGTCTCCCTTATGGCGTCATCATGCCCGGTCAGGGCCGCAAAGGGGGCAAACTGCGCCGCTCTGGAGGCAAGCGGCATAGGCTTACGCACCTGCGAGACGTGATGCGGAAGGTTGATTATGTCGTCATACCTGCTACTCATGATGTCCTCCTATCTGACAGTTGCGGTCGCGCTGAGTGGCCCCGTCGGCAAAATTCAGGCCTTTCAATATGGCATTCTTCCCGAATGAGCCCTTGATGTTGAGTATGGCATCCTGAAGCCGCCGCTCTTTGCGCAACATGGATTCCTCCATCTCCTCCCTGGCACGCACAGCATCATAATCGACAAAAAGTTCAAGCTGCACGGGCTTCTGCCGCCCTACGGCCTCCGACTCAGGGAGCACCCGGTTGACCGAAAGAGTGAGACGGCGTATCAGCAGCACAGGATTTACGATCCGGTCAAACAGCGCGAGCACAGCACGGGACAGGATGCACGAAGAGGATGTGAAGCGGCCGAGAGTGGAAGAGCCATGGGCATGAGCCGGGACCATCCGCCCGTAATAGTCAACGGAAAGCTTGCCGTGATACTGCGACGCCACGACAGGATCGGTCAACGACTCTACGTCATATCCCACCTCAAGCATCACCTGATCGGTCACCATGCGCTTTTCGAGAAGATCGAGAGCCATGCCGTCGGCCATCTCCTGCACCACTATGCGGGCCTTGTCAAACGTGTAAGCACACGACAGCACCTGACCGCTGCACATCGAATGAGACTCCGGACGATAGGATTTCACAAGGTCCATGGTCACCGGTTCCCATCCCCACGCATGGTCGATAAGCAATTCGGCATTTACCCCGAACAGCCTGTAGAGAAGAGCCTCGTTGCATATCGAGCAACGGGCTATATCACCCATGGTGCGTATGCCGTAAGGGATAAGCCTGTTCATTATGCCACGCCCCACACGCCAGAAATCAGTAAGAGGCTCATGCTCCCACAGGCAGTGCCGATAGCTCATCTCGTCAAGTTCCGCTATGCGCACACCGTTCTTGTCGGGGGGCATCTTCTTGGCAACTATGTCCATGGCGATCTTGCAGAGATAGAGATTGGTGCCGATACCGGCCGTGGCGGTTATGCCTGTCTCACGCAACACCTCACGTATAATCATCATGGCGAAGTCATGGGCTGTCATATGGCAGGCCGAAAGATAGGAAGTAGCGTCAATGAACACCTCGTCGATCGAATAGACGTGCATATCCTCGGGGGCCACGAACCGGAGATACACCTCGTATATGCGGGTGCTGTAACTGATGTAATGCGCCATGCGCGGCTTCGCCACAAGGTAGTCCACTTCAAGCGACTGATCGGCATCAAGCCGGCTCTTTAGCCAGGACTTGCCTGTAAGGCGGTGACACGGCGACGACTTACGCCGACGGCTGTTAACATCTCTCAGACGGCTTACTACCTCAAAAAGCCTCGGTCTGCCCCCTATGCCATAGGTCTTCAACGAAGGTGACACGGCCAGGCATATGGTCTTTTCAGTACGCCCGGCATCAGCCACAACAAGATTGGTGTCGAGCGGATCAAGCCCCCTCTCGACACACTCCACCGAAGCGTAGAACGACTTCAGATCAATGGCTATATACTGACGCTTACCTGCCGCCATGCGAAATGTCCTAAATGTATTTGCTTATGGTGTCAGCCCTGCGACGCAAGTATTTCGAAGGGCGGGCTGGATCAAACTTCAGTGGAGCGGGCAGGCTCACAGCTATCAGTATGCATTGCCTCTTGGAAAGCTTTGCGGCCGACGTATTGAAATAATATCTCGCAGCAGCCTCAACGCCATATATGCCGCCCCCCATCTCGATACTGTTGAGATACACCTCCATGATACGCTCTTTTGACCACAAAAGCTCTATCAGAACGGTGAAATATGTCTCCAGTCCCTTACGTATCCAGCTGTGGCCGGGCCAAAGGAAAACATTCTTGGCCGTCTGCTGCGATATGGTGCTCGCGCCACGCTGCCGGCGTCCGCTGCGGTTCTCTTCGATAGCTTTCTTTATCTCCCTGAAGTCAAATCCGGAATGGGAATGGAAATTGGCATCCTCCGACGCGACAACGGCTTTGGCCATCCATGGCGAAATCTCCTCGCCGCTCACCCAATGGTGCTGCCAATGACGCTCCCGATCCATCTGCTTTTCAGAGCCTTTAGGGCTAAAAGCCCTTATAACCATAAGCGGAGTGACATATACCGGGACATAACGATATGCCGCCACCGACAGCACAGTGCTGCCGAAGAAAAATATCACCAGCCACTTTATATACTTGCGTATCAGTCTCATAATACTCACAGAAGCAATGTGTGTTCAAGATACAAAAATAGGCAAAATAATTGAAGCTCACAAAAGTGCCATACAATTATTTCAACGGACAATATCAATCCTGCTATGTGAATCAACACTATACAAGACATCAGGGACAGAGAGAAAGAATGTATGATTCGAAATATCATGACTTTTTCGATTCTTTAATACGCATCTCAATTTAAATGCGTATCTTTGTCACTGATTAATAAAAATTAATAAATGCATAATACCTTAAGAATATGGCTCAAGCCGAAATCTCGGTGCATTTGTTAAAAAGAGGAGAATATAGTGTTAAAGTTTCAGGCGTATAGTTTGACGAGGCGGAAGATGAAGAAATCACGGTCACGGACGCCACGCATCTGTGAACGGA
>ERZ808037.1586-NODE-1586-length-14153-cov-3.769324_pt1 | contig 14153 bp, 14 predicted proteins | sample MGYA00380190_ERZ808037 | MGnify/ENA primary metagenome ERZ808037 (study PRJEB31490, sample SAMN06133399) | mouse gut metagenome | isolation source: J9 | host: mice | place: China: Chengdu | collected 2015-05 ...
ATCAGGAACGCCCCCACCGGGACGCCACAGCCCAGAGCCTTGGCGGTGGTCATGATATCCGGCTTCACGCCATAGCGCTGCCAGGCGAACATGTAGCCCGTTCTGCCCATGCCGCACTGAATCTCGTCCAGGATCAGGAGGATGCCCTTTTCCTCGCAGAGGGCCTTCACGCCTTTCAGGAATTCCTCTGTGGCGGGCACCACGCCGCCCTCGCCCTGTACGGTTTCTAACAGAATGGCGCAGGTCTTGTCCGTGATCTGGCTCCTGACGCTCTCCAGGTCGTTCAGGTCGGCGAACTTCACATTGCCAATCATGGGTTCGAAGGGCTCTCTGTATTTGGGATTCCCTGTGACGGAGAGGGCCCCGAAGGTCCTGCCGTGGAAGGAATGGTTCATGGCGATGATCTCGTGATCCGTGGTGCCGTCTTTCAGGTAGGCGTATTTGCGGGCCGCCTTGATGGCTCCCTCGATGGCTTCCGCGCCGGAGTTGGTGAAGAACACACGGTCCATGCCGGAGACTTCCTTCAGCTTTTTCGCCGCCTGGATGGCGGGCACGTTGTAATAGTAATTGGAAGTATGAATCACCTTGTCAATCTGGGCTTTCAGGGCATCATTGTATTCTTTGTTGCCGTATCCTAACGCGAATACCGCGATACCGGCCACGAAATCAAGATATTTGATGCCGTCCGTATCATACAGATAGACGCCGCGTCCTCTGTCCAGGACAATCTGATAACGGTTATACGTGTGGAGCAGCGCCTGCTCCGCTTCTTCGATATACTCCTGCATGCTCATGTGTATTCCTCCTGCTTTTGGTTCTGGTTCTGCATTTATTGAAAATTTATAGTTCTGTCCCTTTCACTTATACTCACCGCGATTAAATTTGCCGCAATGTCCCTACAACCTTTCGCTCATAAGTTCCAGCTTACCTTTCGGCCGAAATATGGCCAATTATGGCTGCTCGGCTTCTTCGTCTTCTATGATGGCGGTGCCGATTCCCTGCTTGGTGAATATCTCCAGCAACAGGCAGTGGGGAATCCTGCCGTCCAGGATATGGACGCGGTTCACGCCGTTACGCACGGCGGAGGTACAGTTGTTCAGCTTGGGCAGCATGCCGCCTCCGATGAATCCGCCCGAGACCAGCTCGTCTGCCTGGGTGGCAGTGATTCTGGAAATGAATCCCTCTTTCTTCTCGTAGTCTTTGTAGATTCCCTCGATATCTGTCAGGAACGCCAGCTTTTCGGCATTCACCGCCTTCGCTATGGCACAGGCCGCGTCGTCGGCGTTGATGTTGTAGGTCTGGAAACTTTTGTCCAGGCCGATAGGGGCTACGATAGGAAGAAAATCTTTCTCCAATAAATCGTACAGCACCTTGGGGTTCACCTGGGTGATTTCTCCCACGAAGCCGATGTCCTGTCCGTCGGAATATTTCTTCTCCACCTGCAGCAGCCCGCCGTCCTTGCCGCTGACGCCTACGGCTTTTACGCCCAGCTCCTGCACCATGGTGACCAGGTTCTTGTTCACCTTGTTCAGCACCATCTCGGCGATTTCCATGGTCTCTTCGTCCGTGACCCGCAGGCCGTTCACAAAGGTGGATTCCTTGCCCACCTTGCCCACCCAGCGGCTGATCTCCTTGCCGCCGCCGTGGACGATGATAGGCTTGAAGCCTACCAGCTTCAGGAGCGTCACGTCCTTTATGACATTTTTCTGAAGCTCCTCGTTGCTCATGGCGCTGCCGCCGTATTTCACTACGATGATCTTGCGGTTGAAGCGCTGGATGTAGGGCAGGGCCTCAATGAGGACTTCCGCCTTCTGCAGCACTTTCTCCATGTCCTTTTCCATGGTCTTTGCTTCCTTTCTAATTGTTGCCATTTCTCTTTTTATTTATTTTCGTTTCTTCTATTCTTTTCTTAGTCTGTTCTTTTCTTCCTTTTCGGAAAGTGTTCGGCGATTTCCTCTGGAGAGATCTCATCCGATCAGGCACACCTTGTTCCGGTTTTTATACTGATTAACGATTTCACTTGCCGTGAGACCAGACTGCATACGCTGACTGGTTCAATTGCATGATCGCATCAGGCAGCATTCTGCGTTATGTAGCATAAATCAGCCGGACTTCAGCTTCTGTAATCCGCATTGATTTTCACATAATCATAGCTTAAATCGCAGCCCCAGGCTGTGGCCTCTTCCTCTCCCATGTGCATGTCCACCAGAACCGTGACCTCCGGCTCGGATAGAATCTTCGTGGCCTCCTCTTCGCTGAAATCACAGGCTACACCGCTTCCATAGATATGGATTTTGTCCTTTCCCTTCTGAGAATCTTCTGCCTGGGAATTTCCGCCCTGGGAATCCCCCTCCCAGGTACTTCCTCCCTGGAAATACAGGTCTACGTTTTCCGGGTCGAACTGTACGCCGGAATAGCCGAGGGCGCAGAGGATTCTGCCGAAATTGGCATCATGGCCGAAGATGGCCGCCTTGGTCAGGGAGGAGCAGATGACAGCCTTGGCCAGGGTGCGGGCGTCCTCTTTGGTGGCGGCACCTGTGACTTTCGTCTCGAACAGAGCGGTGGCGCCTTCTCCGTCTCCCGCCATTTTTCTGGCCAGGTAGGTGGTGACAAAGCGCAGGGCTTCGCGGAATGTGTCATAGGCCTCTCCCTCGGAGGCGATCTCCTCATTGTCTGCCAGGCCGTTGGCCAGGATTAACAGAGTGTCATTGGTGCTGGTGTCCCCGTCCACGGATATCATGTTGAAGGAATCCACCACATCGGCCCGCAGGGCTTTCTGGAGCAAAGGTTTGGAAATCTTCAGGTCCGTGGTCAGGAAGCCCAGCATGGTGCACATGTTGGGATGGATCATGCCGGAACCTTTGCACATGCCGCCCAGGGTGACTTTCTTGCCGCCGATTTCAAATTCCACGGCTATCTGCTTAGGTGTAGTGTCCGTGGTCATGATGGCTTTCGCCGCCTCCAGGCCGGCTTCCAGGGTGTCCGATTTCGCTGCCGCCAGCTTCTTTATGCCCTCTGTCAGCCGGTCCACCGGCAGCTGCATGCCGATGACGCCGGTGGAGGCCACCAATACGGCTTCTGCCGGAATCCCCAGAAGCTTCCCGGCGCACCTGCTCTCAGCCTCGCAACAATCCATGCCCTGTCTGCCGGTGCAGGCGTTGGCGATGCCGGAATTCACTATCACTGCCTGGGCGTAGGGGGATTCCTCCACGATTTTCTTATCCCAGAGCACGGGGGCGGCCTTGACCACGTTGGTGGTAAAGGTGCCCGCGGTCACACAGGGCGCCGTGCTGTAAATCAGTGCCATGTCTTTGCGGTTCTGATATTTTACGGCAGCCTCCACGCCTGCTGCCTGGAATCCTTTTGCTGCGGTCACGCCGCCTTCTATCTGTCTCATTTTATCTCTCCTCTTTCTGTCCTCATGCTATGTATTGTATTAACTGAGGGAACTGCTTAACATGCTCCCGCACATAATTTCTCTTAAAAGCGGCAAACGCAGACTCTCTCCGCAACAATGCCTTCAGCTTTCTTATAATCACCCTTGACTGCGGGTTCTTTTTCATCTCTTCCAGATTATCATACAGAATATTCATTTCCTCTGTTAATTTTCGGAAACGGAACTCTCTTTTTTCGTCCCGCATCGCTGTATTATTCCGCTTAAAAACCTCTTCAACCAGCATTGCTGTCAGGATGGCCTGGGAATCGCTCCTGTTTTTTGCTGTCACTATGACTTCAGATTCCTGGAGCCTAAAAGAAATATATAGCATTTATTATGAAAATCCTCTTTCAGGCGCTGAATCACATCCGCTTCGGAATAGCTGCCGCTGGAAGGGCTTTTTGACTCTTTCTCCAGGGAAACAGGGGCCGGAAAAGAACGCCTAATCTTTACCATTCAGATATCCTCCCTGCTTTCAAATTCCAATTTCAGTCGCTGATATTCTGTTGTGATATTCAGTGCCAGGTAATCCGGTATTTCGTTCAGGAAAAACTCCAGGCCTGCTATTTCCTCAAAGTCATCGTCCGTCAGACTCTGCTTTTTGACAAGCGCTTTGTATCTTGCGAATTTCTCCTCCAAAATACTTGACATCTCGCTTGAGCGGAAATATCCCTCCACAACCCCTCCGTATGGAATATCTGCCAGCCCGTCTTCCACCAGAATGTTGTTTTCCAGGTCATAGATTACCGCATCTGATATGCTGTTCAGGATAAAAGGCGAGTGTGTGGACACAATTAGCTGGATATTGGGGAATATCGTCGTCAGCAGTTCCAGAATGGATTTCTGCATTTCTATGTGCAGATGGGTCTCGATTTCATCCACCAGCACAATCCCCGGAATGTTGAAATCAAAAGAGCGATTCGTTTTCTTTTCCATCCTGATGATAATGTCCAGCACGATGTCCAATACAGCGGCAAATCCGCTTGACAGAGTGTTAAAATCAAAGGGTTCTCTGCCTTTTTCCTTTATTTGGAAGGAAAACTTCTCCTCCTCGAAAATCAGCTCAAGGGAATCATCGCTGAATATCTTACGCAGCAAATTCACAAGCTTATCGAACCATTGTTTAATAGTGTCTGCTTTTTCGATTTTCCCGTTATTTCTGGCCAACGCCTCCGTCACCTTGAGATCTGCCAGATATTTTACAAATAGCTGCCTGGGTGTCTCCGTTATGGAATAATTATCCCGTAACTCAACCTTTTCAATGTGATTTGATATATCAGCCTGAAAGATTCGCTCCGTTTTGTAATAGGCCAGAATAAATTCTCCCTTGCCAAAAAAATACCTCACCTCTTCTGTAGGGCGGCTGAATTCCACGAATATTTTCGTGATATCTGACAATTCCTGTTTCAAACTTTTTATAATATTTTCATGCTCTATGACCCGATGGCTTTCTTCTCCTCTCGCCTTACATTTCCGCAGTTCTTCTTCATGATAGGAAAGCGCCGCCTCTATCTGTTCCTGTCTGCCAGAAGACACCTTCTCCTCCAAATGACGTCCCAGAGCCTCCAGCACACTGGTCTTCCCGCTGCCGTTCTTCCCTGTCAATATCAGATGCTTCATCTTGTCACCGGAAAGAGGTATCCTGACATTCTTTAAATGCCTGACATGCTTTATCTTCAGTTCTGAAATAAAGATTCTGTCCATAAACGCTTCCCCATTCATTGAGCATCTGCCCGTTAACACATTTCCCCTGTTGAGTCTGCACAGAATTTCGTCTTTGAGCATCCGCAAAAATGTCCGCAGATAGCTTTATAGGCCCAAACAGGATTTCTCAACGGTTAAAGGCCGTGATGTTCGCCTCATTTAGCGTAAAGTCATAATAGTTCAAATCTTCCCTCTTCGTCCAGCCGATGCAGTTCCAGAATGCGTTTCCCACATCGTTCACGGTGAAAGCTATCAGGCTGACTTTATTGATTTTTTCCTCTTTCAGGGCGTTCATGCAGTGGACTACCATGGCTTTGCCGATGCCCTGCCTGCGCCAGTCCTCCCGGACGCACACATGGTACAGGCAGCCCCTCCTGCCGTCATGGCCACAGAGGATGCCTCCCACGATGGCGCCGCTTTCGTCCACTGCCACTACGCTGGTAGTGGGGTTCCTTTTCAGGAAGCGCTCCACGCCTTCCCTGGAATCATCGATGCTGCGCATGCCGAAGCCCCGGATAGTCCGCCACAATGCATACAGTCCGTCATAATCTTCGATTGTCATCGTTCTGATGGTAAATGTCTTATCTTTCATCTTTCCACTCCGTGATTGCCTTTCGGCTCTGTCCTGGTTCTGTCTCTTCGGCTCTGGTTTTTCCGGCCCTTGTCCTCTTGCCTTTTTCTATCAGTGCTCTGCATACTTTATGCACTCTATACATTCTAAGCCCCCTGCGTATGGCTCTATACACAGAAAACCGGGCGCTCCGGGCTTCCTTCCTGATTCCGACTGCTTTCTGCCTTTTTGTTCAGGAGGCGCTTTCAAGCTTTAACAGTATACACCGTTTTCCCGGAAAGGGCAACGCTATTTTCCATTTCTGTCCAATTCCGGTCCAATTCCTATCCAATTCTATTGATATCCAGCACTTATCCGACTCTATTCAGTTCCTCTTTCGTTATCCGCGGAAGTCTATGTCGTATCTGGTGCCATGATGGAAAAGCGTCCCCTCGGTAAGCCGGATGCGCAGAAGACAGGTATTAGGGTCATCCTCATCCGTATGTCCGTTGTCGTACCATTCCGCGAAGACTGCCCTCAGTTTGGACATGATTTCCTCATTTTCCTTTGCCTTGACATGGCCCAGGTTCTCTCCGGTGCCCTGGGCTGTGAACCACTCGCCGCATATGGCCACAACCGGATTCTTTGCAATCTGTCTCATCTTGTTCGACTTGGCATATGTGACGACATAGAATGCGCCGTCCTCGTAGTAGCTGTTCACGATCCGCACAAAAGGCTTGCCCTCCTCCACGGTGGCGACGGAGAGCAGCGTGTCGCAGCCGAACCTTTCATCCATGATTTCCGCGGTTTCTTTCGTAAGTTTCTCTCCCATTTTTCTTCTCCTTGTCCTCTATGATGCCTTTCCGCATGCTGCTTCGGGCATCTTCTGATTACGTATCCAGATTACATCATCCGTTTTTTTCGGATTCCGACATCTGACAGAGCTTTGTCTTTGCTTCTTCCCTGCAAATAGCTCTCCCAGAATCATTTGAATCTCCATATAATAGCGCAAGATACGTTATATCATTTATAATAGGTTCATTTTACGTCATCCATCAGGTCATCGATGCTCCTGTGCTTACTGAATTCTTCCTGGTCACGGACGCTTTCCACGCCTACGGGAAACAGGGCACCAGCTCCAGCCCCTCGCTCTCTTTCAGGCCGAACAGCAGATTCATGTTCTGCACTGCCTGTCCGGCGGCTCCTTTTACCAGATTGTCCAGCGCTCCCATCATAATGACGCGTCCCGTCCTCTCGTCGATGACGAAACCTACGTCCACGTAATTTGCGCCCTCCACCCATTTGGTCTCGGGGCAGACGCCTTTGTCCAGGACGCGGACGAATTTCTCTTTCGCATAATATTTGTCATAGGCTGCCCGGATTTCCTCCCATGCGGGCAGGGTGCCGTCCGCTTTCCTTTTCAGCTTCGCGTATTCCGTCACCAGGATGCCCCGGTTCATGGGCACCAGGTGCGGGGTGAAATTGATGGTCACTTCGCAGCCGCCCGCGATGGAAAGCTGTTCCTCGATCTCGGGGGTATGCCGGTGGGTGGCCACGCCGTATGCCTTGATGTTCTCGTTCACCTCACAGAACAGATTGGGTACCTTGGCTCCCCGCCCTGCGCCGGAGGTTCCGGATTTCGCGTCCACAATCAGGGTGTCCACGTCAATCAGTCCCTCTTTGACCAGCGGATACGCGGTCAGGATGGAACAGGTGGTATAGCAGCCCGGATTCGCCACCAGCCTGGTGCTCTCCGTAATCTGGTTCCGGTTTATCTCGCAGAGGCCGTACACCGCCTCCGGGATGAACTGGGGGGACTTGTGCTCTATGCCGTACCATTTTTCGTATACTGCCACATCCTTGATGCGGTAATCCGCGGAAAGGTCTACGATTTTAACCTTTGACAGAATCTCCTCCGTCAGAAGCCCTGCCAGGAATCCCTGGGGCGTGGCCGTGAAGATGACGTCCACCTGCTCTGCCAGCTGGGCCAGGTTGTCATCCCTGCACACATCCTCCACAATCTGGAACATGTTCTGGTATACTTCATAGTATTTCCTGTCTATGTAGCTGCGGGAACCGTACCAGACGATTTCCACTTCTCTGTGGTTCATCAAAATCCTTACCAGCTCGCCTCCCGCGTAACCGGTTGCACCGATAATGCCTGCTTTTATCATTTTTTTCTCCTCATTTCCGCCCTGCTCCTTTTTGCCCCACGCTTCCTTTTGCACTCCGCTTCCTTTTTGCACACCGCTTCCTTTTTGCGCACCGCTTAAACGGATATTTGAGCCGGAACAGATAGCCTTACGTTAGTATAGCATATTCTGCATAAATGTCCATATCTTTTTTATTTTTATGCAAAACTTTTTATAATTATGTATATTTATTCATTTCTTCAAAAGATACCACTGTCTGCCAGAAGCTGTAATTGCTCCAAGGCGGCTTCATATTCAACCTTCTGGTGCACAAAATAGCTTGTGACATTATCGTAATCTGACCTGTAAAAATCGCTGGCAATGATTTCGCGTAGCACTTGCGGCAGCCACCGCCTTTTTGAATGATACTCTGTCCTCATGCAAATACATTATCCAACCCCATTTCATGAATATATTCATCGGCTTGTACCGGAAAATACTCCAGATATTCCCGGACATTTCTTTTTGAGACATGATTTCTCTTTATATAGTAAGTGAGCGGAAATTCAGCTGCGCGCAAATCATCCGCATATCTTTCAAGATTCTGAAGTATTTCCAGCAATTGTAGCACACGGTAATTATCCTCCGTAACCTCCACCGGCGGTCTCCTCACTATATATGTCCGCGTGCCCAGCAGCACTTCCTTCTCCTTTACCTCTACAGCGTTGCTCACATATTCTTCCTTGACCGGAATCTGAGTGGAGAGTCCCATCAGATTGGCCAGCGTGTGTCCGCCGAAATATCCGATTCTCCTTCCCCGTCTGAGAATATACAGGTTCCTGGCCACCACATCAGAACTGATTCCCCTTTCATCTGCCAGATTCAGATTCTCCGGGATATAGTAAATCCCATTCATGAACTTGGACAGTCTGCGATATGCCACCAGCCGCTCCAGCTGCTCCCGCTTACGCTGTTCTGACATCCCCTCGATTTCTATGTCCGCCTCAAAAATAGGCTCTCCTGAATGATAATTCTTTATCACATAATCGTATAGCATATCCGTCCCTCCCGTAAAGCAACTTCCCACAGGCAATATTCCGGTAATTGCCCCTCTTCATGAATGCCTCTCTTCATTCCAGCCTCACTCACGAGGGAAAGACGCCAGGGGCATCTCGGCAAATCATATCGCTCATGAGCATAGGATTCTCTGGCGGAAGCTGCCGGAAAATACAGAAAACGTTGATACAGCCATCATAACTGATTCCCCTGTATTTGTCAACAATCACATGGGGGCAAAAGGCGGCTTTCGGCAAACTTATACTGCGTAACGCCGAATACTGCCTAATGCTATCATGCGATTGAACTAGTCAGCGTTATGCAGTCCGGTTTACGGCAAGCGAAATCGTTAAGCAGTATATATTGACACATCCATACATCATAAAGTATAATCTGTACTGTTATCATGTCATTGAAACCATGCTATTTGGGAAAACAGCATGGTATTCAGAAAATAGCACGCCCTTTGAAATACATTGAATAAGTTTAATAAAAATGGAAGGAAGACTACTGTATGAGGCAATTTTTCGGAATGAGCAGACGCGGGGATCTGTCGGAAGCAGTCCGCAGCTTAAGCAGCCCCCAGTTCATCATGCTGCTGTCGAACAACACCCAGTTTGAGGAGCATGTGAAGACCCTTGAGAAACTTTACCCCGGTATCCCCAGCATTGGGTGCATTGGAATGAGCTACGACACAAGTGTCGTAGAGAGCGGCGTGGGCATCATCGCGTTCTCAGGCGTAGACGCCACGGCCAATGTGCTGGAACAGGTCTCTACCATGCCGGTGAAATACATCCATCGGCTGGAAGCGGATGTCAGCAGGATAAACGCCTCGAAGCAGGATACTGTATGCATCGATTTCTGTACCGGGAACGACGCCTGCGCGCTGACCACAATCTACACAGTGCTGAAGTCCAGAGGCATCCAACTGGTAGGCGGCACCGGCGACGGAGGCAAGGTATCTGCTAATGGCAAAGTCTACGAGGATTCGGTGGCCTACGCCCTGATCCGGAACCAGAACGGGCGGGTCAGGACCTACAAGGAGAATATCTATCACCAGCTGGGCAACTACCGTTTCATCGCCTCCAATACGGACCGGGCCAATTACATAATCGGCTCCCTGAACGGGCAGCCCGCCAAGCAGGTCTATGAGAGCATCCTGCATGTGACGGATCAGCAGATTCTCACCCAGACTTTCAAGAATCCTTTCGGCAAAATCAACGGGGACGATACCTGCATCATTTCCATCAAGGAGGTCAACGGCAACTCCCTGGCCTGTTTCCGCCAGGTGAACGACTCCGATGTGCTGATTCTGCTGGAACTGGGCGATTACCAGGCCACCGTGCGCAATACCATACAGAAGATCTGCCGGGATTTCCCCAGGCGTTCCGCCGTCTTTTCCGTGAACTGCCTGTTCCGGTACAAGCTCTTCAGCGAGCATCACTACATGCAGACCTATCTGAAGGAGATGAGCGCCCTGGGCAGCCATGCCGGTTTCGTGGGATATGGGGAGCACTACAACAATCAGTTCGTGAACCAGTCCATGACATGTGTTGTCTTTGAGTAGTAATTGTAGAAAAAAGGATGAATACCAGGAGGACATAATATGTTGTTTTCAAAAAAAGGACATGGGACGCATGACTCTGAAAACCTCTACCCGGTGCTGCATGTGGCGGGCAGCCTGAAGGATTACCAGAAAGAGCTGGCCAGAAAAGAAGTGGAATCCCTGTCTGAGCTTAGCATGGTGAACAGCTCCTTCGGCAACGTGATAAGCGAGGCGGACCATTTCCAGGAGGAGCTTGCGGATTTCGGACAGTCTTTTTCCAGCATCAATCAGGCGGCCGGCCAGTTCGCCCAGGTGAGGACGGATATCACCCAGACCGTGTCGGAAGCCCAGGACATGGTGGAAGAGCTGAAGCTCACCTCCGGGCAGGTGCAGAAATCCTACAGCGATATGGAACAGACCTTCGATCGTCTCCAGGCCGCCGTGAAGAGCATCCAGCAGTGCATGAGCAAAATCGTGTCCATCGCGGACGAGACCAACATCCTGGCCATCAACGCTTCCATCGAGGCAGCAAGGGCCGGGGAACAGGGCAAGGGCTTCGCTGTAGTGGCTGAGAAAGTCAGGGAGCTGGCAAAGGAGATCAAAGAGCTTACCGACGACGTAGATACGGGCATCCGCAACGTGGAATCCGGCGCCGCGGAATTGAGCAGCAGCATACAGGTTTCCCAGGAGGCACTGGGCCAGGGATTCGGCATCGTGAACGGCACCTCGGAATCTTTCCAGCAGATTACCGCGGCTGCGGAAGGCGCGGCTTCCGTGCAGGCAGAAATCTCCGGAGTGATCGACGAGTCCCAGAATCAGCTGCAGACGCTCTGCCAGTTTTTCGACAGGATGAAGCTCCAGTATCAGGATGTGGTTCAACATATCGACCGGGCCAGCCGCCTCGGCACCACCAAGAGCGCCATGTTCGAGGACATGGACAATATGCTCTCCCAGATTCCGCCCATCATCAGGGACGTCAATCCGGGAACGAACTGAAGACGGCAACTATACATACAGGCTCCCTCTTTACGGGGAGCCCCGAAGGGGCGGTGGCACATGCATATCTTGATCATAGAAGACGATGAGGATTTTCGCCGGGAAATGAAGGATTTTCTGGAAAATTCCCTGTATCAGGTCACCGCCCTGACGGAGTTCCACTGGGCTGTCCCCCAGATTCTGGCCCTCCGGCCGGACCTTATCCTGCTGGACCTGAATTTGCCCGGACAGTCCGGTTTCGAGTTCTGCACTGCCATCCGCAAGGTCTCGGATGTCCCCATCATTTTCGTCACCGGGCGGGCGGACTCCATGGATGAAGTGACCGCCCTGCTGAAAGGCGGGGACGACTACATCACTAAGCCTTTCCATCCTTCCCTGCTGCTGGCCCATATCACGGCTGTGTTGAAGCGGACGCGGAAAGAAGCCCAGGCCGGCGCGGTCCTGTGCCACAGGGGAGCGGAACTGGACCTGGCGAAGGCACAGTTCCGGTATCAGGGGCAGTGCGCGGAGCTGACCAGGAACGAGCTGAAGATTCTGCACTGCCTGTTCCTGCACCCGGGGGACATCGTTTCGCGGACAGAGCTGGTGGAGTATCTGTGGGACGCATCCGTCTTCATCGACGACAATTCCCTGAGCATCCATGTCACCCGTATCCGGAGCAAACTAAAAGAGTTAGGGATACCTGACTTCATCCACACCAAACGGGGAATGGGGTATTTCATATGAATCTGCTTGCGTTTCTGAAAGATAAACTGTTGCTGCTGACGCTCCAGGCTGCCTGTATGCTGGCGTTGGCGGCTTTTTTGTATGTCACCGGGTATCCGGCGGTCTGCGGCAGCATTGTTCTGCTTGCCTGGCTCCTGATTCTCACTGTCTGGCTCTTTGTGGAATACATCCGTAGGAAACGGTATTTCCGGCAGATAGAGCAGATACTGGAGAACGCGGATCAGAAATATCTGCTGGGGGAGCTGATGCCTGAGTCCTTCCGGCTGGAGGACAGGCTCTACCGGGACATGATCCGCAGGTCCAACAAATCTGTCATTGAGAAAATCCATGGCCTGGAGGATGCCAGAAAGGATTACCGGGAGTATATTGAGAGCTGGATCCATGAAGTCAAGGCCCCCATCGCCAGCATCTGTCTGCTCTGCGAGAAGCAGAAAGGAGAGACAGGCCGCCGTATCCTGATGGAGAACGGACGGACGGAGAACTATGTGGACATGGCCCTCTTCTATGCCCGCTCGGATGAAGTGTATAAGGATTATCTCATCAAAGAGACCACCCTCCAGGGTACCGCGGAGGAGGTGCTTCAGAAAAACAAATATTATTTGATTCAAAACCGGATACAGGCGGAGGTGCGCTGCCCGGATATTGTTTACACGGATGCAAAATGGATTGCTTTCATCCTGAACCAGGTGGTTTTGAACGCAGTAAAATACCGGCGGGATTCCGAGCCCAGGATTGTGATTTCCACCGAAAGAAAAAGCCACAGCGTCCTTCTGGCGGTGGAAGACAATGGGATAGGCATCTGTCCCGAGGATCTGCCCCGTATCTTTGATAAGGGCTTCACCGGAACCAACGGCAGAGCGGGCCTTAAGTCCACCGGCATGGGGCTGTATCTTTGCCGGAAGCTTTGCGGGAAACTGGGAATCCGAATCGGGGCCCAGTCCGAGGAAGGGCGCGGGACGCGGATCACACTGGAGTTTCCGGTGAGCAATTACCTGGCAAGGCGCTGAGCCTTTTTCCCCTTTGTTCCAGGGAACAAGGCGTTTTTAGGCAGATTCCCGCAATCACCTGGCCTTATATAGAGGAATCGCCACGAAGGAAAAGTGCCCGCCCCACAGCAGACGCTTTTCCGTATCCTCAGCTTTCCTGCCACAGCATGAATCCCGGTGCGGACATATCTCCCGCATCATTTTCCAGCCAGCCTTTTTCTTTCAACAGGGCAAAATCCACTACAAGTCTCTTAGAATCCTCTGCCACCACAAGTTCCGTCACATCTACGGCTTCCTCCCGACACAGATCCTGCAGATAGACTCTTCCCTCTACAGCCTCTTCCAGCAGAACCGTCACCACCGCAAATTCCCCGAAGATGCCAATCGGTTTTACGAATGCTCCCATGAAAAAGGAAACGTTCATCCGCGGCGTGTAGAATTTCCTGTCCCCACAGGTTCTGGGCATAAAGGCGATGCCCACCGCCCCTGTCCGGGGATGGCGGCTACAGGCCAGAAAAGCTTTCTCCCCATCTATGGTTCCCACTTTCGGGAAATCCATGTTCCTTGCCAGAATCGCGGGAGCTTTCTGCCGCACGGTTCCTCCCTCCGGCAGAATCCTGATTTCTTTCAGCCAGCCGTCTGCCTCCGGGCCGGACAGCCGGCCGGTCCAATCCTCCAGAATCTCTTCGGAGGCCTTGTTCACGGTTTCCCCCAGACCAAAGGGCGGCGCTATCCGCTGCCAGCGCAGGGCACGCTCCACCTCATTCCACCGAAGCCCCATCTCCAGCACATCCGTCTCCGTGCCGCCCCAGCAGGGATGGCGCATTACGCCTATGGAGCATCCCAGAGCCGCCTCCAGCAGGGGCGCGTCCTCCCCGTTCAGGATGCTCCGACAGCCGTATTCCTGACCCGTCCAGGCACGGAACGCATCCTGCATCCGGCTGATGGTGGTGCTGTAGGTAAATTCCTTGAGCAGGTCATAAGTACGGAAATAGTCGCTGCAGGCCAGCAGCCTCCCCAG
>ERZ808037.1587-NODE-1587-length-14151-cov-4.599474_pt1 | contig 14151 bp, 15 predicted proteins | sample MGYA00380190_ERZ808037 | MGnify/ENA primary metagenome ERZ808037 (study PRJEB31490, sample SAMN06133399) | mouse gut metagenome | isolation source: J9 | host: mice | place: China: Chengdu | collected 2015-05 ...
GTATCATTTCATACTTATCCATCACATAACCAGGTACAATCTTTGGCATTCCAACAATAGTATCATTAGTTCGACAAAGCCAATTTTTATTTCCTGGCCAAGATATCATCACTTTATATGCTCGTTTTAATAACTTTTCTCGGTCTGCCCTACTGCCATATCTTACTATTGCTGAAACAAATATATATCTTAATATATTTCCTTTACTATTTTGTTTTGTGAATTTCAATGTTTCAAATTCCCTAAACATCAAATTAAACAATTTAAGTCTTGCTATTTTGTAACTACGCAGAATAGGATTATCTGTAATATAGTCATATATAAAAATATCAATCCATACAATCGGATGATTAACCCGTTTCATCATTAATTTCGGGTAAAGTCCTTTTTTACTTAACTTAACTCCCTCAATAGGTTTTTTAATAAATAACTTTTCAAAATTTTCATACTCAATTCTGGTAAGTGTTACATCAATATCATCATCCCATGGAATAAATCCCTTTTCTCGGATTGCTCCAAGCATAGTCCCACCATGAATTGAATAATGAATTCCATTATCAACACAAAAAATATGAAAACCTTTTGCTAAAATAAGGAGTTCTTCTTTCACTTCTTCTAATTGTCTTTTCATTACTAATGCTCCATTCGTACTGGATTCATATAATCCCCATATTGTTCTGTTAAATAATTACTCCAATTATTAATTGCCATAAGTTGTATATTCTCAAAATCAATAAGCGTATACTCATCCATTAATCCTGGTTCATACTCACATCCAAGACTTTGAAAAATATCATTACAAATCATCAAAGGCTGATTTTCTTCTTTATTTCCCCACGTTGAAACCCAAAAATACATTTTCTGTTTATTTTGTATTGAAAATAAGTTCCCCAAAAAACCTGTAATCATCAAGGCTACCTTGTAAGTAATTGAAAACTTTTTTTTCGTATTTATTTTAGTTTTCATCATGCCTTGCAGAATTTTCAATAACAGTATCTTTGTTTTTCTTTTTAATTTATTGGATGGCACTCTATCGACAATAAAAACATCTAAAACTGGTGTATCATCATTTACACCCTGATGATCATATATGTTTCTGCTAACAATCTTATATACCCAAAGCATCTCACACAAATAGTAGCTATTAAAGTTTTCTGATAGTATTTTAAATTTTTCAAAATTTTCTCTATCCATAAGAATATCTATATCATCATCCCACGGTATAAATCCTTTCTCCCGAATCGCCCCCAAAAGAGTTCCTCCAATAATCGAATAAGCAATATCATGATTTATACAAAATTCATGAAAATCCATCATCATTAACAATAACGTATGTTGTTTTGAAGCAACATTATAGCTATCATTCTTATCTATCATGTTGTCCTACCGCCATCCTTATTTGTATCAAGCTCTATATTTAGGAAAAAAATCTTTTGATAATTCATCCTTCCTTAATTCTATCAAGTACTGATATGATTCTGGATTAATAATCTTTTTTCCAACATAAAAAGACTTATCTTTGCCTTTTTGATAAAAACTCTTCTTAAAATTATAGAGTGAGTCCTCTTTAGCACCGAGTCCACCTCCAAGATGAAGCCAGTCATAACCATGAATACATCCCCATTTTGCAGCTTCATGCAAAATCAAATTAGTTCCAGCATATCTTCTATACTCGAATAATTGACCACTGAGGTGATAATTCATATAATTTCCTGCATAGAGCATGATAGCTGATGCTATTGGTTTCTCGCTCAAATATGCCGTAAATAAAGTATAATATCCCTCCAAATCATTTCGAATACTTTCAAAAAAAAACTTATCAAAATAATAATATAATGAGGCATCATCATGATCCATTGTAGTTTCATATATTTTTTGAAAAACATCAAATGCCTCTTTAGATGTTTCTATCCTTACAGTAATGCCTTCCTTTATTGCAACACGAATATGTCCTCTATTTTTTGAACTGAATCGTTCCCAAATTAAATCTTCGTTATCAAGCTGCATAGCTACTGTTTTTCCAAGTAATACTCTTTCATACATGCTATTATTAATTTCCAACGCATTGTTTAATATCGGATGAAAACGAATAAATTCACTGACAATCTTATTTTCGCTACACCAAGATATGTATTCCTTTTCAAAAATACTTGATGTTATCTCTGTTTGTTTACCCTCAAAATGCCACCCCCCATAGCCATATGGGGTTACTAAATCATAATATTCACCATTTGAAATAAGTCCGGCAAATTTTTTATCATAAACAATATCTCGTTTCATCACTACATTAATTCCGCGCAAACAATCAGATTCATAATATATGAGCAATGGTTCGCCATCCCCATGAATTTCAAATGCTCTGACATACCCGTTCAGATAATACACATCATATTGTTCAAATGATTTAACAATGGAATCCCATTTTTCGTTTTGATTCATTTTATAAACGGTTAACATATCAGTTCTCCTTAATCTGCTAGTTATCAAATCTTCTTTTAACGTCTTTTTTCATTAAATACCTTTCTGTTCTATACAAAGATTCTTCATAAAATCTAACTGCAGAAATATTACTTGCGGTTACAAGAAGATCTATTTCAAAATATCCATTTTCAATCGCATACTCTTCTACTTTATCTAATAATTGACTTCCCACTCCTCGTTTCTGGTAATCATCAAATACTGCAATCTCTGCAATATGAAGCCTCATTCGATCCAATCTATTTATTTTATGACACCATATCCATCCTATCAATTTGTCCTGTTCTATTGCCACGAAAACAATTGCTGTTCCATCTTTTAAGAATGTAGCCACTTCATTACACTTGTCATTTCCATAATTTCCATTCACCATAAACTCTGGAAAATTAATTTTTACTGAACTATTAAACAATTCTGCAACTTGGTCACACCAAAATGCAAAGTCATGAGCATTAATTTTTTGTATTTGCACCATTAAGTTTCCTCTCTTGATCTAAATCCAACATTTCAAAACTTCCAACATCTACTATATCTTCATGTTTTATTACTTTAACAATAGTCCTCAAAATAATTCTTACATCTCCCAAAAATGTAATATTTTCTGCATAATCAATATCTAATGCCAGTCTAGAATCCCAAGCCAATGTATTCCTGCCATTTATCTGTGCCAATCCCGTAAGCCCAGGACGAACCGAGTGTCTTTTATGCTCTCGTTCAGTATAAAAGGGTAAATATCTTGTTAATAACGGACGAGGGCCAACAATTGCCATATCACCTTTACAAATATTGAATAGTTCTGGCAATTCATCGAGAGAGGTTTTTCGTAAAAAACGTCCATAAGGAATCAACCGAATCTCATCGGGAAGATACTCACCATTTGCATCTTTCTGATTGGTCATCGTGCGAAATTTAATTAGCTTGAATATCTTTTCATTTAGTCCAGGTCGCTCTTGAGTAAAAAATGGATTTCCCTTTACCAAAATCATGCCAATAACAGTCAAAAAAACAATCAACGGACTAAATATTATTAATGCAATTATTGATAATAAAAAATCCAATATGCGTTTTATACATTTTGCATATATCATGTATTTCTCACCTACTAAAGCTATCATCAACATTCATTTTTCATCATGAGATTTATAAAATTTTTTCCAACACCATTCTGCGGCTTCATCACTTATCATTTCATTTCTTGGTTTTATTTCATCAGTATAAATATCTTCTGTTCTACGCTTTTCAAGATACTCGTTGAAAGTACTAATAATTCTTGCTGGTACCCCCCCCACTACTGAATTTGGAGGTATATCTTTATTTATAAGACTTCCAGCCCCTATAATCACATTTGATCCAATCCGAACACCATACAGTATTATTGTTCCAGTTCCAATAAACACATTATCTTGTATTTCGATGCATCCTATCTTTTCTTTAAATTTTTCTCCATTAAGATTAGGATTATCATTTAGCATCACATGTGTTACATCATGAGTTACAAATGTCACATTTGAAGCAATTCTAACATTATTCCCCAATTTTATTAATTTTGCATATAAAGGAACTGTCCTACTCATAATATTACAATTCTCACCAATGGCTCCCCAAATTCCTTTTTCTTTTAAATACTTAGTTCTTTTTGTACTGGTAAGAATTGTATATAATTTGAGTGTTTGTAGAAGCCTCTTACCACGCATATTTTCCTCCAACTATTAACATAATTTCAAAACATTGTGCTTTTTTCTTTAGCCTATTTCTTTATAAATTTTCTTCAGAATAACCAACAATCAAACCTATTCATCAATAGCTTTTTAAAATATTAATTCGCAAAAAGGATTATCATTATCATAAAAGAACTATTGTTTTTTTACTTCAACATACCAAAATTTTCATTATTTAAAACATCTACGGATAATATCTATAATTACAGCTTGCTGTTTAACAGTCATCTTATTATCACTTGGCAAACACAATCCACGTCTAAAAATGTCCGCTCCAACATCTACTCCACATCCTTCTAAATAAGCATTGCTCCTTGCTCTACCATTTCCATCTCTTACAACAAAACCATTCATATAGTACAATGGCTGCATATGCATCGGCTTCCAAATCGGACGCCCTTCTACATTAAAGGTACTCATCACATCTAAAATCTCTTGTGGACAACTCTTCCCAACTTCACTCTTATAAAGATAATCTTTTTCTCCACGAACTTGTTGGCACATAGCCTCCTCATTAATCAACAAACAACTCAACCAGTAATTTGGTGTACCCTTACCTTCAAATGGATTCAATACAACAGGCAAATCTTTCAGGCCCTCTTTATATCGCTCATAAATTTCCTTTTTCTGTGCAATATGTTCATCAATGTAGAACATATTCCCCCGTGCAATTCCAGCAATAATATTACTCATTCGGTAATTATAGCCAAGCTCTTCATGCTGATACCACAGCGCAGCTTCCCTACTCTGTGTAGACCACTTACGAACCTTTTCTGCATCGGCTTTATTATTTGTTATGAACATTCCTCCACTACTACCAGTGCATATTTTATTACCATTATAACTTATAGCTGAAAAATCCCCGAAGCTGCCACACATACCATGAATAATTTTTCCATCGTATCTTGCTCCCATTGCCTCAGCCGCATCCTCAATAATTAGGGCACCATGTGTCCTACAAATCTTAACAATCTCGTCCATCTTTGCAGGAACACCATAGAGATGTGCCAATATTACTATCTTTACGTCGGGATACATTTTAAAAGCCTTCTCCAGTGCTACCGGATCCATGTTCCAAGTGTCGCTTTCTGTATCAATAAAAATAGGTTCTCCACCTTCATAAACAACAGGATTCACTGAAGCATCAAAAGTCATATCAGAACAGAACACTCTCTGCCCAGCAAGAACATTTCCCGGTTTTGCACCTGGATTAACTTGCTCCCCTGCTAATTTTACACACATATGTAAAGCTGCTGTTCCACAAGATAAAGCCACTGCATACTTCATTTCAAGATACGCTGCGGTCATCTCCTCCAATTTATTAATATTTTTGCCAACCGTACTTACCCAGTTGCTTTCAATTGCTTCCTGAACATAGCGAAGTTCTTTACCATGCATTGTCGGTGAAGAAAGCCAAATTTTACTTTTAAATGCCTCAATTCCCTCAAAACGAGAATCTGATAAAATCGTATTCTTATCCATGATCTATCAAGTCCTTTAATAAATTTACTTATAAGTTGTATTAACTCTGTATTCCCTTTTGAAATATAAAGCATCGTTTTCTTATATCAACAGTTTCGTCTGGATTTCCTCTAGCTTTGCAGATTTTCCATATAAATAATCTAAAATAATGCATCTCAATATAACATTTATATCTGTCCAGCTTTAGTTAATCATCAAATTCCCATGGGCTGATACGTTGGCACAATCCTCTTCACTGCATCTCGTATCACCTCAGAATCCAAATTAGCCACCTCATACAGCCTGTCCAACTGTCTGCTAAACTCATCCATATCAAACTCAATCGGCTTTCCAATATGAATCAGCTTATTTGGCGTATCCTGAAGCCCTTCTTCCTCCATCAAAAGTTCCTCATACAACTTTTCGCCCGGTCTTAATCCAGAAAACGTAATCTGGATATCCTCCCCAGGCTTATACCCGGAAAGCCGTATCAGATTCTTCGCCAAATCCAAAATCTTCACCGGCTCTCCCATGTCCAGTACAAAAATCTCTCCGCCCTTTGCATATACGCCAGCCTGCAATACCAGCGATACAGCTTCGGGAATCGTCATAAAATACCGGATAATATCAGGATGCGTCACTGTAACTGGCCCGCCCTGTTCAATCTGCTTTTTAAATAATGGAATCACCGACCCGTTACTTCCCAGCACATTTCCAAACCTTACCGCTACAAAATCCGTCTTGGATTTGGCATTCATCATCTGAATCACCATCTCACACATCCGCTTCGAGGCTCCCATAATATTCGTTGGATTCACAGCCTTATCGGTAGATATCAGTACAAACCTTTTCGTCCCATACTTATCTGCCGCCTTCGCCGTCTTATATGTACCAAAAACATTATTTTTAATTGCTTCATTGGGGCTGTCCTCCATCAACGGAACATGCTTGTGTGCCGCTGCATGATACACGATATCCGGTCGATATTCTGCAAAAACGGACTCTATCCGATGCGTATTTCTCACGGATCCAATCAGCACCGCAAGGTTAAGTTCTGGAAATTTCCTCTTCAACTCCTGCTGCAAATCATAGGCATTGTTCTCATACACATCAAAAACAATCAGTTGTTTCGGCTGATGCCCGGCAATCTGACGGCACAATTCACTCCCGATAGAACCGCCTCCGCCAGTCACCAACACGACCTTTCCATTGACATAATCCAAAATCTCATCCATATTTACTCGAACAGGTTCCCGTCCAAGAAGATCTTCAATCTCCACATCTCTCAGCCTGCTGACGCTGACTTCCCCATTTAAAAGCTGGTAAATCCCTGGTAAGATTTTTACTTTGCATCCCGTTTCCCGGCAGATTTCAATAATTTCTTTCCTGTCCTTTGCCGGTGCAGAAGGCATGGCAATATAAATCTCATCCACCTTATACTTTTCTGCCAGTCGTGGGATGTCCTCCCTCTTTCCGGCAACTGGGACTCCATTTAAGATTTTCCCAACCTTATTCTTATCATCATCCACAAAACAGACCACATAGCCCTGAGCATACCGGCTGGTAAGCATTTCCTTTAAGATCACGGATCCGCTTGTCCCGGCCCCGACAATCAGCACCCGACTGCCTTCTTTCTGATGTTTCCCGGGCAGGCTAACTGATGTCAAAATCCGATAAGATAACCTCACAACACCCTCACAGGCACATAAAACAAAAAAGGAAAGCACATAGTAACTTCTTGGAACCTTCAATTCCAGCATCAACATTCCGGCAATCTGAAGCAGTGAAGCCAGTCCACAAGCTGCAACAATGTGCCCCGATTCCCGGATTCCTGCCACACTCCACATCGTGGCATACATTCGAAAAAGGAAAAAGATAAGAATCGTCGCAAGCATATAAAACGGCAGGTAGGTAAGTACGGCCTGGGCATATTCCGCCGGAATTCGTTCAATATTCAAATCAAACCGGATAAATAATCCTAAAAAGGAAGCCAGGCAGATAACGCAGACATCCACCGCCATAAGTACCAGCATCCTGATCCGCCTGTTCGCCGGCAAGTATTTTTCTATTCGATAACTGCTCATCCTATGCCATCTCCACTGCTGGAAGCTTTGTATTTTCTATAAAATCTTCCATAAAAGTATCTTCCATAAAATATCGTGATTCCGAAAGTTTTCCGATGAATCTGCCTTCGGATAAACACTCCTGATAAATATCTTCTTTCAGCACAATTCCAAGAACAAAGGTCTTATCCTCTCCCCACAACCTGTGACGGATCATGGCATACCGCTTTTTAAACTGAATTTTCTCAATCTGTCCCTGATAGCGCTTTAACGGCCCTGACAGCTTACAGATTCTGCCCTGTTCATCTTTCAGCACACCGGAAAGCTTTACCCTGTGTTCCTTTCCTGTCAGTTCTTCTAAAAATTCCCCATCCTCTTTTGTCATGCGCAGGATTTCAAGACTGCCGCTCCTCCTCCATCGTGCTATTACAGGAAGCCTTGCTAACTGGGAGCCAACCGGCCCCGATGACGGACAAGTAAGAAAAACACATCCGGGAAACAGCGCTTCCTCATGAATAATATTCCTCTTCTGCCTTACCCAGATACGTTCCTGGACAATCACAAAACATTCGTTAATCAATGTATGGGGAAGCATCCTGCGTATCTCGGCAACCAGTTCTTCTTCTCTCCCTGCCCATGTTTTTAACAAATACCACTGCACAGGATTTTCACCTCTCTTCAACATCTATCTTTTCCATAATATCTGCCCCTTTTTCTTTTTTGCTCCTAATATTTTCCAATCTGAACACAAAGAAAAATATGATTTAATCAAACAATTATTATCTTAAAACTAAAAAAATTGATAAAGTGTACTTTTGCAAACCCTTTTATTTCCTGCCTTGAACTGCAAAAAATTGTTGTAAAATGAATTCTTTTGTGCTATACTACGGGTTAGTCGCGGGGGATAAAACAAATTTGTAAAAGTACACTTTTACAAATTCTACCCCCGCTTTGTTTAGGTGGAGTTTTCAAACTTTCTTGCCTTTGCATAAAAGGTTCCCACTGGCATGGCACAGGCTTCTGCAGCCTGACGAAGAGTTATCTTCTTTTTTCTCCAGTCACGATGAATCTCCCGAAAATTATCAGGATAAGGAAAGGCGGGGCGTCCAAACTTAACACCCTTGGCTTTTGCAGCAGCAATCCCTTCGGCCTGGCGCTGCCGGATGTTCGTCCGTTCGTTCTCCGCCACAAAAGACAGTACCTGAAGGACAATATCACTTAAAAATGTCCCCATCAAATCCTTCCCTCTCCGGGTATCCAGAAGCGGCATATCTAACACGACGATATCAATTCCCTTTTCTTTGGTAAGAATCCTCCATTGTTCCAAAATCTCCTCATAGTTTCGGCCTAACCGGTCTATGCTCTTTATGTACAGCAAATCATCCCTTTTCATTCGCCGCAGCATACGTTTATACGATGGTCGTTCAAAATCTTTGCCAGATTGTTTATCTACAAAGATGTTTTTTTCTGAAATCACCAGTTCCTTCAGAGCAATCATCTGCCTGTCCTCATTTTGATCACGGCTGCTCACCCGGATATAGGCATAAACATTGGCCATAAATTCCCCTTTCCTGCCGTAATCAAAAACCCGTTTTCAATCACAGCAAACCTTCTTTTTGATTTTTTCGTTTTGTAATTATGCGTTTTATCGAGATATTTTATTGTTCTTGTAAAATACAAAACATCTATCCTTTTTGTAAACTAAAAATATTATCGCCATCACAAAAAAGGCTACCAAAAGCGCAACCATCATCCAACATATAGTCTATCTTTTTTAATAGTCACTATATCTTGTATGATTCACTCGCTTTTTGGCAGCCTTTTTTAATCATTTTCTTTCTCCAAAACCGATATTGACAGGTAATACTGTCTACTAATCTATTACCCTATCAAACATTTTCCCTTCTTTCTTCCCTTCATTATTTACCTTCTGCCCATCCGGTGTCTTTTCATTAACATACATCGAGCCATAACTTCGATAGCCCAACTGCTCATAAATCCATTCTCCTAAGTCACTGTCACCAAGTACCTTCCAGATCCAGGTTTGCTGCGGAATTTCCTCATAGGTAGCAAAATAATATTCATCACCGTCAATCTCCTGCCAGCCCGATAACATAATCCCGGTTTTTCGGTCAAGGAAATACTTCTTTCCATCCTGTACATCCTCATGCCAGCCTTTGATTAGCTTCCCAAGGCTTCCATCAGATACAGCATGACAGTAATACCAGACTCTTTCTTCAGCCTTATACCAGCCATAGGTCATGATTCCATCCTTATCAAAATGGAACCAACTATAGTTTTCTTCTTCCTGAGAATAAGGATTATAGACATAAATCCAGCCATCCTTTGCATAGGTTCCATCCCTGCCACGATATTTCCAGATATGGTTTTCTTCGTTAATTAATTCCCAGTTTCCTGTAGATACTGTCCCGGTTTCCTGTGGAGATGAGTAGAGATAAATAGAACCCGTGTCAGATTTTCTTTTTATCCGAGGAGATGTGCCAGAAGTATTGGTACTGTGCTGCGGTTTCTGGCCTTCCCATGGCTTTTCTTTTGAAAAATCAGGGATAATGCTGTCATACTGAATGGCTTCGCCATAGACACTGACCATTACACTTGCTCTTTTTTCTTCCTTATTCTTTTCAACTTGCTTATTTGCGGACAAGGTAGCTGCTACACCAGGAATCTTAATACCATCAACAACAAGATAATCGGTGTAAGCTTCTGCCTTTTTCGTATAGTAATAATAACCTCCTCGTTTTACCCACCCATCCTGAATCTTTAAATCCCTATCCGTAAATTCCCGATCAATATTTTTACCGGAAAGGTCAAATTTCACCCGTATCCAGGCCGGTCCCAGCTTGTTTTTTAACATAAGCGCATATTCTGCAGCTTCGTTTGGTTTGAAATAATCCCTCTCTTCAACGACTGCCTCCAGCTCCACCAATACCTGTTTTGTTGTAGTTTCTACAACACTTTCTTTGCTATTTTCTGCTGCAAATGCCGGAAAGCACAAAGAACAGATTGCCGAAACCGATAGCAAAAATAGTCTTAATTTCTTCTTGGTTTTCCCCATAAATTTCCTCCTCATATGATTTTTTATTAGATTTATACAAGACATGCTTTGTCTTAGCTATTCGTTAAAATTTTACTCATCAGAAACCTACCAATGAAATACTGCACAACTCAATGAAATACCACACAACTATCCAAAAAGGGACAGCAAACCGCCGCCCCCTTTATTTGCAAACAATATCTTATTTTGCTGTGTAATCCGTGCAAGTTAAAATGTATTTCATTTACTCTGCTTCGACGATGAGTTTTGCTTGTTACTGTGAACACGCATAAATCAAATCCATTCCTTCCTTTAATTCAACCCAAGCGCTGCTACAGCTTCTGCCAGGGTAGCATAGCCTTCTGTCTGAATCATTCTGCCGGAAATATCAATACTGTCGCTTAACGCCTCAGTCTTGGTGAAATCCGGTACAGTAAACTCGGTGAATAAAGAAGTCGTTTCTCCCTTAGCTGCAACTTTATCCTTATAGCCGTAGGTATAGCAGGAATTGGTTCCGGCTGTGCTGGATTTTTCAGATTTAACCAGTGTCCATTTTCCGTCTGCATTAAAGTTAGGAATAACCGCATCATAAACATCGGCTGTTCCGTTTAATGTGGCCTGAAACGCAGGAACCTCAACCGTTAAAAATACCCAGGTTTCATAAGCTGCATCCGACACAACTTTTGGGTCTTTGGCTACCGTCTTCTTGGGCAGCATATCCTTTGCATTTTCCTCATCCCAGTTCGGTTCCACAATCGTTCCCGCCTGTGCTCCATCTTCCCCGGCTACGATATTAAAGGTATTGACCTTTGTATCAGTTACCGAAGTAAATGCTGAATAGGCACCAAACACAGATAATGCCATTGCCCCGGCAATCACACTGGCCTTCACCTTATTCCATTTTTTCTTGCCCAGCTTTTCTTTACTCTGTGTTCCCCTGTTCAATGCTTCATCCTTTAACTTGTTTCTTTTCATTCTTTTGTTCCTCCTCATATTTACTTAAACTTTTTATATCAACAGCAATCCTGCTGCAAATATCGGTTAGTTCATTAATGTTATGATTGCGTAGTGGAGCAATCGGTATATTAAGAAGCAGCAAAAGGTCTTTTGACGCTTCTATCATGTTATCTGCCTACGAATACATTCGCCTTATTTTCTCTGGCCTTTTTATGGGCTTATGGTTGTCCAATAGATGTTTTCTCTAATCCCAAGTTTCTCTGCAGCATCATCCAACGTTGGACAGCCTTCGGTCTGTATTGCCTTTGCCCGGACAAAAATATAATTCTCACCACCTTCAAACTGCTTAAATTCTGGTACAGTAATGGAGGTAAAAACGGGACTTGTAACCTCATGTGCTTCTAAGGGTGTTTTACATCCATAGACATAAGAAATAAGATTTTTTCCATCCGATCTCTGATAAATCTTCCAATCTTCTTCGTTAATCTCCGGGACAACAATCTCATAGGAGTATTCATAGTCTGTTCCATCCCCGGTAAAGGTTACATAGGGATAAGGGTTATTTTCCTTTTCCAAAATCCCCCATCCTTCAGGAACAGATACCTCCACAAATACCCAGCACGGATAATCAATATGACTTTCCACCTGCGGGTCTTTAACCACAGTTTCTCCTGGCTGTAAATTCATTGCGTAGCTTCCATCAGCTTCCCTTGCCAAATCCCATTCCGGCTCAATAATCACTAACCCGCCTTCCTGGTCTTGTTCGCCTTTTACGATAGATAGCTGATTTACTTTCATTTCCGATGTTCCTGAGAAATAGGCATATCCCTGATGCAGACCGCTTACCGCAAATAAACACAGGACACCAACTGCAGCGCTTACCTTTACAGCTTTTATTCCTTTGACTATTTTTAACTCCTTGACTTTCCTTAAATCCTTGGCAATCTTTGCATTTTTCTTTGCTTCTTTCTGCATTTTTACATTCTTCTTCATCCTTTTCTCACCTGCTATTATGCTCTTTTTTATCATTTTCGAGATTCTCTCATGGTTATGCTCCTGTGTTCTTATATTTCATCATCTTTTATCATCCGGCAGTTAGTCTGCGCATCTGAAACAATAATCCTTATATTTTTTCAAGCAATCTTATCCATGGTACAAGCAGTTTTATTTTTGCTGTCACCTTCCCTGCAAGCTGCTTCCTGGTTACTTTTGCGGCATCCTGAGAAGGGTTAGCATCGCCTTGAAATAAATATCCTTCCTCATCAACAGCAATTATTCGGTGAATTACAATATTTTTCCCATTTTGATAGGCAAAAATATCTCCTTCCTGCGCTTTTTCATTCCTGTCAACAACGACAATGGTTCCTACTGGAAGGGTCGGCTCCATACTCCCTGTTTTGATGTAGTAGAAGTCAAAACGGAGGTTAAGGAAAAGCAAAAAGGCCAGTGCAGCCAGGAAAAATCGGTTTTCCCATAAAAATCTTTTCGTTTTTTCCATAAACAATTTCTTCTTACCTCCGGTTTCCCTGTTTTTTCATAGACTTCTGAAACGTTTTTCTGTGTACTTCCAAAACTTGCCTTCTAACTTTCCTATACCTTGTCGGACGAAATCCGCCTACCCTAAGAGTCCTGTATTCACGAGTGCCTGGAAAGGTATACCTGTCAGTCGAAGTCCGCTCATCCCGAAGGAATTTAAGTTTACGCATGCCCGGATGAGTATACATTTCCAGAAAGAAGATATTCTGCATTTTCTTCTATTTCTGTTTCCAACATGGCTTTTGTTTTCTGTGTGAAATCTTTTTCCTGAAACAGCAGATGGGCCATTGCCTGCCATACTGCCGGGGCAAACTGCTTCCCGCTCCCGGTTTCCATCGCACAGTAAATTTCTGCTCTGTCCATCCCTTTCCGGTAGGGTCTGCTGTAATTCATTGCATCATAGGCATCGGCCACACAAATAATCTCTGCCAGCAAACCCGCCTTTTTCTTTTTCCGATAACCTTTTCCATCATAGCGTTCGTGATGGTTCCACACAGCTTTACAAATTTCCTCTGAATATCCTAATACCTTTAAGAGCAGATAGCCGCACCAAATATGGCACTTTATTAATTGAAATTCTGCTTTTGTCAGGACACTGGTCTTATCCAACAGCCTTGCCGGGATAAACAGCTTTCCGATATCATGGAGCAATGCGGCTGTAAATAATTCATCTATGCTATCCTCATTCAATCCCAGATATTTTCCTATCCCTACAGCATAACTGCTGACACGAACAGAATGAGAACAGCCCCATCCATTGTGTTCCTGCAGCTTTGTTAATAGCTTCCCTGTCATTTTTTTCTTATCCATCCCTATATCCTCCTGCCTGTATGTGGCAATCATCGGGAGATTCAGGAAATTATTTTAACTATATTTCCTCAAT
>ERZ808037.1588-NODE-1588-length-14143-cov-15.011446_pt1 | contig 14143 bp, 13 predicted proteins | sample MGYA00380190_ERZ808037 | MGnify/ENA primary metagenome ERZ808037 (study PRJEB31490, sample SAMN06133399) | mouse gut metagenome | isolation source: J9 | host: mice | place: China: Chengdu | collected 2015-05 ...
ATGTCTTTATCTCTTTTCACGATGAAGACCTCCCTATTTTTGTAGTTGTGTGGTCGGCAAACCACGCCTACTTTAGTAGGGAGTTTTTTCTTTGTCTACTCTGCCCCTCGCTATAAGCTCTTTTTTACCCCCGGCTTAGCCGGGGGTTGCCTTTGGTACTACCAGGACAAACCGCCCTAGAATCAACCCGATTCCAGGGCGGTTTTCTTGTCAGACCTACCCATACCGGGCTTGATATTTTGTATAAAACACATGAAAACCGCGAGCTTTTCAGACAGGTTTTCGTAACAAGGACAGTAACCATACAACTTTCCATATTTCCGCAAAAAAGATGTTGCGAACCGTCCGGCCGCGTAGTACAGTAAGAATACTACAGATGCGGCGAGGAGCGACATTGGCCGCACCTGAAAAAAATGAAAAAAGGAGTCTAATCATGAAAAAGAGAATCCTCAGCCTTGCCCTTGTTGGCGCCATGTGTGTGGCTCTGCTCGCCTCCTGCGGCGGCAAGAAAAACGCCACCTGGAAGGTCACCTGCCCCTGGGCCCCCTCCGGCGTGGCCGCCATGGTGAGCCAGCAGGCCGCCACCAAGTCCACCGAATATTCCGACACCATCACCCTGGTGGCCGAAGCCATCAAGGGCGACGCCGCCACCGTGAACACCTGGGTGGCCGACACCAAGGCCAACGCCACCGAGCTGGTATTCGTGGGCGAGGGTCTGCTGTCCATCACCTCCATCCTGGACCCCAGCAAGATGCAATTCGGCTATGAGGACTTTGTCTTTGTGGAGAACCTGTATTCCTCCATCTTCGTCCTGTCCGCCGATGCCGAGCTGAATATCAAGAACATCGCCGACCTGAAGGCCTATGTGGAGGCGGGCAACGAGATCAGCGTGGCCGTCAACGGCGCCACCAGCTCCGAGGCCTTCCTGGCCGCCGCTCTGTTCGGTTCCATGGGCGCCGGCGACAAGCTGAAGCTCACCCCCTACCAGTCCGCCGCTGAGGCCGCTCAGGCCGTGGCCCGGGGCGAGACCCAGTTCGCCGTCTCCCACCAGTCCCAGATTCTGGAGACCTTCCAGCAGAACGGCGTGACCGTAGTGTGCGCCTTTGACGAGAACGACATCGCCAACGGTCCCTTCGAGGGCGTGGAGGGCGTAGGCCAGCACGGCTACCCCTACTTCCGCAACCGCTGCTTCGTCATGGCCCGCGCCGGCACCGACGAGGCCAAGGTGAAGGAGCTGAAGGAGCTCTATGGCAAGATTCTGGCCGACCAGGAGGTCGCTGACTGGCTGCATGACACCATGCTGCTGGAGGTGGACACCATGTCCGTGGAGGACGTGGAGGCCCACGTTGAAAACGTAAAGAACATCGTCAACGAGTACAAGGACATCGTTGCCGGCTGATCTGAGTACCACAATGCGGGGAATGGGATCGGGAGGAATCCCGCCCATTCCCCTTTTTGAATCAGGAAAGGAGGTCCCCCCATGAGTAAATGGGTGGAGCAGTTCAACGGCCGCATGGATGCCTGGGGCCGGAAGCTGCATGAGAAAGAGATTCGGATTCCCATAGATTTGGTTACTGGTGTGTTATTTTTCCTCGTTGCCCTTGGCGTTTTGCTGGTGATGCCCGACCAGGTGGCGATTTCTGAAAAGGACGTGGTCAACGGCCGGGCCTTCCCCACGCTGCTGATGGTGGTAATGATGCTCTGCTGTGCCATGCTGGTGGGCAAGGAGCTGTATAAGTTGGCCACCAAGCAGCCCCTGAACTGGAAGGTCATCAATGTTCAGGTGGAGATGAAGGCCCTGGTAATTCTGGCCATTCTGGTGGGCACCTGGCTGCTCAGCAGGCTCACCGGCCTGTTTGTGGTGGGCGCGGTCTTCTGCTGCCTGGGCTTTCTGCTCTACTTCCGGTGCCGGAAGAAGTCCTACTATGTGATTACCCTGGTGCTGGCGGTGGCCATCTGGGCCGCCTTCCGCTTCGCTCTGGGCGTGGACTTTTAAGGAGGGGGAAGGCTTATGTTGCAGCATATCATCCCGGCCACCGGCCTGCTGTTCACGCTGGAAAATATTTTGTGGATTAACATCGGCGTGTTCATCGGCTCGGTCTTCGCGGCCATCCCCGGCCTGAGCGTCATCCTGTGCGTGATTTTGTTCCTGCCCGTTACCTATTCCATGATGGCTATCCCTGGCATGATGTTCCTGCTGGGCATCTACTGCGCCGGGGGCTACGGCGGCAGCGTATCCGCCATCCTCATCAACACCCCCGGCACCCCCCACGCAGCGGCCACCATGCTGGACGGCCACCCGCTCTCAGAGCAGGGCCGCACCAAGGCCGCGCTGAAAATCGCCCTGTACGCCTCCACCTTCGGCGGGGTGTTCTCCGCCCTGATGCTGCTGTTTCTGGGTCCCCAGGTAGCCAAGGTGGCTGCCCAGCTGGGCACGGCGGAGTACTTTATGGTCTGCGTCTTCGGCCTGACCATCATCGCCGGCGTGTCGGGCAAGAGCATGATTAAGGGCCTGATCTCCGCCTGTCTGGGCCTGCTCATCTCCTGTGTGGGCTCCGACCCCATGACCAGTTACGACCGCTTTACCTTCGGCATCTCCCGGCTCTACCTGGGCCTGGACCTGGCCATCTGCCTCATCGGCCTGTTCGCCCTGGTGGAGATTATGGCCAAGGCGGAGCGGCGGCTGGACCGGCTCAACCTGGACACCACCCAGATTAAGGACGACGGCGTCATCACCAAGGCGGAGTATAAGCGCATGGCCCGGCCGGTGCTGATCTCCTCCATCATCGGCGTGATGGTGGGCATCATCCCAGGCACCGGAGCGTCCGAGGCCTCCTGGTTCAGCTACAACACCGCAAAGAACATGTCCAAGCACCCGGAGGAGTTCGGCCACGGCTCGGTGGAGGGCGTCGCCGCCGCGGAGTCGGCCAACAACGCCGTCACCGGCGCGACCCTGATTCCCCTGCTCACCCTGGGCATCCCCGGCGACGGCACAGTGGCTATTATGCTCTCCGCTCTGATGATTAACGGCCTGAACCCCGGCCTGAGCCTGTTCACTACCCAGGGGGACATCATGTACGCCATCATGCTGGGCCTGATTCTGGTAAATATATTCATGTGTCTTCAGGGCAAATTCCTCACCACCCTCTTCGCCAAGGTGGTGTCCATCCCCCAGGAGATTCTCACCCCCATTATTGTAATTTTCTGCTTCGCGGGGGCCTACTCGGTCAACGGTAACTACTTTGATGTGGGCGTGTCCCTGATCTTCGGCGTTCTGGCCTGGGTGCTGCGCAAGCTGGAGCTGCCCCCGGTGCCCATTCTGCTGGGCCTGGTGCTGGGCAGCATGACCGAGACCAACTTCCGCCGGGCCCTGCTCATCTCCAACGGCAGCCCCAGCATCTTTTTCAGCAGTGTGTACTGCATCATCTTCCTGGTCCTCATCGTGGCGGCGGTGGGCGCGATTGTCCGGGGCAAGGTGAAGGAGAAAAAAGCCGCCGCACAGAAGGAGGACTGACAAATGCCCAACAATATTATCTTCTACTTTACCGACCAGCAGCGCTGGGACACCTGCGGCTGCTTCGGCCAGCCCCTGGACATCACGCCCAACCTGGACCGGCTGGCCCGGGAGGGAGTCAAGTTTGACAACGCCTTCTCCCCCCAGCCGGTGTGCGGCCCCTGCCGGGCCCTGTTCCAGACAGGCAAGTGGCCCACCGAGACCGGCTGCTTCCGCAACAACATCATGCTGCCCGCCGGGGTAAAGACCCTGGGCAATTATATCGAGGAGGCGGGCTATGAGACCGCCTACATCGGCAAGTGGCACCTGGCCAGCGACGGGGAGCTGGAGAAGCCCCCCACCATCGACCACACCGTCACCGCCATCCCCCGCCAGCTGCGGGGGGGCTACACCGGCTTCTGGCGCGCCGCCGATGTGCTGGAGTTCACCTCCCACGGTTATGACGGCTTCGTCTTTGACGAAAACGACCGGCGCATCGACTTCAAGGGCTACCGGGCGGACTGTATCAACGGCCTGGCCCTGGAGTTCTTCGACCAGTACGACGGCAAAAAGCCCTTCTTCATGACCATCTCCCAAATCGAGCCCCACCACCAGAACGACCGGAAGCACTACGAGGGGCCGGAGGGCTCCAAGGAGCGGTTCAAGGACTTTGTTCTGCCCGAGGATTTGAAGGTCCTGGGGGGCAACGGGTTGGAGGAGTACCCAGATTACCTGGGCCAATGCGCCAGCCTGGACGAGAATCTGGGCCGTCTGGTGGCAAAGCTGAAGGAGAAGGGGCTGTATGAGAATACGGTGATTATCTTCGCCTCTGACCACGGCTCCCACTTCCTCACCCGCAACCGTGACTCCCACCTCAACGGCTACGACGACTACAAGCGCTCCTGTCACGACGCGGCCCTCCATGTGCCCCTGGTCATCGCCGGCGGCCCCTTCAAGGGGGGCGTGGCCGTGGAGGAGCTGGTGAGCACCGCCAGCCTGCCCAAGACCATCCTGGCCCTGGCCGGCGTGGACGTGGGCGACGCCATGATCGGGGAAAATCTCCTTGACGTGGTGGAGAAAAAGGACGATAATAGACCCAACGAGGTCTTCGCGCAGATCTCCGAGAGCCGGGTGGGCCGGTGCATCCGCACGGCCCGGTATACCTACTCCGTCTACGCCCCCGGCGTCAACGGCGGCGCGGCGGCGGCGGCCGACCGGTATGCCGATGACTTCCTATACGACATGGAGAAGGACCCCCACCAGCTGAACAACGTGGTGGCCGACCCGGCCTATGTCCAGGTGAAGGAGGAGCTGCGGGAGCGGCTGCTGGACTGGATTCAGCGGGCGGAGGGAACCCGGCCCCTCATCACCGACTGAGGGCGCCGTGGCGACGCCAGGGAGGGTGCTATGAAGGAGCTGGACGGAAAAGCGGAGCTGGTCTACCTCTGGGTGCGGGCCTATATCGAGGAAAACAAGTTTTCCAGCAGCACAAAAATCCCCTCGGAGCATACCCTGTGCCGGAAGCTGGCTGTCAGCCGTGAGACGGTGCGCCGGGCTCTGGAGCACCTGACCCGGGAGGGCCTGCTCCGCCGGGTGAAGGGCAGCGGCACCTATATCAACAAGGAGGCCGCCCTGTCCTGGGAGCTGGGGGGCAGCGGCGGAAAGCTGAAAATCGGCCTGATCCTCCAGGGCCAGGACGGCAACGCCAATTCCAGCCTGATGGAGGGCATCCGCAGCATCCTGCCCCCCGACCAGGTGGATTTGCGGACCTTCCTCACCGACAACAAATTTTCCAACGAGCGCCACTGCCTCCAGACCGTTATCAACCAGGGCTTTCAGGGCTTTATTGTGGACGGCGTGAAGGCCAGCCTGCTCAACCCCAATCTGGACTGCTACCAGAAAATCTATCAGAAGCGCATCCCCGTGATTTTTTACAACAACTACTACCGCAACCTGAAATGCCCCCGGGTGGTGGTCAACGACCTGCGGTGCGCCGAGGAGCTCATCGGCCTGCTGATCCGCCAGGGCCACCGGAATATCGCGGGCATCTTCGTCTCGGACAACTACCAGAGCATCGAGAAGTTTCAGGGAATGGCGGCCACCCTCCAGAAAAACGGGGTGGAGTATCAGGACGACTACACCAAGTGGTGCGTCTCCAACGAGGCCCACGACCCCAGCTTTGTCCGCTCCATCGACCGCTTCCTCAAGCGCCTGCCCCAGTGCACCGCCGTGGTCTGCTGCAACTACATGATCTATCGGATGGTGCGGCAGGTACTGGAGAAGCAGGGGCGGCGGGTACCGGAGGACTGCTCCCTGGTGTGCTTTGACTACTCCAACGAGGACTGGGAGACGGAGGGGGTCACCTGTTCCATCCACCAGGGCTGCCGGATCGGCCGGGAGGTGGCCTCCCGGCTGATGCGGATGATCCGTAACCGGGACTGCGACGATATCAATTATACCTATGTTCTGGCCCCGGAGATTTATCTGGGCCGCTCCGTCGGCCCCGCCAGGAACTAGAATCCCCGCGGGCCGCCCCATCCGGGCGGCCCGATTCCAGGCATAAGGAGGAGAGAACGCCATGCCGCCCCTTAGCATCCTGCTGAAACCGGCCTCCAGCGGCTGCAACCTGCGCTGTGCCTACTGCTTTTATGCCGACGAGGCCAGCGCCCGTGCCGTCCCCAACTACGGGCTGATGCCCGGCGAGGTGAGCCATACTCTGATTGAAAAGGCGGTAGCAGCGGCGGAGGGCTCGGTCACCTTCCTGTTTCAGGGGGGGGAGCCCACCCTGGCAGGGCTGGACTTCTTCCGGGACTTTGTCGCCCACACGGAACAGACCGCCTCGCCGGACCTGACGGTCCAGTACGCCATCCAGACCAACGGCACACTGCTGGACGGGGAATGGTGCCGTTTTTTCCGGCAGAAGGGCTTTCTGGTGGGCCTCTCACTGGACGGGACCCGGGCCTGTCACGACCGCTTCCGAAAGGACGCAGCGGGGAAGGGGACCTGTGACCGGGTGCTGCGGGCGGCCCGGCTGCTGGAACAGGCCGGGGTGGCGTACAATGTCCTCACGGTGGTAACGGGCTATCTGGCCCGGCATATCCAGAGCGTCTTTTCCGCGCTGTGCAGCGGCGGCTTCCGGTTCCAACAGTACATCCCCTGCCTGGACCCGCTGGAGGAGGCCCGGGGCGGCCAGGGCTACTCCCTCTCCCCTGCGCAGTACGAAGCCTTTTTAAAGACCCTGTTCGACCTGTGGTTTCGGGAGCTGGAGCAGGGGCGCTACTGGTCTGTCCGCTACTTCGACAATCTGGTGTGGATGCTGGGGGGGCACGCCCCGGAGCAGTGCTCCATGCGGGGGTGCTGCGGCCTGCAATATCTGGTGGAGGCGGACGGAAGCATCTACCCCTGCGACTTCTACGGCCTGGACCAGTACCGGCTGGGGAACATTCTTTCAAACTCCTGGGCCGAGCTGGACCGGGCTCGGGAGGCGCTGGGCTTTGTGGAGACGTCCATGCGCGTTCCGGAGGAGTGTAAAAGCTGCCAGTGGTATCCCCTGTGCCGCAACGGCTGCCGCCGGGACCGGCTGGAGACGGCAGAGGGACTGGGCCGCAACTACTACTGCCAGGCCTACGCCGGATTCTTTTCCTACGCCCTCCCCCGCCTGCGCCGGGCGCAGAGCCTGCTGAAAACGAGGTGATCCCATGCTGGTATTTTTCCTTGTGGCCCTGGGGGCCAGCGCCGTGGGCGCTGTCTGCGGCATCGGCGGCGGGGTCATCATCAAGCCGGTGCTGGACCTGCTCCATTTGGAGACGGTATCCGCCATCAGCTTTTTGTCAGGCTGCACGGTGCTGTCCATGAGCTGCTACTCGGTGGGCAAGTCCCTGCTGGCCGGGGAGAAACGGGTCTCGCTGGATGTGGGCACGCCGCTGGCCGCCGGCGCGGCGGCGGGGGGGCTGCTGGGCAGCCAGCTGTTCGCCCTGGTGCGCCAGATGTCGGACAACCCCAACCGGGTGGGGGCTGTTCAAGCCGCCTGCCTGGCCGTAATCACGGTGGGCACCCTTCTATACACCCTGAACAAGGCCCGTATCCCCACCCACCGGGTCCGGGCGAAGGCGGCCTGCGCAGTCATCGGCCTGGCGCTGGGCTGTATGTCCAGCTTTCTGGGCATTGGCGGCGGGCCCATCAACCTGGTGGTGCTGTATTTCTTTTTCAGCATGGACACCAAGACGGCGGCGGCCAACAGCCTGTATATCATCTTTTTCAGCCAGCTGTGCAGCCTGCTTACCACCCTCGCCACCGGCTCCGTTCCGGACTTCCGCTGGCCGGTGCTGGCCCTGATGGTGGCGGGCGGCCTGGGCGGCGGCGTTCTGGGCCGGAAGCTGAACCAGCGGCTGAGGGGCGAGGACGTCGAGCGGCTGTTTGTGGCGCTGATGGCGGTTATCATCTGCATCAGCCTGTTTAACACCTGGCGGTACTCCGTGGCCTGAGCGGCCGCCCCGGCTCCGTTTGAAAATTTCGGAAAAGTTTAGAATCGGACGCTGATTTATTTACAATTTCATAGTACAATAGAGGTGTATTTGAAGCGGCAGGAGGGAAAACCCTATGCGGATTCGGCGGCACCTCTTTTTTTGTAATACTGTCTCTGTGCTGGTGGCGCTGGTGGCCATGCTGGCGGTGAACAGCGCGGCCACCCACGCCATCAGCCGGCACTACCAGCGGCAGGCGGAGGAGATGTTCCAGGCCATGCGCGTCAACGTCGCCACCCAGGAGGGCATGGTCTGGCTGGACCGGGGGATGGGTGAGCTGGAGCTGGTGGGCGCCGTCCCGTTCCGCCCGGCGTCTGCGTCCCTGGGCCGGCCCCGGCCCCGGATGGAGACCATGACCCTCTCCCTGTTCCTCAGCGGCGGGGCAGCCATTGTGGTGATTCTCCTGCTGAACACCCTGTTTACCCGCTACCAGCTGAAAAAGCTGCTTCAGCCGGTCAACGCCCTCACCCAGGCCGCCGGGCGGGTGGAGGCCGGGGACTTTACTCAGGCCATCGACTACCGGGGGCGGGACGAATTTGCCCCGGTGTGCGCCGCCTTCAACCGGATGCAGGAGCATCTGCTGGCCGAGCAGGAGAAAAACGCCGCCTATGAGCAGGCCCGCACCGACCTGGTGGCCGGCATCTCCCACGATCTGCGCACCCCCCTCACCAGCGTGAAGGGGTACATCAAGGGCCTGCGGGACGGGGTGGCCCAGACGCCGGAGCGGCAGCGGCAGTATCTGGAGGTGGCCTACCGCCGGGCCTGCGACATGGACGTCCTCCTCCAGCGGCTGTTCTACTTCTCCCGGCTGGAGACGGGGAACCTGCCCCTGTTCCTCCAGCCCGCCGACCTGGGAGCCTTTATCGCCCGGTTTGCCGCCGAGACCGCCCCGGAGCTGGAGCAGGCGGGGGGACGGTTTGAAACCGCCCTCTCTCCCGGGCCCCACCCCGCCTGCGTGGACGCGGAGCAGCTGTACCGGGTGCTGAGCAACCTGAAGGATAACGCCCTGCGCTACGCCGGGGCCAACCCGCTGGTGCTCTCCCTGGCGGTGGAGCGACGGGGGGACTGGATAGCCCTCCGCTTTGCCGACAACGGCCAGGGGGTGCCGGAGGAGGCCCTGCCCCACCTCTTTGACCAGTTCTGGCGGGCCGACCAGGCCCGGAGCGCCCAAAACGGCGAGGGCTCCGGCCTGGGGCTGTACATCGCCAAATACATTGTGGAGGCCCACGGCGGGACCATCCGGGCGGAGAACGGCGGGGGACTGGTTTTTACCATCCAGCTCCCCCGGAAGGAGGGTCACTATGACCAGGCTGCTGATTGCTGAGGACGATCTGGAGATTGCCATGCTGGAGCGGGACTATCTGGAGATGGAGGGCTACGAGGTGACCGTGGTGGACAACGGCCAGCAGGCGGTTACCCAGGCGCTGAAGGGAGACTACAGCCTCCTTCTGCTGGACCTGATGCTCCCCGGGTGCAGCGGCTATGACGTGTGCCGCCTGATCCGGGACCGGATTGACGTGCCCATCCTCATGGTCACCGCCCGCACCGAATCGGTGGACAAGATTCGCGGCCTGGGCCTGGGGGCAGACGACTACATCGCCAAGCCCTTCGACCCGGCGGAGCTGGTGGCCCGGGTGAAGGCCCATCTCAGCCGGTACGCCCGCCTCACCGGCGGGGGACAGGGGGAGCCGGAGGTACTCGACCTGGGCCGCGTTCAGATTCTGCCCCGGAGCTGGCGGGTGCTGAAGGACGGGCAGGAGGTCAAAATGCCCAACCGGGAATTTGCCCTGCTGAAGTTTCTGGCCGAGCACCCCAACACAGTATTTTCCAAGGAAAAGCTCTTTGAGACCATCTGGGGCTATGAGTATGTAGGGGACAGCGCCACCGTCACCGTCCACATCGGCCGCATCCGGGATAAGGTGGAGGACGACCCCGCCCACCCCAGCCTCATCGAGACCGTCTGGGGGGCGGGCTACCGGCTGAATCGGGCGTGATGCACAGGGTCGGCCCTCCCGTCCCGCCCGCAGGCGGCAAGGGCTCCTTTGGAAAGGAGCTGGCAGCGGCGAAGCCGCTGACTGAGGATAGTATTTCGCCGCAGGCGAAATGTATGAAATAATCAAGGTTTCGCAGGCTTTGTTTACTTCGTATGTTTTGCTTCGCAAAACGCAATCCTCAGTCAGCCTGCGGCTGACAGCCCCTTTCAAAAGGGGCCTTTTTGCGCTTTCCTCCCCGCCGTACCCTCGGCGGGGAGGTTTTGAATTGTTTGCAGGTTGTTTAGCTTTTGTTTCGATTTCCTCCGCCGGCTGTTCAAATTTTCCTGCTAGGATGGGGCCAGTCTAAAACGGAAAGGACGATTTCAGCTATGAACCTTCCTGTATTAAAACGGGACGCCCCCCAGCGGGAGAAGCCCGGCAGAGCGTCCGGCGCGCTGGCCAAAAAGCTGCTGCGCAAGCGGGTATTGCTCCCCGCGGCCGCCTGTGTGCTGGTAGGTGCCTTCGCCCTGCGGCTGGCCGGGGGCAGTCAGCCCGCCTCCGCCGCCGGCCTGACCTACACCACCGCCCCGGTGGAACGGCGGGACATCACCGCCCAGATCACCGGCAGCGGCACACTGGAGGCGGCCAACTCCTATTCAGTCACCTCCCTGGCGGAGGGGAGCATCCTCACCGCCGATTTCGAGGAGGGGGACCAGGTGGAGGAGGGGACGGTGCTCTACACCATCGATACCTCCGACCTGTCCGGCTCCCTGGAGCAGGCCCAGCTCTCCCTGGAACAGGCCCAGCGCAGCTACAACAGCCGGGTCAAGGACCTGGAAAAGCTGTCAGTCACCGCCCCCAAGGCGGGGCGGGTCCTCTCCCTGGAGGTGGAGGAGGGGGACGACGTGTCCGCCGGGCAGACCGTGGCCACCCTGCGCAACTCCGACGTTATGACACTGACGGTCCCCTTCCTTGCCGACGAGGCGGCGGGCTTCTCCGCCGGCCAGCGGGCGGCCGTCACCCTGGAGAGCACCTTTGAGACCCTGGAGGGGACCGTCTCCAAGGTTGACCGGGCGGACACCGTTCTGGAGGGCAATATGATCGTCCGCTACGTGACGGTGGAGGTGGCCAACCCTGGGGCCCTGTCCGTCAATCAGACCGGTTCCGTAACGGTGGACGGCTGTGCCAGCGCCGGAAGCGCCGCCTTTGCCTATGCGGCGGAGGAGAACATCACAGCGGAGGTCTCCGGCCAGGTGGCCGCCATCCGGGCCCGGGAGGGGGACCGGGTGAACCGGGGGGACGTGATCCTCACTTTGACCAGTGACAGTGTGGAGGACAGCGTCCAGAGCGCCGCCGACTCCCTGCGCAACGCGGAACTGTCACTGGAGAGCCGGCAGGACCAGCTGGATAACTACACCGTCACCTCCCCCATCTGGGGGACGGTGATCGACAAGAACTACAAGGCCGGCGAGACCAGCGAGGCGGGCAAGGTGCTGTGCTCCATCTACGATTTGAGCTATCTCACCATGACCCTCAGCGTGGACGAGCTGGATATCTCCGACATCGCCGTGGGCCAGAGGGTGGAAATTACCGCCGACGCGGTGGAGGGCAAAACCTACACCGGCGTGGTGACCAAGGTGAGCGTAGCGGGCACCTCCTCCGGGGGGACCACTACTTATCCGGTCACCGTCCGCATCGACGAGACCGAGGGCCTGCTCCCCGGCATGAACGTGGACGCCGCCATCACCCTCCAGAGCGCCAGCGGCGTGCTGGCCATCCCCTCCGGGGCGCTGAACCGGGGGAATACCGTGCTGGTTACCGCCGATTCCCCCAGCGCCGCCAACGGCACGGCGATGGAGGGCGGGGAATACTACTCCGTCCCGGTGGAGATCGGGGCCAGCGACAGCAGCTACATCGAAATTACCTCCGGCCTTCAGGAGGGGGACACGGTGGCCTACATCCCCACCACCTCCTCGGGCGGCTTCGGGATGGTAATGATGCCCAGCGGCATGGGCGGGGTGGCCTTCGAGGGCGGAGCCATGCCCGGCGGTGGGACGGCCAACATCACAGTGTCCGGCGGTCCCGGCGGCGGAAGTCCCGGCGGCGGACGGGGAGGCTTCTGATATGGCGGCGCTGATTACCTTTCAGGATGTGTGCAGGTACTACCCCATGGGGGACAGCACGGTCACTGCCGCCGATCACATCTCTTTTGAGATTGAGACCGGGGAGTTTACCGCCATTGTGGGCTCCTCCGGCTCGGGGAAGTCCACCTGCATGAACATCATCGGCTGTCTGGATGTCCCCTCGGAGGGGACCTACCTCCTCAACGGCCAGGACGTGGGCCGGATGAACAAAAACCGGCTGGCGGAGATACGCAACGAGCTTCTTGGCTTCATCTTTCAGCAGTACAACCTGCTGCCCAGGCTGAACCTGCTGGAAAACGTGGAGGTCCCCCTGATGTACGCCGGCGTCCCCCGGGGGGAGCGGCGGGAACGGGCCCTGGCCGCTCTGGAGCAGGTGGGTCTGGGGGACAAGTGGCGGCACAGGCCCATGGAGCTGTCCGGGGGCCAGCAGCAGCGGGTGTCCATCGCCCGGGCTTTGGTGGGCAGGCCCTCGGTGATTCTGGCCGACGAGCCCACCGGCGCCCTGGACTCCCGCACCGGCCGGGAGGTGCTGGCCATGCTCCAGGACCTCCACCGCGCCGGGCACACGGTGGTCCTCATCACCCACGACAACTCCATCGCCGTCCAGGCCCAGCGGATCATCCGCCTGGAGGACGGCCGGGTGGTGTACGACGGCCCTGCCGATGCCCCGGAGGCGGTGGTCACCCCCCAGACTCCGGGGATGCGAGGGGGTGGGGACATATGAGATTCACCGAATCCCTCTCTCTGGCCCTGAAAAATATCGTCTCCAGCAAGGTCCGCACCCTGCTCACCATGCTGGGCATCATCATCGGCGTGGCGGCGGTGATTATCATTGTGGGCCTGGGCAGCGGTCTGGAGCACTACATCGCTGACAGCTTCTCCTCCATGGGCACCAACACCCTCACCGTTACCGTCCAGTCCCGGGGGGCCACCCGGACCATGGAGGTGGAGGACATGTATGAGATTGTGGCCGACCACCCCGGGGAGCTGGAGCTGTGCTCCCCCACCGTGTCCATGATGGGCGGAGTGAAAATCGGCAGTGATACCACCTCCACCTCGGTCTCCGGGGTGAGCGAGGACTACAACAGAATCTATAACTATACCGTGGCCCAGGGCCGGGGACTGCAATACAGCGATATTGCCACCCGGGCCAAGGTTTGCGTGGTGGGGGCCTATGTGAATCAGGCCTACTTTGGCGGGAACGCCGTGGGTCAGACCCTGCGGGTGGGGGGCCAGGCACTGACCATCGTCGGAGTACTGGACCAGCGGGAGAACTCCATGAGCGAGGGGGGCAGCGACGACTGCCTCTACCTCCCCTACTCCACCGCCTCCCGATTGGGGGGAAGCCGGGTGTCCAGCTATGTGGTCACCATGGTGGACGAGGACCGGATGGCCCAGAGCAAGGCCGCGCTGGAGCGGGCGCTGACCGAGTTTTTCGGCAGCGACGACTACTACAGCATCGTCACCATGTCTGAGCTGGTGGACGCCATGACCGGAACCATCAACATTCTGGTGGGCGTGTTGGCTGGCATCGCCGCCATTTCCCTGGTGGTGGGGGGCATCGGGATTATGAACATCATGCTGGTGTCCGTCACCGAGCGCACCCGGGAGATCGGCGTGCGCAAGTCCCTGGGGGCCAAGGAGCGGACCATTATGGAGCAGTTTGTCATCGAGGCGGCCGTCACCAGCGCCCTGGGCGGGTTAATCGGCATCGGCCTGGGCTACCTCCTGTCGGCGGCGGCCACCGTGGCGGCGGCCCGCCTTCTGGGAGAGGCCCTCACCGTGGTCCCCACCCTCTTTGCCGTCCTGACGGCCTTCGGTATCTCGGCGGGCATCGGGGTGCTTTTCGGATACCTCCCCGCCAAAAAGGCGGCGCGGCTCAACCCCATCGACGCGCTGCATTACGATTGACCAATTTCCTCCCCCGCAGGGCAAGCCTCCTTTTCCCCGCAAGGGGGACGCGATATCCGTAAGCGGCAGAGCCGCTAACGGATATCCAGTGAAAGGAGG
>ERZ808037.1591-NODE-1591-length-14110-cov-11.879570_pt1 | contig 14110 bp, 17 predicted proteins | sample MGYA00380190_ERZ808037 | MGnify/ENA primary metagenome ERZ808037 (study PRJEB31490, sample SAMN06133399) | mouse gut metagenome | isolation source: J9 | host: mice | place: China: Chengdu | collected 2015-05 ...
ATCACTTGAAATGCTTCTTTACTTCCGTCACGAATAACCTATTTTTCATATCCCAACCGCACAGGTGGAAAAATTTTGGGAGCAGAACAGCGGTGACAAAATATTTATGAAACAGGTCTATAAGCAGCTCCTTTTGAAACTGCAGGAGTATCTGCCAGATTTTAAGATTGCAAATGCTGTGGTTCACTTTGATGAGGCAAGCCCGCATATGCACGTTGTAGGTGTTCCGATAGGGAGAGGGTTTAAGCGTGGCTTGTCAACAAAAGTGTCAAAGCGATCCGTATTCACGCCCCAAGTCTTATCAGAAGTTTTGCAGGATAAAATGCGGGCAGACGCCAACTACTATATGAAAGCCATCTTCCAACAGGAAGTAAAGGAAAAGAAAAAAGGCAAAAACCATGACCTGACGGTTGCGGAATACAAGGTTGCAAAAGAGGAAGAAAAGATTGAAAAACTGTCAACGGATAAAATAGGATTGGAGGCTGACATTCTCGTTCTGAACCATAAAAAGTCCACCAAGCAGAAAAAATTAGACGAATTGGACGGGGAGATTGAAAGTTCCAATATCTTCCTGAAAGCGCTCAGGCAGATAAAGCAGTTTATACAGTCATATCTACCCTTTGCGCCGCTGATTGAGGAATTTGCGAACCATGTGGAGCGTGGGGCGGATATAGAGGCAGGAAACAGCTTTCGTGGCTTGCTAACCGCACTTGGGGAGCTGCTCAATTCTTTCAAGGAAATCATCATGGACGGACTGTGCTGGTTTCCCCGCCTTATGCGGTGGCAGACTTCAAAGGGCGAAGTTTCCCCTGTGTTTGAAGATTACAGGAATGAGGGCTACTGTTACCGCCTAAAATCTTATATGGATATCCATACAAGGAAAGAATACCCAAAAGAACTGATACAGCCGGAAATCAAGCCGGAAAACCGCACTGGCACAATAGAACAGTTAGCGCAGAATGTGGAGGCTGTCGAAAAGCAGGTACAGCTTATGGATGTAAAAATGAGCCGGAATTATATGCAATAAACTCTACGGATGCAAAAGGACATTTATACTCTTTAAGAATGTCCTTTTGCATAATAAAAAAACATTCACATTATATTATTGCATAGTGGGCGTGATGACCAACGTAAAAAAGCAATTGTCTAAAGTAAAAAAATTCACGCCCAAAATCCCGTAATTGACACCCACCCCACCAATAGAAATAAATAAAAAGCCGATATATCAATAAGGCTTTTTATTGCACATTCCATGAAAGAAAGGAAGTTGAAAACAGATGAAAATAGCGGTTTGTGATGATGACAAGGCAGCAAGGGAACATATTGTTTCGCTGATAAAAGAGCAGATACAGGACGCAGAAATTATGACATTTGCAACAGGGGAAGAAATGCTGAAAGTACAAAGCAGTTTTGACATTTCTTTTCTTGATGTGGAAATGAGGGAAGTGTCGGGAATGGACGTTGCAAATCATATCCGGCAAAAGGAACAGGGAAGCACAAGAAGTATTATTATTTTTGTGACAGGTTATGAAAAGTATATGAACAGCGCATTTGATGTGTCTGCGTTCCACTACCTGTTAAAACCCATTAACGAAGAAAAGTTCCATACTGTTTTTGGACGTGCGCTGAAAGAGCTGTCCGTAGCAAAAGGGCAGACAAAACAATATATTTTAGTAAGAAACTCCGGCGCACAACAAAAAATTTATATAAAGGATATTTATTATATTGAGAGCGCAAATAAAAAAGTGATTATCCATACAAAGACGGGAATACTGGATAGTTATGGAAAAATGGACGAATTTGAACAGATGACAGGTAGCGTTTTTTACCGTTGCCATAGGTGCTATCTTGTCAATATGGAGAAGATTGTTTCTTACAATGCCGATACAATCAAGGTTGCGAATGGAGATAAATTGATACTTGCGCAAAAGAAATATAACGATTTTATCAAGCAGTATATGAAATATGCAAAGAACGGAGGAATTGTAAATGTATGAAGCAGGGCTGTCTATCTCCTTATACCTTGTGAACAGTATAGCGGGCAGTATCTATATGCAGAAATTTCTTAGGGAGAAGTATCAGAAAAAAGTTGTCCTGTTTGCATGGACAAGTCTGTATTATATGCTTCAAAGTCTGGTACTGGATAAGATTGACCGCTCCTACCCCCTTAATGACCTTGCAGGAGTGCTTGGGGATATAGTGTTTGTTTTACTTTTACTAATGCTATTGTATCACAAAGATTTCTTAAAGCAGTTATTTGTGGCTGTTAGTTTTGTTGCAGGAAAAGAGATAATCAAATATATCATAGTAGTTATGAATTATGGGGAATATTGGGCAATTAGTAAGTTTTCGATAACTTTATTAAAAAAGATAACTACTATGAAAGAAGTTGAAATATGGAGTGCTGTTTTTGGTGTGGCGAATGGGATTGTCACCATTTTATTATATGCTCTGCTTCTGATAGTTTATCTTTCCATAATCAGCAGGAAATTTGTCAGAAGGGATTATCACTTCAAGATACATGAATATGCTTTTTTAATTCTTCCAAGTGTGTCAACATTGTGTATTTCCATTACCCTAAAAATATTGATTTTTACTGTGGAAAATGGAATGACAGTCATAATGTTTGACAAAGTACCTGCAACTATGTTTTGGGTGCCGCTGATCTGCTTTTTATTATTAGGTGTCAATATATCTTCTGTTATGCTCTTTCAAAAGCTGGTACAGTTAGGAGAAGAAGAACGGAAACGTGCAATACTTGAAAACCAAATGGTGCAAATGCAGCGAGAAATTGAAGAAATACAAGATATATATGCCGATATGAGAGGGCTTAGGCATGATTTGAAAAGTCATTTAGAAAGCATAGCGGCAGTTATCAGAAGAATATCCGGCAAAGACAAAGAAGAACTTGACAACTATATTAAAAAAATGGAAACAACAGTCAGCAGGTTAGACTTTGCATACAGAACAGGAAATCCGATTACAGATATTATCATACATCAAAAAAAACAGGAAGCGGAAAAACATGATATATCTTTTGAAGCAGATTTTACTTATCCTGATAAGCAGCAGATAGATGTTTACGATATAGCGATTGTGCTGAACAATGCACTGGAAAACGCAATCGAAGCAAGCAGAAAGGTTGAGGGGAAGAAATATATCAACCTGCGTTCTTACATGAAAGGAAATCTGTTTTTTATCGAAGTGGAAAATGAATTTATAAGTGAAATTATCTTTGATAGTGAAACGGGGCTGCCAGTTAGCAGCAAAACGGAGAAACAGCTTCATGGTTTAGGCATGGAGAACATACAAAGGTGTGCAAAAAAGTATATGGGAGGTATAGATATAACAATTCAAGGTACAGGGGATAGAAAGAAGTTTAACCTTACCATTATGATGTATGAAAAGAATTTCACACCCTAAATTCCGTAGTTCGCGCTATGTCTATGATAGTCAAGATGAAAAGGGACGATAAGTAAAGTAGAAACTGTTATTTTATCCAAAAAGCAGAAATGAAGTTTATTAAATTCAAGGAGGACGAAATTATGGCTATTACAGGAATTGGAAACAACTACAACAATATGTATGAGAGTACATATGCTGCACAAAAAAATGAAACTTCAAAGAAAGCAGACACGAAAGAAGCTGCGTCTGCGCAGGCAGGAGATACGAAGAAAGCTGGGACGGACAGCGTATCGGACTATTATTCTTATTTACAGAAAAATTATGACTGTGTAAAGAATGGCAGCGTGGCAATCTCCGGCTCATATCTAAAGGAATGTGCAAAGAACCCCCAAAAGGCAAAAGAATTGGAAGAAAATCTGTCTTTCTTCAAAGAGGGATATGAAAGCGGGTTGAAAAGCGCACAAGCCAATGCAAGGGCTATCGGGGCAAGGTTAGTGAATTATTCAGAGAGTTGGAGTATAGACAGTACAGGAAATATAACGACGATGGCGTCCACAACAGTAACTTCGGATAATGGTACAAAGGGGTGGAAAGAACTGGCGGAGGAACGGGAAGAAAAAGCAAAAGAGAAGAAAGAAAAAACGGAACAGGAAGAAAAAGTAAGGGAGAAGAAAGAAGAAAAACAGGAGCAGTTGGATAAATTGCAGGAAAATATGCAGAAAAAAATGGAAGAAACGGGCAGAGAACAGTTTGGCGATAAATTCAAGGGTGCGGTAGTTGTTGCAAAGAATGAAGAAAATGTGGTTATCTCCAAAGAGGCGGGAGTTATAGGTACAAATATGGACTTAAAGGTATAACAGAAAAGGAGTGTTAGAGGGGACAAAGGCGGTTCTGAATGACAGAAGAACCGCCGTAAAAAATTGATAGTAATAGAGAATTATAAAAATGGAAAAAGAAAGGAAGCTAAGTAATGGATATAAATAATTTGCAAAGAACACCGTCATATTCGTATCGGGTAGATGTTGACAGGATAAAGCAACGCTTACAGCAGGCAGATAAAAACAGTGTGTCAAATCAGCGGCAAAGTGACAGTGTGGATATTTCGGAGAAAGGTCGTAAGGCTTTGAGAGAAAAAATGTCCGCAACAGGAAAAACAGGGCAGAATGAGGATATAACAAAACTGTCGCCCATGAATTTTGGCAGCTCCGGCATAATGAATGATTTTGAAAAGATTATGTCAGAGTTGGGAGGGGGAGCAGTTTCTAATGATTTCGTGTCAAAAGATTATTCGCAAGAAAGCGTAGATGTGCTGAAAGCGAAGTTTGAAAAAGAGGAGGGAACAAAAACAGATACGTTTGACAGCTATGTAAATAAAATGGCTTCTGCGTATCAGTTAATGAAAGACCGTATAGAAGAAAAATATGCGGCTACTGATAGGCAGAAAGAATATTATATTGCGGCAGACGGAAGCTCACAAGAATTGACAAAGGAAAAGGAACTGGAAATGTTAGATCATGCCTATGAAACACATAGTAAGCTCATGGCAACATCTACGCAAATTTGGAGTGAGCTGCAAGATTTCAAAGTGCAGATAAACTATCATTCCAGTAATTCAGAAACAGAAAAATCTGAAACAAAAAATCAAAATGCAGGAGTAAAAGAGCACGCCTATAAAGCATTTATGTCCGCAATCAGCAAGGAAAACGGCGAAATGTTAAAGCAGAAAACAGGCAGCCTAAATCATTTTCGTTTGAATTTGGAAGTTTCATCTTCTACAAGAAATGTTCTGAATGGTATTTGGGATTATTATGCGAATATAAAGAAATAATAGAGGTGTGTTAAAAAATCCGTGGGCTTTGTCAGAGTAATACATAGCCGAGACTGTAAATTTAACTGTGTATTGTCGGAAATTGGTATGTAGCCGTTAGGCTGTTTCGACATTTCCAATTCTTAATTTTGTTTGTAATTTTTAACAATACTTTCCGTTCTTCGACTTTGTATTGCTTTCTTCTTAATGAATAGTATTTCCATTTTTGGCAATACTATTCATTTATTTTCATTCATAATAATTCCGTAAGAATCTATAATAATGTTTTTATCATATATTTTCTGTATTTCTTGTTCTGTGTAAAAATCCATGAGTATACCCATGAGCATGTCCAGATATTCTTCTGAGGGTTCTTCCTTTTCATATGCCATGATCCTGTAAGCGACGCATGCATATGCTTTCGATGCCCGGCATGTCACATTCCCGCCTCCCCGCTTTTATCCCTTTTGCTTTAGTTATTGCCTCCCGGGCAGGTTTTATGCACCAAAACCATGCATAAAACCTGCCCGGGAAGCATATTGGCAACTAAGGGGATAAGCAGGTGACTGACGCAGCGCAGCAATCCCACAGTTATTTGCCGGTTATGCAATCTTTGCCCTGTCCCCAAATTCGATCACAAACTGCCCATAGGTTTCTCCCCAGTTTGGATACGGCATACGCCATTTTTTCGTAATGTCGCGCGTGCATAAGTACAGCGACTTCCGCAGTGCCTCATCGTTTGGGAATACAGCCTTGCTTTTTGTCACCTTCCTCAGCTGGCGGTTAAACCCCTCAATGGTATTGGTGGTATAAATCAGACGGCGTATGCGGTATCCGTAGCAGAAATATGTGGACAGACTGTCCCACTTATCCAGCCAATTATCCAACACAGCCCCATATTTCTTCCAGGCATCCTGCATTGTTTCCAGGTTTCTTAATGCAATGTCCTCGCTTTCTGCGCCATATACTTTCTTCAGGTCAGACATAAATGCTTTCTGATCTTTGTAAGAAACATACTTGTGTCGCCCAGCAAACTAAAGTTCCTATCTCCCGCACAAAAACATCGAATTAAAATCTCATCTCCTTAATACTGTCTATCAGAGCGCGCTGTAGGAAACAGCGCATTTTCCTCTTGACCATTCCAGCCTGTTCCGATATAGTTTTTTTGGAACGAAAAAAAAGAGAAAGAACACCAACCTCCTACAGTTTGTTCTTTCTCTCATACACCAGCGTGCCTGCCATATACGGGATCATGTCCCACTCGTGAGGCTTTGGCTCTACCGACATATACTATGATAAGAGAAAACTCCCTATTTTGCAAGCTGATCCGTATAAAAACTTCATCAAAAGCACTATTTGAGTCTTTCATGGTTGGATTCCGCCCCCAGCTGCAGACCTGTCCCTTCTGCGGGGCAGCGGGCAGCTGCAAGATCCATGCCTATTATGACCGTTCCCTGGTGGATTTCATAGACGGCGCCCCTGTCCGACACAGCCTCTGCATCCTTCGCCTCATCTGTACCTGCGGCCATACCCATGCCATCCTCCCGGATTTCATCATCCCCTATTCCGGCTACGGCCTGTTCCTCATCCTCCGTGTCCTGGCAGAGTATTTCCTGCACCTTTCTTCTATAGAGGAACTCTGCCGGCGTTTCTCCATCACCCTTTCCCAACTGCACCGTTTTCTGGAACTCTTCCTGGTGCAGAAGGAAGAATGGCTCGGGGCACTTTCCTCTATGGAAGTCTCTTCCCTCTCCTTCCTGAAGACACTGGTCTCCCAGCCCTCCTATTCTGATTTTGCTTCCGCCTTTGTCCGCCGTTTTGCAAAATCCTTCCTCCAGTCCCATAAAAATCCGGCGTCTTACTGCCAACAGGTGTTCGGTCCCTGAACTGCTTTTCCACGACCACACGCCCAGGCATGGTCTCCCTGAGGAAACTCCTTTATAATGGCAGAAAACCATTTAAGGAGGATATTTTTATGGACAACAAACAAAAGAACCTTTCAGACGCTGCCGCCATGGCACAGTTCCGGCTTGCCCTCATCGCACCGGTCATCCATGGCCTTTATCCGGATGCGTCCAGAAATGCCTATTACCAACGCATCACCGAGAACCCGCTCACCCTGCCTGATGGTTCCGCCTTCCGCTACAGCCCCAAGACTATCAGCAAGTGGGTGTCTCTCTACCAGAACGGCGGCATCGATGCACTTATGCCCCGGGAACGCTCCGACAAGGGCGGCACCCGGGTCCTGACGGATACAGCCATCGAGGAGATCTACCGGCTTAAGGAAGCTTTCCCAAGGCTTAACTCCACACAGATCCACCGCCACCTCGTGGAAGAGGCGTTCATCCCTGCCTCTGTCAGCGTGTGTGCTGTCCAGCGTTTTGTAAAGAAACATGACCTGAAATCGGCACGTAACCCGAACATGCGGGACAGGAAGGCTTTTGAAGAGGACGCCTTTGGGAAAATGTGGCAGGCTGATACCTGTTACCTTCCATATATCACAGAAGACGGTCAGCGCAGGCGGGTCTACTGCATCCTGATCATCGATGACCATTCCCGGTTCCTGGTGGGCGGCGGGCTCTTCTATAACGACTCAGCTTATAACTTCCAGAAAGTGCTTAAGGATGCTGTGGCTGCACACGGAATCCCTTCTAAGCTCTATGTCGATAACGGTTCCAGCTACTCGAACGGGCAGCTTTCCCTCATCTGCGGCTCCATCGGAACGGTCCTTTTACATACAAAAATCCGGGATGGCGCATCCAAGGCTAAGATAGAACGCCAGTTCCGAACACTCAAGGAAACCTGGCTCTATACCCTGGACCTGGATTCCTTAAGCTCCCTGGCACAGTTCAATGGACTCCTTAAGGATTACATGCGCTCCTATAATACTTCCCTCCATTCCGGTATCGGCACTACACCCCTTTCCCGTTACCAGCAGACCCGCGCTTCCATACGGACACCTGCGTCCAGGGAATGGCTGGAGGAATGTTTCCTGAACCGCATTACAAGGAAAGTGAATAAGGATTCTACCGTCTCCATCGACAAGGTATCCTATGATGTCCCTATGCAGTTTATCTCATCAAAAGTGGAGATCCGTTTCCTCCCGGATGACATGTCCTCCGCCTTCATCCTTTACGAAGGGGTGCATTATCCCATCCGCCCTACGGATAAGAATGAGAACTGCAGGACGAAGCGCAACAATACACCTGGCATCGACTACTCAAAGGTAGGGGGTGGCTGTTGATGTTCCGTTCTTACTATGGATTGTCTTTCAATCCTTTTGACAAACAGATGGCCCGGGAAAAAGACCGTTTCCTTTCCAGGGACATCTCTGAGATGCTCTCCCGGCTGGATTACCTCAAGGATACCAGAGGCATTGGTCTGTTCACGGCACGCCCGGGCATGGGGAAGTCTTTTGGACTCCGCTGTTTTGCAAAGGGGCTCAACCCGAACCTTTACCATATGGAGTACATCTGTCTTTCCACCGTAAGCGTCATGGAGTTCTACCGCCAGCTCTGCTCTGTACTGGGAGTAGAACCTAGAGGCGGCAAACCCGGGATGTTCCGGGCCATACAGGAGCAGATCCTCTACCTTTACCGGGAAAAGAAGCAGCCCCTTCTTCTGGCCGTTGACGAGGCCCAGTACCTCTCCACAGGCATCCTGGAGGACATTAAGATGCTCATGAACTACGGCTATGACTCCCTGAACTGCTTTACGCTCATCCTGTGCGGGGAACCGCACCTGAACAATACCCTGCGCAAGCCTGTCCACGAAGCCCTGCGCCAGAGGATCACCGTGCATTACAACTTTACCGGTCTCACAGATTCAGAAGTGGCGCAGTATGTACTCCACAAGGTCTCCTGTGCGGGAGGCTCTGCCTCCATCATAGAGCAGGCCGCCCTTTCCGCTGTCCACAGCCATTCCCAGGGGAATCCGCGCCTGGTGGATAACCTGATGACAAATGCCCTTACCCTTGGCGCACAGATGGAGAAGAAAGCAATTGACACGGAAGTCATACTTGCCTCCGTCAGCAGCCAGAATCTTGGATAGGGGGTGTTATTTTTGGAATACAGCTGTTTTTTCAGGGATGGTTCCCGCATAGAAACCTGGACAGGGGAGATTATCCTGCTGCGATGGCGGCCTGGATGGTATGAAGCTGAGATGAATGGACGGGGGACATACTTCCACATCCTGGCCGGAGTGCATAAATACGGAAACTACCTGTGCATCCCGAACCATGATGTGGGATGTGAACTATCCGATTTTTCTGATATTTTCTGGAATGAGGGGCGGATCAGCAATCTAATGCGGAAGGTAGATGCCGTAACTGTTGCTGCCGGTTTGGCTTATCTGCCGACTCTGGCTGACAAACAATAAAAAATCCAAATACATCTTGTGGCTATGGATCTCATAATGGGATTCATGGCCTTTCGATTTCGAAAGAAAAGCTATACCAACAGCGTGCTGCATTTTCGGCGGTATTATGCATTTGTAGACAGCGCTGCGCAGTCAATGCGAAAAAGGTTGGAAAAATAATTTGCCGTTTATGTCTCCCTCAATTCGCCGTCCAACATTCATATACTTTTTGAAGAATGAAATTAATTGCTTTTTCCAAAGATTTGTGAGGCAGCAGGATCTGTGCCCCTAAGGCTTCCTCTTCGCAGCGTTCCATGAGATACTGCCCTAAAGCCACTGCCAGCCCTGGTCCTTCAAACTGATACATTTCTTCCGCAATCTTTTCAGAAGCAGTAGAAAAATTCTTTTCTTCCAGCGGCACTTCTGCCAGCCGAAGTCTTTTTCCCTGCAAAAAATCCTGCATATCATTTTCTGGTATCAGCCTTTCTCTGCAAAGTTCCTGCAAACGTGAAAATTCACCTCTTGCTCTTAAACGGTCTGCAACCATATTCAAGTCTTTTGTATTTTCTATCATTGTCTCAAGCATTCTTATTTCCTCCTATAAAATCAGGAAGGGGTTGCCCCCCTTCCCGTTATGCTGCTCTTTTTAATTCCTCTCTTTTTTCTCTGATTTCCTTGTCCTCTTCCTCAATAATACTGATCATTTGAATCAGGAATTGCTTACACCAAGTATTTCCTTCATACTTCTTTCCTATTTTACCTGCTTCTTCAATGATCTGTTCCCATTCGCTGTCCACTCTTTGTCCTTTTCCTCTATGTTTCTTATAGAAATCATAAATTTCATGCATCGCCTTATGCATATCAATTTCTACTGTGGTTTCCAAATTAGAAATCAAGGTAATAATAAATTTATGGTTATGATATTTCTTTAAAAGTCCCTGGATTCCCAACATAGATTTTCCAAGATATACACCATAAAAATCACCTACCATACTTGCAATCATTTTTTGATCTGTCACCCTGCTTCCTCCTTCCGCTTAACTGATAAATTCTTCTAATGTTATCTGGTTTTTTGAACTAGATTTTCTCTTATTTACGGTGTCTTCTACACCGTTATTCGTCCTGGGAAGTTTTTTTATTTTTTGATAAACCTCCGCTAGCATTTTGTCCAGTTCGTCTTCTTTTGAAAAGATACGCATTCCCAGAACATCTTTCTTTTTTACACAAATCTCTAATTTCTGTATTCTCCCAACTAGAAGATCCACTTGAAATTTTTTCCGATCCATTTCCCTAATCTGAGGGCGCTTCACAAGCACATACTGAAACTGCAGGCTCTGCATATATTTCTTTACCAGCCTTCGGGCAGTTTCAAGAATCTCCGCTTCTCCTGCCATATAATCCTCTTTGACAACCTGCGGAATTTTCTTTTTATACCTGTCACAAGCATTTGTATCAGAAAAATAGTTCTCATAGATCTGCACCAGTTCTTTTCTGATTTGATTTAGTACTTCTCCGTCTGTGGTCTGATTTTCTTCTGTTCCAAACTGATATACCTTTTTCCAGTCATACAGTTTCTTTTGAAAAAAATTTTCCCACTCCTTTGAAGGTTCTGGTTTCTTTTTCTCTACTTCTTCCACGGTATTTACTAACTCCCTTTTGATAGAAAACTCTATTTGTCCGGTAACCTGTATTTCTTTTTTAGGATTCCCATATAGCCACCATCTGTAAACATCTTCCGCATCTTTCCATGTAGCACTTCCATATCTTCCTTCTTTATGGTAAGAAAGCATTCGGTCAAACGCTTTTAGATAAGCCCTTTTAAACATTGGATAGCGTGCTAGTTCTTTCTCCCGCTGTTTGATAGAAGCAAGCGGGCATCCAATACACCCTATCCTTGTGAAACCTTCATCATAATGGCTACAATACGTCCGGATATCCGTATGAATGAACTGCCATACTTCATCATCTGTCCAATCTAAGATTGGATTTAACACACGTTTCCCTTTTATCTGACAGCTTTCTATCTGACGTCTTTTCTCATCGTTATCATTGTTTAAAACCACTTTTGCTTCAGATTGTTCCTGTACTTCTGCAAATCCTCTTTTCTTCCGATTCCTGCTTTCTGCCCACCGTACACCGGTAATCACAAAACAACCTTTACCACCTCTTTCTTTCAATTCAGAACAACAGTATCTCATTCTACGTGTAGGTGGATAATGCTTTTGTTTGATTAATTCCCACATTGTAGTCTCTGGCCGATTGATAATAACATCTGGATATGCTTTTCGGATAAAATACACTATTTCTGGCGGATCTACCGTTGTAACATTATAATAAGCTTGAAATTTTACATTTGCTTTTTTTGCTAATGCATAGATTACTTGGCTGTCTTTCCCACCACTAAAACATAAATAATATCCTTCCGGGTTCATCTCCAATGCTTTTGCCTCAAACATTTTTAACATAGTTACAGCCTTTTCAATTTTCTTCTCTATTCCAAAAAAACTTAACTGTTCCATTTTTTCTCCGTTCTTTACAATTAGTTTGCTCTAAACGGAAAAGCCATGCTTTCAGGTGTGTCTTTTTACACTGCCTGACCTCTTCATGTTCAAAAAACAAGTCCGCAACGACTGATTTTTCTAAGCAGCAACCTGAATTTCTCAGGATAAGAAAAAGTGGAACACCTTTATGATTGGATATCCAGTATCCCATACGCAATTTTTTGAATTTCCAGAATTTGTACATTGGAAATTTTACGATAAGGTTTTCTTGTGTTTTGTTCTGAAATCCAGTTTCTTAATAAAAGTTCTGCCTCAAAATCCACATCATTATAGTCTGCCAAAAAAGCATATTTTTTTGCCTGTCTGTAATTTCCCCGTACTGTCACATAAGAAAAAGAAATCTCATATAATGGCAGCGTTATATTTGTGGAAAGCATCTGCGTTGGATGCAATGTTTTGAGTTTTGCCCTATAATACTGTGTCATGGGTAACGTTCCTCCAATTGCAACCTCATGAAACGACAAAAGATCTGCCAGTTTATGAAGGTGCATATCCTCACGCTCCTTTCTCTTCTCTGTAAAAACAGCCTTTCTTTCCCAATTGATCTAGTCTTTCTGAAATTTCCTGTTCAGAAAGATTTTCCCCTTGTTTCTGATGTTTTAACTTTTTGTACATCATTCTTCTGCAGACCGGGTGAGTCGGTCCATACTCATAAAGATATCTTGCCTCTCTTGCGTTCAGATTACAAAAGATTGCAATCAGCAGTTGATAATATCCTGCCATTGTTTCATCTTTCATGCACACCTCGTTTCTTTATTGGTATTTTAGCCGAAAAGTTCCTCTTGCTAAAGGCAGAAAACAATCGGCATGTTCATATAACGTTGCCCTGATTCTTGCTTCGTAATTTTTATTCCTTTTGGCTTTAGGATGTTCTCTCAATTCCTGATACAGTTGCTTTAATGTTGCATGTCCATTCAAATGTTCCATCGTCATCCGCAATAAATGAAACCATGTCAATGCAACAGAATCCTGTTCTTTAACCTGAAACGTTCCCTTTCTACGAATAGAGAATGGTACAAGAAAAATTTCATCTTTTTGAAACAGAACCAGCGTTTCTGTCACAATAGGGATAAAAGGCTTTCCAGAATACTGCGTCTTACTGGAAGTACAGTGAAACTGCCCTTTAACAATCCATGATTTCATCTTTCCAATATGGATCATATCTGCTGCAATAGAATGGAATACACCTTTCTGCCGGATATCTCCTACCAGGATTGCCAGATACCCATTCTGTCTTAGGCTGAAATACAATTTTTTAATCACATAGTTCAGTTTTTCAATATAATCTTCATAATTTTCACATCTGCTCAAATCATCTTCGTGCGGCCTGCCCCACACATTTCCAGAATACCGGATAATATCATGGTAAGGAGGATGGAAAAAAATCAAGTCTGCACTATGCACTACATCATCTTTTAGTGCATTCCAATTTCCAATCCCTTTTGGCGGTTGTGGGTTTAAATCATATAAGACAGAGGGAATATGTAATTTCTCTGCCACATCTTGACTGGTTCCTGATCCGCTCATGGGATCCAAAAATAAAAAATCCTTCTCCTTTTCATATTTCCTGCATTTTTTTACAAACTGAATAATTTTCGCTACAACCTGTGGGGAACAATTTCCTCTCCACTTATTGCTGCCACCTTCTTCCCGTTCTGGAAATGCCATAAAAGAAGTCAAATCTTGTCCTACACAATGCGTAAGTTCTCTTGTCCCCAATGTCTGTACAATTTGTTTCCAATCGGAACCAAATTCTGTGCGTAAAATTTTACTTGCACGCTGTAAATCACTTTCCTGCACACTATCATACTCCTCGTATAATAAGAGGGCGTTGCAAAATAGATGAATGATCATCTATGGAGCAGCGCTCCATTTTTCTGCTCAAAACAGAAAAGCAGGTTCCAAAGAACCTGCCATCCGTGGTATAATAAGATATGCCTAGTAAATTAAAATACCATAAAAATTATACCGAACTTGGCGC
>ERZ808037.1592-NODE-1592-length-14099-cov-5.253887_pt1 | contig 14099 bp, 9 predicted proteins | sample MGYA00380190_ERZ808037 | MGnify/ENA primary metagenome ERZ808037 (study PRJEB31490, sample SAMN06133399) | mouse gut metagenome | isolation source: J9 | host: mice | place: China: Chengdu | collected 2015-05 ...
TTCCTGTGTTTTCTTTTCGGCAGCTTTGCTGATAGAAAACAATCCTTTTTTATTCTCTAAACCCAAAACCTTAACCCGTATGTACAAATCAACATGTCCCGGGCAGTCATACTGTGTTTTCTTTCCTGTCTTCTGGTTTGCGCTTTCCGCTGCGGTATTTGCAGCTTCTGCATTCGTTCCCGTAGGATTTTGCAAATCCGATGGGGATGCATTTCCAAATATATTTCCAGATGCCGAGTTCCCGGAAACCGATGAATCCGTCGGCATACCCCCCGATAAATTTCCAAAAGCCGAATTCCCGGAAACAAAACTTCCCGAAACCGATGATTCTGCCGATACAGATTCTGTCTGCTCTATCGAAGATGCCTGCACCGCCGTTTCTTCCGGCACAGATTCCGTCTGCTCTATCGAAGATGCCTGCGCCGCCGCAGTTTCTTCCGGCACAGATTCTGCCTGCGCCATCGAAGATGCCTGCGCCGCCGTTGTTTCTGCCGGCACAGATTCTGCCTGTGTCATCGATGAGTCTGCCTGTGCCGCCGTTGTTCCTGCTGCAGAAGATTCGGTTAAACCTCTTGCAGCACTGCCCTGCACGCCGCTGACTCCGCCTTCCCAAATCTCACCGGAAGGCAAGCTGTTCTGTCCGCTGGTACGGCCTGCCTGTCCGTTCATCCCAAAAGACATTGCTTCGGCAGCAAATTCTTCTTCCTCTGCTTCCCGGACAAGTTCTTCTTCCGTTTTATTCAGGCACCCGCTGCAATAATACAAATCTCCCATACTTAAACTGTAGCTGTGGGAATTTTTCCATAGCTGGCGGGAATATTCCGAGAAAGTATCCACATCCATCATATCCGAAAAATAGGTGTAGACGCTTGCCATGGAAAGAATATCTTTTACATTGGAAAAACCGTCAATCGCTTTTCCGTCGCCGTTGATAAAATTGACATGAATTTTTTTCCAGTCGTGAATCACCCAGGAAGAAGGATTATTTGCCCTGTGCGCCTTATCCCTGGGGTTATAGCCTCCCATAACGGCCTTTGTCCCTTTTCCCAGTCGGGAAGCCATCGTTGATGGGGATACATCGGAAAGTTCATATAAATCCGACAGCCAGTCCAAATCCAGAACCATAAGTTCCTGAAACACCTCCCCGGCATAGCTGTCAATAATCTCTTCTGATTCGGCATCTTCCGGATAAAAATAAGCCAGGTTCAGCTTATCCGGTGCCGGTTCATAGGGTTTGGGAAGACTTTCCGTTTCCTCTTCGGTTTCAGGCGCTGTTGACGCAGCCTTTGTGGATTCTTCGGCTCTTGCTGTTTCTTCTTTTATTTTATGCGCTGCGGCTTCTGCCTGAGCGTTTGCTTCCTGTATTGCGGCAAGTGCCGCTGCTTTTAACTCTTCATCTTTAAATTCTCCATAGTGCTGGCTGATATTTCCCAGTGCAGTCCCGGTTCCGATAAATAAGACGGCGATGAGCCCGGTTGCCCATTTACCCTGCACCGGCTTTTTTCTCTTATGCCAGCCTTTTCCTGCATTCAACCTCTGCATGATCTGCTTTTTGCCTTTCTTCTAAAATGTTTATTCTTTCACATTTTCCGTTACAGTATAACATATTATAAATTTAAAAAACAGATAGGAAAACGATAAAAAACCTTAATTTATCTTTAAGAAAAGAACAGAAAAGTTGACGTTTTTTTTCGTCTGCGCTATAATCTGGGATTAAAAAGGAGGAAAAGCTATGTGTGGAATTATTGGATATACAGGGCCGCTAGAGGCAAAGAAACTATTAATCGAAGGGCTTTCCGGTCTGGAATACCGGGGTTATGACAGTGCGGGAATTGCCTATTTTACTACAAAATCACAAGTTCGCAGGATAAAACAGGTCGGGAAGGTTGCTGCGTTAAAGGCAGCCTGCGCTAAAGAAAAAGACAGTTCCCACTGCGGCATTGGTCACACCCGCTGGGCGACGCACGGCGGAGTGACCAATGAAAATGCCCATCCTCACCAGGCAGGACGGGTAACTTTAATCCATAACGGAATTATAGAAAACTATCATCAGCTGACCGAAGAATATGGACTGCAGGATCGGCTGGTTTCCCAGACCGACAGTGAAGTTGCTGCCTGGGTTTTAGACCAGTTCTACGATCATGATCCATTTATCGCTATCCGAAAACTGACGGAAAAACTGGAAGGCTCCTATGGCTTTTGTATCCTGTTTTCTGACCGTCCGGGAGAGATTTATGCCATACGAAACGTAAGCCCTTTAGTCGCTGCCTACACACACTCCGGGGCAGTTATCGCTTCGGACTTAACCGCATTAATCCCCTATACACAGTCGTATTTTGTTGTGCCTGAAGGAGAAATCGTCCGTCTGACCCCCTATAAAGTGCAGACCTACCGTCTGGATAATTTTGATAAAACCCAGCCGGAAATAATGACGATCAACTGGAACATGGATGCCGCCATGAAAAATGGTTTCCCGCATTTTATGCTGAAAGAAATCCACGAACAGCCGGAAGCCTTAAAAAACACGCTGCTTCCCCGCTTAAATCGTGGACTGCCGGATTTTACCGAAGATCAGATTCCCGATGAACTCTTTAAAAACTGCAGCCAGATTCATATGATTGCCTGCGGAACCGCCATGCACGCGGGAATGGTTGCCAAAGCTGTGATGGAACCTCTGCTTCGTATTCCGGTAACCGTAACCATTGCCTCAGAATTTCGCTATCAGCAGCCCCTTGTCGATGAACACACCCTTGCTATTGTGATTTCACAGTCCGGAGAAACCGTTGATACCTTAGCGGCAATGAACCTGGCTAAAGAACTTGGGGCAAAAACCCTCGCCATCGTTAATGTCAAAGGCTCAACCATTGCCCGGGAAAGCGACTATGTGCTCTACACCCATGCCGGACCGGAAATCGCGGTGGCAAGCACTAAAGCTTATTCGGTGCAGTTAGCTGCCCTCTATATGATTGCCGGGCGGATGGCGCTCGTCCGCGGAAAATACAGCGAAGAAGAAACCCGCAGCTTTTTTGCCGAATTTTTGGATGTTATCCCGGCCATGGAATCCATGATTAAGCGGAAAGAAGAAATGAAAGCGGTCGTTACCTATCTGATTAACAGCCCGGATGCATTCTTTATCGGAAGGGGCCAGGACTATGCATTCTCTTTAGAGGGGGCATTAAAATTAAAGGAAATATCCTACATTCACGCAGAAGCCTATGCCGCCGGAGAATTAAAGCACGGTACCATTGCCCTGATTTCCGAAAATGTACCCGTAATTGCCACTGTAACCCAGGACCATATCTTTGCCAAAGCTATCTCCAATGTCCGGGAGGTTAAGGCAAGGGGAGCCTTTGTTATCCTGATTACCAAAGAAGGCGTGGACATCGAACATGGAATTGCCGATATCCACATCACTATCCCGGCCGTGGGCGATATCTTTACCGTATTTCCCATCGCCGTAACTTTGCAGCTCATTGCGTACTATGCTTCTCTGGGCAAAAACCTGGATGTCGATCAGCCAAGAAACCTGGCAAAATCGGTTACCGTCGAATAATCGTTATGGTCTGCACAGTTTACGGCAGCAGGTAATAGGTTAAAGCCTGTACAGTTTGCGGCAGCAGAAAAAAACAAACCGATAAAAAGCATACTACTGTCTTCTCCATGTACTTGGCGCAAATAATAAAAGCATGGGGAAGACTTCCAGACGCCCGGCAAGCATATCGAACATAAAAATATACTTGGACAAGGGCGAAAACCCGCTGAAGTTGCAGGTTGGCCCAACACTGGAAAGACCGGGACCAATATTATTCATCGTCGCCGCTACAGCAGTAAAATTAGTAGTAAAATCAAAATTATCCAGGCTCACAAGGAGCAGGGAAACCGCAAAAACCAGGGCATAAGCGATAAAGTACGCATTGACGGAGCGGATAATATCGTGCTCTAATTTCTTTCCCTCCAACTTAATAATCTTTACGCTCTGGGGATGGAATAAACTTCCCAGTTCTTTCTTTACCTGCTTTAATCCAATTAAAATCCGGGAAACCTTCATACCGCCGCCCGTACTTCCCGCACAGGCACCGACAAACATTAAAAGCACCAATATCGTTTTGGAAAACTCCGGCCATAAATCAAAGTCCTTTGTGGCATAACCGGTGGTTGTGATAATTGTTGCCACCTGGAACGCCGCATGGTGGAAAGCTTCAAAAATCCCGGGAAACATCTGCCGGATATTTAAGGTAATGGCAAGCACAGACAGAGCGATAATCCCCAGATACACCCGGGCTTCCTCACAGCAGAGGGCATCCTTGGGTTTTCTTATCCAAAACAGGTAGTAGACATTAAAATTTACGCCAAAGATAATCATAAATACGGTGATAATCGCCTGCTGCACCATCGTATAGGAGGCAATGCTGTCATTAAGAATTCCAAAACCTCCCGTCCCTGCCGTTCCAAAGCTTAAGCAAAGCGTGTCAAATACCGGCATTTTGCTGGCCAGAAGCAAAAGGATCTGGATCACCGTAAGGCCGAAATACAAAAGGTATAAAAGCTTTGCTGTCGCCCGCACCTTGGGAACCAGTTTGCCCACGGAAGGGCCGGGGCTTTCTGCCCGCATAATGTGCATATTGTAGCCGCCGCCGGCCAGGGGAAGAACCGCCAGCATAAACACAATAACCCCCATGCCTCCAATCCAGTGTGTAAAGCTTCGCCACAGCAGCATACAGCGGCTTAATTCCTCAACACTGGTTAAAATACTGGAACCTGTAGTGGTAAAACCGGAGATTACCTCAAAAAGTGCATCTTCAAATACAGGAATCTCCCGGCTCAGATAAAAAGGGAGGGCACCAAAAAAACTTAAGACAACCCAACTCATCGCCACACTGACAAATCCTTCCTTGGCATAAAAAACGGTATTCTGGGGCTTGCGGAAGGTTAAAAAGATCCCAAGCCCTCCGCAGACCGCCATCACAGCCAGAAACCACAACCCGCAGTTTTCCTGATAAATCAGGGCTGTCATGCAGGGAAGAAGCATTAACACCGCCTCAATATTCATTACCCATCCCAGAAAATACAATATCATCCGAATATTCATAACTTCCTCTTTAATTTCCTGTTATTATTTTAGGACTTTTTTTCCTGTTCACACGTTTACAGCAGCAGATTTATTCCTGTTCACACGTTCACAGTAACACAGATTTTTCATTATTTCAGAATATCCTTTAAATCATTTAATCCCTTATTCGTCGTAACGATAATCACACTGTCGCCGACTTCCATGGTATCCTTACCCCTGGGGGTGATAATCCGCCCTCTTCGGTTAATGCAGGCGACCAGAAGGTTCTTTTTTAATTCCATCTTCTCCAGCGGAACGCCAAGCATCGGCGTGTCATGTCCCACCCGAAACTCCAGGGCCTCTGCCCGGTCATTGGCAATGCGGTAGAGTGTTTCCACGTTGCTGCCTAAAGAATTCTGCATGGCGCGGACATACTGGAGGATGCTGTCTGCGGTGATCAGCTTGGGATAAATCATACTGCCCAGGTTTAAAGAATTAATCACCTCTTCAAAGGAAGTCCGGTTGACCTTGGTAATTAACTTGGCCTTGGATTTGCTGGCCGCATAGAGGGAAAGCATAATATTTTCCTCGTCAAATCCGGTAAGTGTGGCAAAAGCCTCCGTCTGGGCAAGCCCTTCTTCCAGAAGAAGCTGCTGGTCGGCACCGTCACCGTGGATAATCATGGCATTGGGCAGCAATTCACTTAATTCCGTGCAGCGGTCATAGTTTTGTTCGATAATCTTTATTTTAATCTTTGTGTCCTTTAAAAGCTTTCCAAGATAATAGGAAACCTTCCCGCCTCCGACGATCATAATGGTTTTAACACTGTTATTCTCCACACCGACCTTCTGGAAAAATTCCATGGAATCTTTCTGGGAGGCAATAAATGATATCTTATCCCCCGCACAAAGTTCAAAGTTTCCGGAAGGGATAACCACTTCTTTCCCCCGTTCCACAACGCAAATCAGGACGTTGCAGTGAAGCTTCATCGAAACATCCATAATTTTCAGCTTATTTAGTTTCGAGTGCGTCGGAATAATAAATTTTAACAGTTCAATCCTGCCCTTGGCAAAGGTATCAATCTTAATTGCCGAGGGGAAGCGAAGCAGCCTGGAAATTTCGTGAGCCGCTGCAAGTTCGGGATTAATGGCCAGAGAAAGGTTTAATTCCTCCCGGATAAAGTTGACCTCCGCAGAATACTCAGGATTTCGGATACGGGCAATCGTATGGCAGTTTCCCGTCTTTTTGGCAATCAGACAGCAGAGAATGTTCAACTCATCGGAGTTTGTCGTAGCAATCAGCAAATCTGCTTCTTTAATCCCTGCCTCCATCTGTACCTGATAAATCGCCCCGTTTCCTGTGACTGCCATAACATCCAGGCTGTCCGCAGCCGTCCGGACAGTTGTATAGTCCGAATCAATTAAAGTAATATCGTGATTTTCCTGATTCAGCCGTTCGGCCAGGGTAAGGCCCACTTTGCCGCAGCCGACTATAATTATCTTCATCCCCGTTTTCTCCTCTGCTTCAATCAAAACATTCCGGCCAGCTGTTCATACAGGGGCCGCTGAATTTTTTTTCTCGTAAGTTCAACTAAATTCAACCTGGTGATATCCACCACAAGGGTTTTAATCGGATCTTTGCCAACCACCTTTTCCAGACGATCCAGAAGAAGCTTTTTGTGCTCTTCCTCTTCCATATCAATAAAATCCACCAGGATAATTCCGGAAAGGTTGCGCAGGCGAAGCTGTCGTCCGATCTCTTCTGCCGCCTCCAGGTTAATCTTTAATATCGTTTCTTTCATGGTCTTCTTTTCGGAATATTTTCCCGTATTGACATCAATTACCACCAGGGCTTCCGTCGGTTCGATAACCAGGTAACCGCCGGATTTCAGCCAGACCCGCTTGGAAAGACATTCTTCCAGAACCTTTTCCACAGAATAAAGCTTATTTAGCGGAAGCAGCTCATCCTGGTAAAAGCGGAGTTTTTTCACATCCTCCGGCTGGTGCAGGCGCAAAAATTCCTCGATCCTGGAAAATAAACCGGCATCATCCGTGACAATTTCCTTCAGTTCGTCCGCATAGGCATTCTGGATACCGGTAAGAAAAGTTTCCGGGCTTTGGTACAGCAGACTGTAGCAGTTCCGGCTGGAAGCCTTCGCCAAAATCTTTTGCATCTGTTTTTTTAAACCGCGGATTTCCTCCAAAAGTTCAGAAAGAGAAGCATCCTTGCCGTTGGTGCGGACGATAATAAAAAAATACTCTTCTGTTTCTTCCTGCAAATAAGGACGTATCTCTGCCTTCCATTCCGAAGCGTGGATTTTGCCGGAAAATCCTACCCCCGGCTTTCCTAAGGTCAGCACCACAAGCTTTCCGGTAAGGGTGAGCCGGCTGGTCAGCACCAGCGACTTGGTTTTTACGGCATCCTTAGCCACCTGAACGATAATCTCATCACCTGCACGAAGCGTCCGGTTTAGGTTTCGGTCAGCAAACAGGGGACAGGGATTATCGGTAATGCTGTAATAGCCGGTAATGCCGCCGATATCAATAAAAGCCGAATTGATATTTTTCTTTATGTTCTGTACCTTGCCGATGTAAATATTATTTAGCCGTGTTTTTTCCTCTTCCGGCTCAACACGGATTTGTACAATATGATGTTCTTCGGCCAGGGCGGTACAGATATGTTCCTTCCAGCGGGTAATGATTAACTTATTCAAGGCAGCCTCCATTTCGGCCAAACGCTTCCAGAGGAAGAAAGTCATCGGCATGAAAGTTCCCCTCTTTTTTCGGTTCTTTTTTGGCATAAACTTCTTCCCTCTGTACAAAAAAGGCAAATGCAGGACGTTCCTGATTAAGATACTGATAGTAAGCGTCAAGCACCAGTTCGGGCTTAATATTTTCCGTGCTGCCCGTGGAAATCAGCATGGAAAGGGCAGGCTGTCCGGCACAGGGGGCAGATTCCGGTTCATAGGATTTTGGTACATAAGATTTTAATTCATAAATCAGAGGTTTAAGATCCAGTTCCTTTTCACCCTTTTTTGTCTTTTTTTTGATGTTTACCCGGTCCCGATCATAAAAGGAAATAAGACCTGCAAACCATTCTTCTGGATTTTGGGGCATACAGCCGGGACGAAAGGCAACCGTATAGCGGGCGGCGGCAACCAAAGACATCGCATTCCCGGCCTCTTTGGGAAGGACAAGGCAGCTCTTTACCGAAAATCCCTCCGCCATCACCTGATTTAACCGCGCTTTCATCGTGGCTGTATCTTCATCGTCCTCTACCTCAATATCCAGGTATTCCCCATTGCTGGTGATGCCCACACCTAAAGGTGCAGCAAAGGACATTAACTGGTGAGGACTGAAACCTCCGCTGTAGCGGATGGCAATTCCCGCCCGGCGCACAGCCTTCTGGAAATAGCGCATCACATCCAGATGACCGATAAACCGGGCAATCCCTGATTTGGCAAATTTAATTCTTACTTTCATGGCAGACACCTCCCTTAAACTGCAGTGCGCCGCAGCCGGAACATCTCTGCCGGCAGTTGGGCGTCACTTCGCCCTGCATGGCCTTCTGCCACTCTCTTGCTAAAAACTCCTTGGATACGCCGGCATTGATAAAATCCCAGGGGAAGATTTCATCGGGTTTTCGTTCCCTGGTTGTATAAAAGTCAATGGAAACGCCGCAGGATGCAAAGGCATCCATCCAGATTTCGTTTTGGAAATACTCCGACCAGGAGTCAAACAGCGCTCCCCGGCGGTAAGCCTCTTCAATCACGGCACCCACTCTCCTGTCCCCCCGGGCAAGAACACCTTCCAGCACGGTAAGTTCCGCCTCGTGCCAGTTGTATTTTAAACTCTTGGCATTCTTCATTTCCCGAAACTTCTGGCGGACGATATTGGCACGCTCGATAAATTCATCCTTTGTACACATCTTCGCCCACTGGAAGGGTGTAAACGGCTTGGGGACAAAGAAGGAAGAACTGGCAACTACCTGTACCTTCCCATGGCGCTGTTCCTTGGGGATTTCATCATAATAGGTTTCCGCAACTTTTTCCGAAAGCAGAGCAATACCCTCCATATCTTCCACCGTTTCCGTGGGCAGGCCCAGCATAAAATACAGCTTTACACGATTCCAGCCGCCGTGAAACGCCTGGGCAGCGCCGTGAAGGATGTCTTCTTCGGTCAGTCCCTTATTAATCACATCGCGCAGCCGCTGGGAACCGGCTTCGGGGGCAAAGGTTAAGCTGCTCTTCTTCACATCCTGAATTTGGCGCATCACATCCAGCGAAAAAGCGTCAATCCTGAGGGAAGGAAGGGAGATATTCACTCCTTTTCCCTGAAATTCTTCCATTAAAAAAGAAACCAGTTCCTCCAGCCGGGTATAATCGCTGGAACTTAAGGAACTTAACGAAATCTCCTCGTGACCCGTGGAGATAAGCATTTTTTTTGCATGTTCCTTCAGGTAATCCAGACCACGTTCCCGCAGAGGCCGGTAAACATTTCCCGCCTGACAGAAACGGCAGCCGCGGATACAGCCGCGCATAATCTCCAGAACCACCCGATCCTGGGCAACCTTAATATAAGGAACCAGGGGTTTTTCCAGATAGGAAACGTGATCAAGATCCATTACCAGTTCCTTCGTTACCTTCGCCGGAGCCAAGAGGGTGTTGGGAACAAACGCTTTTATCGTCCCGTCGTTGTGGTATTTTACGCTGTAAAGGGAAGGAACATAGATTCCGGGCACAGAGGCAGCCTGTTCCAAAAAGGCTTTCCGTCCCTTGCCCTTTTGCTTATGTTCCTTGTAGAGATCCAGCAGACGATCATATGCCGTTTCTCCCTCACCAATATAGAACAGGTCAAAAAAATCTGCAAGCGGTTCCGGGTTATAGGCACACGGACCGCCGCCGATCACCAGAGGATCATCCTCTTTTCGATCCGCAGCGTGGAGAGGGATGTGGGACAGCTCCAAAATCTGGAGAACATTGGTATAACACATTTCATACTGTAAGGTAATCCCCAGAAAATCAAAATTCTTTACCGGTTCCTGGGATTCCAGGGCAAAGAGGGGGATGTTTTTCTCCCGCATCACCTTGTCCAAATCCACCCATGGGGAATAGACCCTCTCACAGTAGGTATCCTTGCGGCGGTTAAACATATCATATAAAATCTGCATACCCAGATGGGACATGCCGATATCATACACGTCGGGGAAACACATGGCAAAACGGATGGCCACATCTTTCGGGTCCTTGACGCACATGTTCACCTCGCCGCCGATGTAGCGGGCGGGCTGCTGGATACTTAGTAAAATTTCATCAGGTAAGGCTAGTTTTCTCATAGTTTTTCCTTATATTTTTATTAATATTGCACAAAAAGCACGTTGGTGAAAAATAGCTGGCATTTGGGAAAATGCCGTGGATAAGGTTTTTTCAAGGGTAAAAAAACGAGGATTTTTTACCCTCCAAATACGGCTGTTTTTCGCAAATTACAACAATTTCATTTTTCCGGAAAATACAGGAAAAAGAGGGAATACCCCTTCCTGTTCCGTACAAAACAACATAAAACCGGACTTTTTGCCGCATTCCGTACAAAACATCATCCTGAATGATTATACGGTATTTCCCTGCATGTGGCAAGGGATTTTTGCTTTGCCCTGTCAGCTTGTGTCTTTGCTTGTTCAAAAATTTGGTTAAATAGCTGAAGACTTCCAGGAAATTCTATAATATGCTGCTTGGCAGAAGAAGCCTTGGTTATTTCTATTAGGCTTTCTTCAGCAGCATATTTAAGGATATCCAAGTATTCTTTTATCCCATCAAAAACCGGTTGTTTCTTTTCCACATACGTTTTCATCGTAAAATCGCTGGAATGATGTCCCATAACTTCAGAAAGTTCTTTTAGATTGACACGATTTCCTTCCATTATAGTCGCATATGTATGCCTGAGATCATGCCAGTGAAAATCCTTCGGCATATTCATTTGTTCCTTGAGTGACGCAAAATATTTTTTATATATGGCACGGTTGTTGGCACCTCCGGATTGGTTGGGGCAAAGATAGCCTTGGCCATGGTCATCGTAATGCTTCCCAAATTTTTTCAGATAACGTTCTCTTGCCACTGCAATTTCATCCAATACAAAATCGGAAATGGGGATTATTCTGGTTCCAGCATTGGTTTTAGGAGCAATCCTTTGATAAACGCTATCTTCTTTTGGGATATCCGAAATGTCGATCGGCCTCCCAATCTGTCCATTTATCGTAAGCTGTTTCTTGCTGTAATCAACATCGCAGAACCGGAGTGCGATCAACTCACTGATCCGGCAGCCAGTAGTGCAGGCAAGTAAAAGTGCTAGATAAAAGTCAGGAAATTGTATTTTTGTCAAGTAAAGCAGGCGGCATACATCCTGCGCTTCCAAGGCGTATCTTCTGTTTGGAGTAGTGTTTCCTGGAAGAGGCCCATTAATTGCGGCTTTGTCTGCCAGTTCCTTTTGGTGTAGCTTCCGTTTTGTACGGATAGCAATTTCTGCATGATTCTTATAGACCAGGTTTGCTTTTTTGGCGTATCGGAAGGAAGAACCCAATACGGAATATGCCATGTTTAGTAAGGATGCAGAAGGGAATGAATCCAGTACGGTAAGCAGAGTGCCACGATCTACGGTATCCAGCTTTTTGTTACCAATCTGTGGAACAATATAATTATAAATAATATTCCAGTAAGATTTATAGGTTCCATAGGCGATCTTTTGTTCATCGATCATATGATAGTACAACCAATGGTCAAAAAGCTGTTTAACTGTAATGTGGTAAGGAACATATTGATGGTTGGACAATAACGTGATTAATTCATTTTTTCTTTCCAGAGCCTCCTGTTTTGTACGGAAACCACCACATTCTTTATTTACAGATGTTCCATCTGCAAAGGTAATCTGGAACCGGATGCTGTATCGTTTATGTCCGAATGTAAGGTTTTCACGGAATTTCCAATTCACGATTTCACCCCTGAATAAATCAGGATTTTTGGGCGGATACTCCAGTTCTTTCCGTTTCATTGATATATCCGTCCCTTCTGCTTTGATAATTCATTGAAAGGATCGATCAGGTTTTCAGAAACCTGGCGGATTCTGCTTAAATTCTGTACGTAATCCATATAAATATCAAAAGTAATATTCGTAGAAGAATGGCCTAAATATTCGGAAACCTTTTTTAGAATCTCATCTGAAGGCTGTGCAGTGCCGCTGAGGGCATATTCAAACATTAATGTTGCTGTGATATGCCTTAGGTCATGCGGGCTCACAATCGGGATTTTTGCGGAAGAACATATCCTTTTCAATGCGCTAGTCAGGGTTGACTCTGATTTGATCTTCCCTGTATCTGACCTGCAAATATAAGTAGCAAAAGTATTATCCCAGCATAATCCGTTTTCTTCTCTTCTTTTTTTTGCGTCCCTAATGTCTTTTTTTCGTTTCTTTAATAAATCAAATGTCACGTCAGGAACCCGAATGATGCGATGGCTGCTTTCGGTTTTCGGAGCTTTGACAATCACTCCTACTTTTTTTACGCTGACTTCCCTATTTGCGGAATAAATGGTTTCATCTTGACGGACAATCTGGCGTTGAATATGGATTGTCTTTTCAGCTTTATTAAAATCCGTTTCTTTAAGTCCTCGTATTTCTCCGGTACGAAGGCCAAGGAGCATTAGATAAATCTCAAAAAAGTGTATAGTTTCCTTTGCATATACAAGAAGCGTTATAAGTTCTTTTTCGGTGTAACTTGGAACCTCTTTTCGGTCACTTTTGAAATAGTACGGAGTTGCAAGTTCCATTGGGTTAGCCCGAATCTTTTGGTCTAAATACATTTCCTTGAAGAAAATATTTAAAAATTTATATGATTGAGCCTTAGCTGTATCACAACATTGATCAAGACTATGGAGTAACTTGTTAATATCCTTTGCTGTGACCCAGTCAAGCTTTTTATCTCCAAGGAGTCCGAGGTTCGGTAGGATAAAATGATAAAGCACATAAGAAGATGTGACCACTGTGGAACCGCTGATCATCGCCAGATGGGTATTGTGGTACCAGTTTATCAATTCTTGACGGAAATCAATATTTCCAGGCTGTTTATTCTTTAAAGCCTTCATTTTATCGGAAAAAGTTTCAGAATCCTGGAGATAGGAATACATTGCATCTTCCGGTGTTGCATATCCCTCCTTACTTATCCGGAATTCAATCTGCAAATTGGTTGTTAAGTATTTTTGATAGTAATGCCATAATTCATCAGCTGGTTCGTAAAATACTGGACTTTCTTGTTTTTTCTTTTCCATATTAGCTCCTTAGAGCCTCTATATGCATGAATACTATTATCATACCACATTCTTGCTTAAGGCTCTATCATTTTCTTCATTTTTCACATTCCGTTTTCCCATTCAGCCAATTATCAAGGCTATATTGCGGAATGCGGTACAAAGAACCGATTTTCAGAATCCTGAAAGGTGCTTGTGCCAGATATACTTTTGTAACCAGGTTGTATGCGGCAGTACGTTTGATTCCCAAGATATTTTGAAGCTGCCTGATGTCGTAAACTGCTGGTTCACCTCTGGTATTCTCGCCATTCACCCATCTGTCAAAACCTGTACGAGGAATGCGGTAAGAGGCCCCTATCTTCACGACATGAAAAGGATTTCCTGTCTTATATACCTGCTTGATAAAACTGTATGCGGCTGATTTTTGAATTTTGAGGATTACTTGTACATCAGTAATTTGATATACCTGGCGCTGTTCACTGTTTTCCATTTGTTCAATTCCATCCTTTCTTTTTTGTATTCTCTACGATGAAAATATGTCTAATACTTTAGCTGGCATAGTTCTCATTCTGCGGATGAGAATTTTTTTAGAACAGAGAGTCCGGCGAGCCGGACTCTCGCGCCGAAGCACGGATACCTTGGTATCCATATTCCTTGACTGCGGAGTGCGCATCCTCCGGAGGGTTTTTGTTTTATAGGACGAATTTTCCTATAACCATCATGTGCCTACAAGCAAGTGCATCACCATAAATAAAAATT
>ERZ808037.1597-NODE-1597-length-14060-cov-4.915111_pt1 | contig 14060 bp, 14 predicted proteins | sample MGYA00380190_ERZ808037 | MGnify/ENA primary metagenome ERZ808037 (study PRJEB31490, sample SAMN06133399) | mouse gut metagenome | isolation source: J9 | host: mice | place: China: Chengdu | collected 2015-05 ...
ATTTCGCTCACGGTTTGCCCCGCATGCGCGGGGATGATCCGAAAAACAGCAAGAATATTTCAACTCATTACAGGTTTGCCCCGCATGCGCGGGGATGATCCGCTCGTCCGCGGTTTCATCCAAACCACACACCAGTTTGCCCCGCATGCGCGGGGATGATCCGACGGCGAGCACGCCGATCTGTTCGTCCTGGGTGTTTGCCCCGCATGCGCGGGGATGATCCGATCGATCGGGTCGGCGGGAAAGGCAGGTATTTGTTTGCCCCGCATGCGCGGGGATGATCCTCAGGTGTGGGCGACCGGCGGCAAGGACAGCGAGTTTGCCCCGCATACGCGGGGATGATCAGAACATAGGCGTTAGAACATTATGCATTTGCGACTGCCGTACTCGGTACATCGGTTATGCACCATGCATGAGGCGGTGCGAGGACTCGCTATGGAGGACTCGCTATGTGGGAGCAAGTGAGGGCGTCCCGCATGTGCGGGGATGATCAGCGCTTCAGCAAGATTCATTTTCAGCCTTGCGGTCGCGCGTTTTTAGGGGAGATACCGGTCAAAGTTACCATTGTAGGAAGTTCTAAGGCCGCGTTCACTCACGACAGTTCTTTCACCACGTTAACCTATGGGTGGGTATTCAGATCAAAGCATCATCTGGAACTTCGCCCCATGGTTTCGGCTTGTCGATATCGAGCCAATACTGGATGTCTTTGATGCATTCAGCCAGACTCTGGGAATACGACTCCCCAAAATGGAAGTAAGGCTCGTGGAACCGTTCGACGTACTCATGTATCAGTTTTTGGAGCAGATACAAGGTTTGTATAGTGTTTGTTTCGCGAACGTGTCGCCATGATTTGTGATTCACGTTTCATGATTCCGCTGCGCGCGCAGGCGCAGGATTTCCTGAACGCATTCGCAATTGGGAAAACACATTGTTGAGAACCAGTGAAATATCGTATGCAATCCGTCGAAGTGGGCGAAGCAGGCCATACTCACCGCATTTGCCCCGTATGTGCGGGGATAATCCGACCTTAAAAGCCGGTGCGTCACTGAAGATTGCGTTTGCCTTGCATGCGGGGGATCAATGCTCTTACTTTTTGCTGGAGTGATGTTCCCCCCGTTATACTTGCTGTGTCCTGCAATTGCGGGAGTGATCCAAGATTGACGTAGTGGTCGATAAGCGCCCCGCATGTGCGGGGATGGGAGATGGGAGGACATCATTTGACAAATTGAATCAAAGAGATTAACGTAATTCTCATCGTCCAAAAAAGGAGGGGGGTGACAATGAGCGTCAATACGAAACTCACCAATGCGTCCAAATCCATCTGGGCTAAGAGTGTCTTTCATGGTGACCCCAATGACCATCGTTACCTCCTATTGTGGCAGCATCTGCAGGATTGTGCTGCTGTGGCGCGTCGCGTCTGGAATGACTTCCTCCCTGACGCTGTGAAAGAAGAACTTGTTGCCGATCTGGGAAGTGAACGGGCGGCGGTGGGGCTCGTATCTTTCCTTGCAATGATTCATGACGTTGGCAAAGCATCGCCGGCTTTTGAAGTGCAATGTGACTATCTTTGCGACCGAGTGCGAGAACATGGTCTGAGGGTGGATGAGCAGTTTTTCGCATGCCACAAGGAGGAACGTGCCGGGTACCGGCATGAGCTGGTAGGCTACCAGTCGGTATGCCAGTGGTTCAACCGTAGGGGGTACCAGACCGATGAGGAGAGTATGGCCAATGGCATCGCCTACGTCGTCGGCGGCCATCATGGCACATGTGTCACAGCCGATAAGAAGCGCTTGCTCGGCAAAGCGGAGGCAAAACACTATCTTGGTGGGCAAGCTTGGGATGATGTCCGGCAGGACATCATCAACTGGGCTGCCGAGGAGACCGACTTCGAAACGACACTACATTTGTTGGACGATCGTCCATTGCGGTGCCGAACACAGATATTGCTGACGGCCATTGTTATCATCTCTGATTGGATCGCGAGCGATAGCTGGCTGTTTCCGCTGAATTCGAGCGAGGTCGATGAGCAATGCTTCGATGCTTTCGAACGTGCGCGCCAGGCATGGTGGCAGCTAAATCTGCCTCGACCATGGCAGGTTTCCCTTGAGGAATCCACGCCGGATGCATTGTTCGCTGAGCGGTTCGACATTCCGGGGGCACACCTTCGCCCTGTTCAGCGGGAGGCTGTGCGTCTCGCGCAGACCATGCCATCACCGGGTCTCATGATCATCGAGGCGAACATGGGTGAGGGGAAGACCGAAGCTGCTTTGTTGTCGGCCGAGGTCTTGGCCGGCCGTTTTGGATGCGGCGGCGTGTACTACGGCCTGCCCACCCAGACAACAGCGAATGCCATGTTTCATCGTACCTTGGGTTGGATAGGTCGTTTACCTGCCCCCGAACAAGGTACCTTGGGATCAGTGTTCCTGTCCCATGGAAAACGTGAGCAGAACGAAGAATACTTCAATTTGACGGAGCGAACCTCTGCTGCCAATGCGTTCGAGATGCGTAATGGCGAATACATCGTGGATGATGAAGATCGAACTGGCGGTGACGGTGCGTCGAATGGTTTTGAGCCAAGTATCGAAGCGGTTGTGAATTCGTGGCTTTCTGGGCGCAAGCGGGGGAACCTCTCTGATTTTGTGCTTGGAACCATTGACCAGATTCTGATGATGTCCTTGCAGTGCAAGCATCTCGTTTTGCGTCATCTTGCGTTTGCCGGCAAAGTGATCATTCTCGACGAAGTGCACTCGAATACTGCGTATATGAATGTGTACTTGGAGACCACTCTTTCGTGGCTGGGAGTCTATGGGGCACCCGTCATCATGCTCAGTGCAACACTTCCGCAGGCAAGGCGCGAGGCGTTTCTTGAGGCATATCGTCGTGGCGCTGCCGCGCGAACGGATGCGCAGCATGAGCCAGAACAGAGCCTCATGGATTTCCTCACTGCTCGCAAGTCCGTCATACAAACCGAATCCACTAGCAGACGTCAAAGCTCCGATACCGGTTCGGAGGCCGTGCGACGTTGTGGCAAGGTGCTGGATACGCGATACCCGCTCATCTCATATGTGTCAGGCGGAGAGGAGCCTCGTTCCATTGCGCCGAAGCCATCCGGGCGTGAATCCAGTGTGCTGGTCCAGCGAATTGCAGACGATGACGAGACGTTGGTTCAGCTGTTGCGTGACAAGCTCGCGACTGGTGGCTGCGCCGTCGTGGTGAGGGATACGGTGCAGCGCGCCCAACACACTTATGATGTGCTCAAGAAGGCGTTCGGTGATGTGATGGATGTGTCGCTGGACCATGCGCGATATATGGCGTGTGATCGTTCTGCCATCGATACCCGGCTGCTGGAGCGTTTTGGCAAAGACAGCACTCCCGCTACCCGGCGGGGCATTGTGGTGGCCACTCAAGTCGTGGAACAATCGCTGGATGTCGACTTCGATGTGATGGTTTCTGATATCGCGCCGGCGGATCTTATCTTGCAACGTGCTGGCCGGCTGCATAGGCATCGCAGGGGAGAGGGCGAATGTGATCGACCGGAGCCGTTGCGCCAACCCCGGTTGTATATCAGTGGCATGGAATCCTGCGATATTGGGCAGCCGCCGGTATTCGCCAAAAGCATCGAATCGGTGTATGAACGTTTTTTCTTGATGCGCACCGCTGCGCTCATGGGGCTGTGGGACAATAAGCCGATTCGCTTGCGTCTCCCGCAGGACATACCACAATTAGTGCAAGGTGTGTATGACGTGGGTCGTGATTGCTGTCCGGATGCCTGGTGTCCAAATGAGCGTGATGCGCGTGGGAAATTGCGTAAGCATGTGTGTGACAGCGAGGAAAAAGCTGCGCAGTTTCGCATTTTCAGACCGGATGAAGCGCGGTCTCCTTATTCGCTCGGGGACTGGTTGAAGAAGTGCATGCCCGATCCGGATGCAGCTCGTGATCGCACGGGTCGACAGGCGCGCGCATCCGTGCGTGACAGTGATGACTCATTCGAGGTCTTGCTGTTGCAAAAAGACAGCGAAGGAAATCTCTGCTTGCCGATGTGGGTGGATGATTCCCCGCAGCGAAGGCTTGCCAATGGATTTGAGTCTCTGACTGCGGAACGGGTTCGCGCAGTGCTGGCTTGTTCCATTGCGTTGGGAGGCAGTTCGTTGTGCTGGCGGAATCTGGATGCTGTCATAGCTTTTCTGGAATCCCCGCAGAACGTTCCCGAGGAATGGTTCACGCTTATGCAGCAGCATCGCGAACTCAGTGGACAGCTGCCGATTGTGCTGGACACTGATGGAAATGCTGCAATAAATATTTATGATAAAAAATATAATAAAATTGTAAAAATAGTTATTCATTATTCAATGGAGAAAGGATGGGAAGCGCATGTCGAAGATTGAATCATCAGATGGCAGGGAACAAGCGTCCTTCAATCTGCTTGACCGGCCTTGGATACCCGTTTCCATGAAGAACGGTTCCGACGGTGAGGTCTCATTGAGGGATCTGTTCTATCAAGCTCAGAGTATCGCCAGAATCTCGACCGGCAACCCAATACAGGATGCATCTATACTACGTATGGCCGTAGGAGTGTTGTATGGGGTATTCGGCAACGATTGCTCACAACACCAGTGGAACCAGATACTGAAACTGGGGTCAAGCGACACAGCGATTTGGAACCTGTTCGAACAGTATTTTGATAGGTATCGTGAGAGGTTCGATCTCTTTGATGAGCGAGCTCCGTTCTATCAGGTCGCTGGACTCCACACCACTAAAAATGAATTCGCCGGTCTGGAAAAGATAGTCTCCGACATTCCCTCGAACGAGGGCTCACGACTCTTCTCCATTCGAGGTGTGCAATCCTTAAAGCATATGAGCGCTGCTGAAGCGGCCCGTTGGCTTGTGTCCACGCAGGCGTTCGACCCCTCCGGAATCAAATCCGGTGCTGTGGGTGATCCACGTGTCAAGGGAGGTAAAGGCTATCCCTTGGGTATTGCATGGAGTGGGCATCTGGGTATCGTCATCGCTGAAGGCGACAATCTATGGAAAACGCTGATGTTCCAATATGTTGGACGCGATGTGTTGGGAACCAGCGAACCTGATGTAAATTGGTCCGATGATTCTCCGATCTGGGAGCGGCCCATAACGAACGAACGGCCCGAAGAGGGCTACAATCAACCGGAAGATGCGACTGGAATCGCATCATATTGCCATGGCCCTGCAGCGCTGCTCACATGGCAATCCCGCCGCATCTTGTTCCAACACGATGGTGAGGTGGTGACGGGAGTACTCCTCTGTAACGGCGACCGTCTCAAACCGCAGAACGCCCAAGGGTACGAGATGATGACCGCGTGGCGGCGCAGCCCCAATCAGGAAAAAACCTTGAAAATGCCATTGGTGTACATGCCAAGGAAACATGATCCGTCACGGGCGTTGTGGCGTAACCTGCCAATGCTTACGGTGCCACAGGAAGAACATGAGACGAATACCACCCCTGAAAACATGCGTCCACGAATCCTCGATTGGCTTGAACAAATGCATGTCCAGGATCAACAGATACGACTTCACGCCTACGGGGTTGTCTATGGCAACAATGACGCCGTCATCGACGCCACAGTAGATGATTCACTCGATTTGAACCTATGCATATTGACCGCGGAGGACCCCCGTGTCGGCCAGTCCATCACTGATGCCATCAACATAACCGATGAGGGCATCACCATATTGGCGAATTTCGCAGGCAATGTCGCGAAATCCGCAGGGCTTGATCCAACGGCACCTCGCCGGAAAGCACGTGAATTGGCTTATTCGACATTCGACAGGGAGTTTCGCGAATGGCTTCGAGACGTCACTATTGACAACTGCGAAGCGAAGCTCCGCGAATGGAGACGGCGTGCAAGGGAGACTCTCCTCGCTTTGGAGTTCGAACTCGCCCAACAGGCATCCACCCGCGCCATTGTGGGACGTGACGTGAAGGAAAATCCGGAAGCGGAAGCGAAGCATTACAGTGTTGCGCTCGCGGAGATTTGGTTCAAGGCATCACTCAACAAACGAATTCCAAAGGAGGAAATGTGAGTCAGACAACCAAGGAACAGGAATCGCAACTCAGTCCATTTGGACAATGGGTTTCGAACACAGTGCGGTTGCTTGTCAACGGCCACGAGGGCAGGAAAGACGGATATCTTGACGACAATGCCCAAGCCGTGGCGGCCATAGCGCAGTTGGCGCATGCGGTGGGTCATGAAGTTGGTGCCGATCCCGCCATCATTGCATGGACGGTGCCGAATATGCATGACGCCAATATTTATCCTCATGGTGTTCGTCCCTCGGACGGACCCAGCGATGAGGAGCGCGCGGCCCATGCGGCAGTCACGCTCTTCGCACTCCATCAACAATCTCAACGCAACCAGCCGATGCACGTGGATGCGTATATCTCGCTGGGAAGGGCGGTTGGGGGTATGGCCGTTGGCAATTTCAACGAGAAAGGAATCCGTTCGACATTCGACAAACTGCAAACAGCCTCAAGTTGGGCGGAGATGATCCGGCATGCGCGGCACCTCATCGCGCTGCTCAAGCGAGAGGATCTACCAATTAACTACGGTCTGTTCGCTCAAGATCTCATGCAGCTGCAACAAAGCCACACCCGGGCGAACGCTGTTCGCCTGCGGTGGGGGCGCGACTATCTGAGCGCATATGCATCTGCGAAGAACGAGCTGGAAAACGCATGACAATCCCAAAATCAACAACCAACATCCAACATCAATCGAAAGGAACAACAATGTCCACTCGAACCATTGTCGAAATGCACGCATTGGAAACCACGGCGGCGGCGAATCTGAACCGTGATGACACAGGCAGTCCGAAAACCATGGAATATGGCGGAGTCACGCGCGCACGCGTTTCAAGCCAGGCATGGAAACGGCCAATTCGTCAGATGTTCAATGATTTGCTCGATCCGCAGGAACTCGGCATTCGCAGCAAAAAAGTCGTTGAAATCCTCAGCAAGCGCGTCGTAGCGTTGGACGATTCTCTTGCGGATGAAGCCCCAGATCTTGCCGAAGCGGTGCTTAACAAGGGGGCTGGCATCAAACTGGCTGCCCCACGAAAGAGGAAAGGTGCCGAAGACCAGGAAGACAAGCGCCTGAACCAGTCGCAGTATCTGTTGTTCCTCGGCAACCGACAGTACGATGCACTTGCCCAGCTTGCGGTGGATGTGCGCAAGGAATCCTCGGATCTCAAAGAGGCACAGACGGCTATTGGCAAGATGAAGAAGCAAATCAAGCAGATCATCAAAGATGACAAGGCGATTGACATCGCACTGTTTGGACGCATGGTCGCTGATGACACGGATCTGAACATCGATGCCGCATCCCAATTCGCCAACGCGTTCAGCGTGCAGGCGGTGGATACAGAATCCGACTTCTTCACGGCAGTGGATGATGTGCATAATGCTGGTGATACCGATGACGAGAACGGCGGTGACAGCGGGGCGGCCATGCTCGGCGAAATCGAATTCAATGCCGCCACATACTACCGTTTCGCGGATGTCGACGCGAATCGCCTTTATGACACGTTGGGCGATGTGGAGGCCACCGCAAAGGCAGTAGGCGCATTGGTGAAGGCATTCGTCATGAGCATGCCGCAAGGGAAAAGCTCGACCTTCGCGCAAGGAACCTTGCCTGATTTGGTTGTTGTGAATATTCGCGATACACAGGCAGTGAATATGAGCGGTGCGTTCCTCACGCCGGTCAAGCCGAATTATGTGGAGAATGCGACGAAGGCCTTGGTGCGACGCTCAAAGGATATGGATGACGTCTACGGTGTGACACCTGTGAAAACATGGGTCGTCCGTATCGGCGACGCAACGAAGGACGCTGATGCGCTTGCGGAGGCGGTTTCGTTGCGCGAACTCGTCGATGGTGTGGAAGAGGCTGTCTCGTCCCGCTTGAGTCAGGAGTGACAATGCCTGTTTTGACCATGGTATTGAAAGGCCCCATGCAGTCATGGGGATCGTCCAGCCGGTTCGCGCGAAGGGACACCAATCCGGTACCCACGAAAAGCGGTGTCATTGGCATGATTGCCGCGGCTTTGGGCATTGGGCGCGAAGATTCCCTTTCTCGTTTTGAGGGACTGCGTTTCGGTGTCCGTGCGGATCAGCCGGGTGTCCTACTCGACGATTATCAGACCGCGAAAACGGAAAAAGGCGATATGCTTCCCCTCTCGCACAGGTTCTACCTGCAGGATGCGGTTTTTCTCGCTGCTCTGGAGAGTGAGGACCCGGTACGATTGGCGGAATTCCAGAACGCACTCCGTGCGCCGTATTATCCGTTGTTCCTTGGGCGTCGCACCTGTGTGCCGGATGGGCCGATCGTCACATTCCTGACAGACCTGACGTTGGAGGAGGCTCTGCAAAGCATCCCCTGGCAAGCTGAAGAATGGTATCAACGACGCATTCTTCGCGGCAGGGAGGGTGTCCGCAAAAACAACACGGGTCCCACACGTCCGGATGTTGCGGAAATCATTGTGGAACCATTAGCGGACGACGGCACAAATCAAGGGTTCTCGGAAACTCTCAATGATGAGCCGCGGAGTTTCAGTCCATATGACCGACAATGGGCGAGCCGGCGCTATCGACGGATTGCCCCAGCCACATTCGATGATCGCTATGGACATGAGGATTGGTTCAGTGCGGTGAGCCAGGCGGGAGGTGAACAATGACGGTATTCTCCAGAATACTGATTGATTCAAGGGATAGACGCGCGATGTATGTCTTCGGTTCATTGGAGCGTTTGCACGCCGTGGTTGCTCGTGCGACAAATTCCGATGCGTCGGATGACCAGCATCGGGTACTTTGGCGGCTCGACAAAGCATCCCATGGTGCCATGCAGCGTCTGTATATTGTATCGCCGTCCGAACTAGATCGCTCTGTTTTCGAAGAGGAGCTGGGTGTGAATGTGGATAGGGATTGCTCGAGCTGTGATTATGGTCCATTCCTGAGGAGTTTGGAAAGCGGACAGGAATGGGCCTTTAGAGTCACGGTCAATCCGACGCATTCCGTTCCCTCTGAAGGATTTGCTTCACGAGGACGACGCCAACCGATTGTTCGGCGAGATAAGCAGACTGAATGGCTGTTCAAGAAGTTCCGAAAAATTGGCTGTCATATGACCATCAACAGGTTGGATCAACCTGAGGTCGCCATTCGTGGAACGCAGCAGATCTCATTCCGCAAACGTGGTACCACCGTTGTGTTGACTCAGGTCACGTTTGAGGGCATCCTTTCCGTGGATGACCCCAACACCTTGCGTCAAGCCCTCGTGGACGGAATAGGTTCCGCGAAGGCATACGGATGTGGATTGCTCACGCTTGCACAGCTGCAGGTACGTTCAATGGACGCGATCTGACAACTGAAAACCAAGGCAGAAGGAGGACGTGCATGGGTAACGTACCGGGTGTGAAACCGCCAGAATTGCAATCTTTGGTCCGAATCCAAGACAGATTGACATTTCTGTACGTAGAACATTGTGTGGTGAACCGGGCCGATAATGCAATCACCATCACCGACAAACGAGGTACCGTGCATGTCCCCGCTGCCGCATTAAGTGTTTTGATGCTCGGCCCGGGCAGCAATGTCACGCATGCGGCCATCAGTCTGTTGGCGGAATCAAGATCCACATGTATCTGGGTAGGAGAGCGAGGTGTGCGTTACTATTGCCACGGCGCCTCGCTCGCCAACTCCACGAGACTGTTGGAAAAACAAGCTAGACTCGTTTCCTCGGAACGAAGCCGCCTGAAAGTCGCACGGAAGATGTATGCCATGCGTTTTCCGGGAGAGAAGACAGACGGATTGACCATGCAGCAGCTGCTCGGGAAAGAAGGAACGCGTGTGCGTAGGGCGTACGAACGAGAATCTGCCCGAACAGGGGTGGCATGGTCGGGCAGGTCATATAAGACTACAGATTTTGATGATGCGGATTTGGTGAATAAAGCATTGTCTGCGGTGAATACGTCATTGTACGGAGTGGTTCATTCGGTCATTGTATCGCTGGGGTGTTCTCCTGGATTGGGTTTTGTGCACGCTCGTGATGAACGCAGTTTCGTCTACGATATCGCGGACTTATACAAAGTGGACATTACCATTCCTCTCGCATTTGATCTTGCGGCGCTTGAGGTGGCAGATGTCTCATCTGCGGCTCGGAAAGCACTGCGGGATAAAATGAAAGATGGTAAATTTCTTGCGCGCTGTGTGCATGATATCCGTTTTCTTTTTTCTGAAGAAGAGGAAGATGATATTGTGACCGAAGTTCGTGATATCACCACGCAAATCTGGGCTGGTGCTGCAGGCTATTCGCAGGCCGGACATAACTTCTCTGCTGGTTCTGTCAATGACCATTACAGGGATGATGCGTGATGATTGTCATCGTGCTGACGGCTGCGCCTCCCAAGATACGAGGTCATCTCACACGATGGTTGTTTGAGATATCTCCAGGTGTGTATGTGGGAAAAGTATCAGCCCGTGTTAGAGAGTTGATTTGGGAGCAAATTCTTGACAATATCCGAGATGGGCGCGCCGTGATGGTGTATTCGGCGAACAATGAACAGGGACTGGAGTTCAAAACCTATGGACAGGAGTGGTCGCCTGTTAATTTTGAGGGGCTTGAGCTGATTATGAGGCCTCATGATCAGGGTGAATCCAGCGGGAAATCTCAGGGTGCATCTCGTAGAAAAGGTTGGAGCAATGCATCACGATATCGCCGTTTTGGTAGATAGTTGTTGTTGCGATGTTAAACTGGGGATTGCGTGTCGACATGAGGAAGTTTGGAACCATGATGACGTTAGCGAAGTGTGACCGACTGTGCAAATCGAATTTTTCGCGTATTGTCGGAGTGCGTTTTGCTAATGGAATCAGACTGTTTGCCCCGCATGCGCGGGGATGATCCGGGGCGTAGGCGTTTGCACTGTTTGCATGGCGCGTTTGCCCCGCATGCGCGGGGATGATCCGGGCTGGAAATGGTAACAGATTTTTAGCTAGATGTTTGCCCCGCATGCGCGGGGATGATCCGTAGGAGAGCAGGCCGCGCGTATCGCGATATGGGTTTGCCCCGCATGCGCGGGGATGATCCGCATGCGCGCACCGAGTTTCCGAATCTCGTGCGGTTTGCCCCGCATGCGCGGGGATGATCTTGATTAGTCCATTGTTTAAGCCGATTATAGGGATGGGGCCATCCACAATTGACGGTATGTTGCCTGTTGGGGATAGGAGACAGGGTGTTGTATTGGATGCGTCCATTATCAATCCCGATATGGCAAGACATTTTGAAGATTATCCCATTGAAGACTTGCGGGTTCCGACTTTGATTTTTCATGCAAAGGACGATCGGCTGGCGAGCTATACAGCAACTGAACAGGCGGTCCCAAGGTTCCCCGACTGCACATTTATTTCATTTGAAAGCGGTGGCCATTTGTTGTCAGGGCACGGTGAAGAGATTGCAAAAGCTGTATCTGAGTTCATATCCCAAAATGATGATTGATGTGCCCGGAGGGTGCTATCGAGCGCGAGTCAATGCGCTACCTGTAGTGGCGGCAATGCCGTAGCCATGACAAATCTCTGAGCGCCCCTGACGAAAGTCATGTCCGGAGCCGCTGAGCATGACGACCGTCTGTAATTGTCCGAAATCACGTGGTCACAGTGATATTTAAGACAGATACGACTGGTAACTGTCCGAAATAACGTGGTGGCATCGATATTTGCGACATTTAGGCATGGTACTGTCCGAAATCCCTTGTGAAAGCCACCAGTGCGCCTTACTATCCACGCAGCGCCGGCTAGCCTAAACCAACACACAACGATCAATAGACCTATACAGGGATGTCCATACGCTCATGTCGGAAGACCTCTTCAAGGCGCGCCTCACATGAAGTGAGGTGATACTCCTCGCCCTATTCAGAGCTCAACTCATTACTACCTCATGGTCATCGTAAGATATCGACGTGTAACACCGTAGTTGCTTCCCAATGCTTCACGAATACTCTTGGCGGCGACGGTGATGCAGATGGAGTCAAATGGTGTCTGGAACTCTTACCGTCTGTTACCGCCTGCTGGAATGGCAACAGTATCTGTTTCCTTGCTACGGGTAGTGGTCTCTGTGCTACGGGTAGTGCTTTTCGGGGTTGCTGCTCACTATGATCCGCTATTTTTCAACGATTGTAGGCGGGAATTGCCCGAGGAATCACTACCCGTAGCGGGAGGAGCACTACCCGTAGCAGAGAAGGGGCTACCAATAGTGGCGGTGGTGCCACGGTCAACGCGAATTCGCCGTTTATGTCACCTACACGGTTGTTGGTGTCGATGTCCAGACATTGACGGCCATAGGGGACGCGGTTATTGGACTCCCGTGACCGACCTCAGCCACCTACGGCTATTTCGAGCCGCTCCGACGGTATTCCTCGGCTAGGCTCAGCCGCGCACTACCGTCTCGGGTGGCTCATTGTCTGCATCAGTGGCTTTTGTTTTCCTGAGCAGGGCGTTGCCGATTTTATAGGCATGCGAACCCTTTTCACACCGTGGAGAACCCAGCATGGACTGGAGCCGCTGAGTAGGTGGAGTAATACCGAGTTCTCGGCAGGAAAGCATCGTAAAGTCGAAACCTATGGCAAATTCACCGGCAATGGCGATATTGTCGAGCATCTCAGCATATTGGTATGCCTTGGCGTCTGCAAGAATCTGCATAAAATCGGTTAGCAGAAGGTCATCAGGGTCGTCTGCGCTGCCCGCAGTTTCCCCGTTCGCGAGTGGATACTCGTCTTTTGATCGCCCGTAGAAGATACACCAGCTGACCCACCGGTACAACTCCTCATCGGAAACGTTGATGGAGGTATCTTCTATGTTGAAGAATGGTCCGTGGAACATACCGCAATAGGTGCCCAACGCGTCATCTGTGTCTTTTTTCAGCGTCGTCTCATCGTGGTCTTCGGTAAGAAACTGCTCGAAATCGCCGTCGTAGAAGACATCCAACCCTTGCGTTTTCATAACGACCCTTCCTCATCTGCACGCAGCCCTTACAAATCTACCTCTTCTCCGCAATCTCCCGCACCAGCCGCTCGAGACGCGCTTCGCGTGCGTCGCCGCGCAGCTCGCATTCCCACACGTCGATCACGTGCCACCCCATCTGCCGCAGCTGTTCGTGCTGCCGGCGGTCGCGGTCTCGGTTGCGCGTGAGCTTCGCCGTCCAGAACTCCATATTCGACTTCGGCATATGGAACGACTCGCACCCCTCGTGCATGTGCCAGAAACAGCCGTTCACAAACACGATCGTGCGGTGCTTGGGCAGCACGATGTCGGGGTGCCCAGGGTACCGCTTGTCGTTTTTGCGGAATCTGAACCCGCGCGCGAACAGATAGGAGCGCACGGCTTTCTCGATCGACGTGTCTTTGCCGCGGATGCGCGACATGGTGTAGCTGCGCGTGCCGCGCGCGTACGGGGACTCTGAGTGCGAGGGGGATTGTGCCACGCCACCAGTATCGCCCGGGCAGTGGATCGTCCGCGCATACCATTGCGCGCCCTTCCGCACTTTGTTCACTTGTGGCTATTTCCGGGTGCGCCGCGCGCGCGGACACACCATGATGGATAGCAGTTCACAGCTCCGCGGGCCGTGCATGACCACCATGCCACCGGCCGGGGGCGCAAGGAGGAAACATGGCAGACAAGCCGACTATTGCATTTGTTGAGACTTCGCTCACCGACGGTTCGTTCGAAGCGGACCTCGCGAAGGAGATCATGAACATTGTCGGTGACCGTGCTGAAGCGATCACCATTGACTACGAGGACCTGCCGCTCGCCGGCGAAGCCCCGGAGTATCCGCTTCCGGAAGCCGCGCTCGCTGTGCGCGACAAGCTGGGCAATGCGGACGCCGTGTGGGTCGTCGTCTCCGAGTACAAGAAGGAGATCCCGGATTCGCTGCGCAACCTGTTCGACTGGCTGTCGCTGCCGTCCACGAAGGATGAAGAGGGCAAGAATGTCCTCGACCAGAAGCCGGTCGCGATTTCCGGTGTCGGCGGTGTCGAAGAGCTGCATCCGCGCA